>Ga0315535_1001465_pt1 | contig 15776 bp, 18 predicted proteins | sample SalMarSW160220MG_2_FD_203092 | JGI IMG/M metagenome (GOLD analysis project Ga0315535, IMG submission 203092) | Salt marsh sediment microbial communities from the Plum Island Ecosystem LTER, Massachusetts, United States - Salt Marsh Sediment SW1602-20 ...
TTTGACAGCCGCTTCAGCCGCCTTTTTCTTTGCCGCTTCCGTCATTTCTTTTTCATGATTCAATTTCCATCTGTCCCAGCTTGTCTAAGACTTTTTCCACTTCGCTTCTGATTTCCTCTATGCGTTTCTCAGCTTCAGCCTTCGGACTTGGCTTTTCTGCAGGTTTCTTCTTCTTTTTCGGCTTCTTTTTCTCCTCTTCTTCCTCAGCTTCGGACTCTTCGAACATCGGCGTTTTCGGCATCTGTACAGGTACCTCTCTCACGGGTTGCACGTCAACTTTTGACCGTAGATCTTCAACTTTTGAGGCTAAATCGCCGAAGCGTTCGCTGAAAAGCTTCATCAAGTCTTCCTGCATGCCTTCAAGCTCGTGCAACGCCACGATGGTTTCGTCTTTCGCCATGGACTCTTTGACAGTTAACATGCGGCTTTTGTAGGAGCCTGCAAGTCTTTCGCGCTCTTGCTCACTGATTTTCCCTTCTGCATGAGCTTCGTAAAGCCTTCGTATAGCGTCGCTTAAAATGTCCCTTTCCAAATCAAGAATTCGCAGTTCATCCTTCGCATGGGACGCATCGGTCGACTGCACGCTCTTCGTAACTTTAAACGGTAAACCAGTAAACGCTGGTTCCGCCTGAGCCTGCATGGTTGCTTCTCCAGGTTTTTTTCTGCGTATTCTCATGGCGTAAATGACAATTACGCATGCGATAATCACCACTAACACTACTGCTGTAATAGTTGTGGAATACTCGAAAGCCATGCTATCCTCTGTACTTCAATTGCTTTTTGTATATATATAAATTACATAGCGTGTTCCAAGTGGCTATTCTCATGGAACTTGAAATGGAGAAAATCAGAGTTACAAAAAAAGGAAAGACAAAAGATTTCAGCGTAGTTTCATCAAGACCAATTCTGCGGCTAAAACCATGGGCTCCCAAGTCTCGCACAGTGGTGGCGCGTAAGCCGTGTCAGCTTTAGCCAACTCACGCACCGTCATGCCTTGCTGTATGGCGAAGGATAAGGCGTTTATGCGTTGGGTGACTTCTTCACCGCCGATTATCTGAGCACCGATTAAGCGCTGCGACTCCTTTTCGACAACAAGCTTGACTTTTATGGGCAACGCGTTGGGGTAGTAGTCAGCTTTTGTCTTTGAGCTTATGGCACCCGTAACCACTTCGAATCTGGCTCTTTGCGCTGCCTTTTCGGTCAACCCTGTTACTCCTGCTTCTATGTCGAACAGTCGCGTTACTGCCGAAGCTAACACGCCTGAAAAGAGTGCGTAACCTCCTCCAGCGTTTGTTCCAGCCACCTTGCCCTGCCGCACCGCTATTGTGCCTAACTGCGCACACATCGGCTTATGAGTAATTATGCTTGGAGCTTCGGCGCAGTCACCAACCGCGTAAACGTCTTGCGCATCAGTTTCCATTTTGCCATTTGTTTTTATGGCGCGGGTTTCGCCTAGCGGTATTCCAGAGTCAACCGCCAGCTTGGTGTTAGCGCGTACGCCGAAAGCGCTGATGAATAGGTCAGCCTCTATCTTTTCGCCGCCAGCCATAATCGCCGTCACCTTGTCGCCGCCGAGAAACTCTTCCACGCGCTTCTCTGTGAGAATGCACATGCCCTTCTCCTGCAGGTGTTCTTGGATCATCTTTGCCATGTCGGCGTCAAGCATTTGCGGCAGAATCTGTGGCAGCATCTCAACTATGGTTACTTTCAAGCCGCGCTCAATCAAAGCCACGCCAGTTTCAAGTCCAATCAAGCCCGCGCCCATGATAACCGCGGTTTTTGCTCCGTTCTGCACCTCTTCCAGAATTTTTTCCCCGTCCTTCAGATTGCGAAGGCTGAGTATTCCCTGTTTTTCATGTCCCTTAATCGGGGGCATAAAAGCGTCGGCGCCGGTAGCAATCACCAGGCTGTCGTATTGCAGCGTCTCTGTGGCGTCTGCCTTGTCCATAGTGGTGACGGCTTTTTCTTTAGTGTCGATGGCTGTGACTTTTGTTTCGGTCTTCAAATTTAACTTCAGCATTTGGAAGTAAGCAGGTGGATAAACAATCAAATCTTTGAAGCTGGGTATCTGCCCGCCTATCACGAAGGGTAGACCACAGCGCGAGTACCCCGCGTTTTTCTCCTGCGTAATCAGCGTGATTTCAGCCGTGCGGTCTTTTTTTCGCGCAGCGGATGCCGCTTCCACACCTGAAGCGTTGGCTCCAATAACGAGTATGCGCCTAGCCATCAGGGGTTCCTTCATTTTCCTTGGTTCTTGTGCCATTCAACCGCTTTGTCAAAGTCCATCAGGTTTGCCAGTTCTGCTTGCAGGTTCGCGGGTTTCACGAGAAGCAGCCAGCCTTTCACGTAAGGGTCTTCATTCAGAACTTCTGGTTTTGACTTGACTCCGTTGTTGACTTCCTCCACGGTTCCGCTTATGGCGGCGACCAAGTCGGAAACGGCTTTCACTGACTCAAGCGTGCCGTAAGGCTCGTTCTGCTGCACCTCGGTTCCTGGATCTGGGAGTTCCGCGTAGACTATCTCGCGTAGCTGTTTTTGGGCGTAGTCCGTGATGCCCATGCGGACCCTGTCTCCTTCGATTTTTATCCATTCAAAATCGTTTGAGTAGTATAGGCCTTCAGGCACTTCATAATTTTCTACTTTCACCATGCATACGCACCTCTAGATTGTGAGTATTCAGAGCGTCTGTGCTTAAAAGTTTTCATGAAGCCTTTGGTTTGCAGGTGCTGTTCAGCGTGGTTTAGCGTTCTCTTTTGCCTGCAATCCAGTCTTCAGTCCACTGCCGAGCTTGCGGGTCAGGCACCTGAATCGGCGGATGCTTAAACGCGTAAGCGGGCATGCTCAGCAACGTGCCTTTGATTTTGCGGTCTAAAGCTATTTTTGCGGCGCGAATGAGGTCGATTACGACGCCTGCGCTGTTTGGTGAATCTTCGACTTCCAGTTTCACGCTGATGTTGATTGGTCGGTCGCCGAACTTTCTGCCCTTAAGCGAAATGTAGCAGATTTTCTTGTTGTTTAAGAAGCCAACGAAGTCTGAGGGGCCAATTCTTGTTGGCAACGCGTATGGTACGAGGCTGGTGACTGCTTCGGTTTTGCTTATTCGTTTGGATTTTAGGCGGTTTTCCACGGTCATGTTCTGGAAGTCTGTGTCGCCGCCGAGGTTAAGCTGGTAAGTTTCGTCAACAATGACTCCGCGGTCCAAGCATAGCCTCACAAGGCTCCTGTGCAGAATAGTTGCGCCGACTTGGCTTTTTATGTCGTCGCCCAACACTGGCAAACCTGCCTCCTCGAACTTTTTAGGCCATTCCTTGGTTGAGTCGGAGCCGATGAATTCGGGCATGCAGTTGACGAATGCACATCCTGCGTCTATGGCGCATTGTGCGTAGAAGCGGACTGCGTCGTGGCTTCCGACTGGGAGGTAGTTGACGAGGACTTCGGCTTTGGCGTTTTTGAGCGTTTGGATGACGCTTTCTTTGGTGGCGCTGTCGTCGTAGACGTTGAATGTTTCGCGCATGTGGGGTGCGACGCCGTCGAGGATGGGTGCAGGGGAAACTTTGACGCCGAGGTTGGGTACGTCTGCGAATTTTATTGCGCAGTTGGGTTTTGTGAATATGGCTTCGGAGAGGTCTTTTCCGATTTTGTCTTTGTTGACTTCGAAGGCGGCGACGAATTTTATGTCGTTTATGTGGTAGCCGCCGAAGTTTACGTGCATGAGTCCTGGCACGGTGGTGTCTTCTTTTGCGTCCTTGTAGTATTGTGTTCCTTGGATTAGGGCGGATGCGCTGTTGCCAACGCCTACAAGTGCTACGCGGATTTCTGGCAAATCTTAAACCTCTAATGACCGTTAATAGTGAGGCTTAATGCCTGTCTGCTCTATAACTTTTTCCTAACGTGTACGGTTTTTGGGGGTGCTGCGGTTTGAGGGTGGGGGACTGTTGCGATTTTTTGTCTATACCCCCCTTATTTAAAGGCTGAAACACAGGTTGAATCCCTAAAACGCAGTTCCGTACCATGCTATTGGGCGGTTTCTGCGCCAATACGGACCTGCCCCCCCTCTATAGTTTCTGCATAGGGTTCTGTTACCTCTATGACTGCTTCTGAACGTGTTACTTTTCGTCTGCTGGCTTGCCGAGTACATCTTAGAGGTTTGGCAAAATCTAAATATGATTATCAGACAACAAGCCAGTATGGATGCAACAGAGTTTCTGCTAACCTTCTTTGCAGGCATAATTTCAGGGATTTTTATAGAAGTAGGTGGAAAAATGTTATACGCTCATTTTAAACGTCTTAAAATGAGTGTTGCCCCTGCCATACAAGTTATTGCTAAAACAAAGACTAGATATTCTACGGTATTAGGGTTTGGCGTTGCGATTGACCAAGGTAAAGAGTTAGATGATGCTTACGTTAGGTTAAATGGTAAAATTTATCCATGGTACGAAAACGGTAAAACAAAAGACAAAACTGAACTTCTTGTAGGTGACGAACCGAGTTGGTTTTTCCCATATTACATATCACTTGATTATATTGAAGACATATATAAATACCCAAATCCCTCAAGCGTAATTAAAAGAGAAGAACCGTCAAATCATGGTTTAGTCTTTACCGTACAAGACCTTGACACTGTAACTAATACAGCAGGTAAGATTGTGTTCTCTCAACGTTTTGTTATGCCCAAAAATACTTCTGCATTTAACCTTGGACTTAACAGATTAATTACCAAAATTTCAATTAAATTAATTGGAAGAGGTATCTAACGAAAAATGAAATTTGAGGGAGAAATTAAACTTAAACGCCTTTCCGTTGGTAAAATAGAAAACGGTGTGCCTTTCTTAGATTTAAGCGAATTTCTTGTGGAGATATCACACTATTAATTTCCTTTATTTGCCTTGGTTGCGTTTTGAATTAGAGTTATCCACTTGTTTTGTCCTTCAACTTTTATTCCGCATGCTTATGCTGGAGTTTTTCCGTTTAATGCTTCGTGTGGTCTTATCAATTGTAGTAATTTTGGCATCTTCTCAGTATTGCGGTGTGGCTTCGTTTTTAGCCTCTCAGGGTTTTTCCCCTGCAAGCTGCTTCCGCCAATCGTGCTGACAAGTTCGCATAGAACTGTTTCACAAGAGTTAGGTGTATGGTAAGGTTAAAAGGGAACTTCTCAACAATCTATGCTTACAGGCAAGTTGACCCATTTATGAGTGAAAGTAAAGTCACAGTTAAGTACGAACCATTCAAGGAAATCGTCATAATGGAGCGCACTCCCTTTTCGACGCCTGAGGACTTGGCGCGGTTTACCGCCGTGGTAGCTGGCGGTAAGCTGGCAGGACTGTACTGGGCTGAGGGCGTAGTCTTCCTGTACTTTCCGCTTCCCGCCTCCACCACGGCAGTTGCAAGGGCGCTAATAGAAAACGGCAGAGTCTACTGGACCTTCACCGGATACTCGCTTATGCCAAAATACATGCCCACCATAGAAACAAAAGAAAAAATGATTGTGCCCGTAATCGACATATCATCCGACCCGGTCCTCACGAAAGTTGCAAAATGGCTAAAGGAACAAAAATAACCCCCGCTGAGCCAGTCACTCGGCAACGTGCAAGCCAACTTCAGGAGCACTCTTATTGGATAAAATAAAACTCAGCGGCACCGTTTCCTGTGGGGGAGGCGAAGGCAAAAAGTTTCTTGGGTTACCGTGGGTTAAGCGGCAGATAGAAGAGAAACTCGGTTTCACTCCGTATCTGGGAACGTTGAACGTGAAGCTTTCTGAAAAAAACGTGGAACTCAAAAAACTGCTAGAAAAGGCGCGTTCCGTTAAAGTTTGCCCTGCTGAAGGATACTGCAGAGGAATGCTCATCAAAGCATCAGTAGGCACTTTGGAGTGCGCCATTGTGGTTCCTGAAGTTGCGGACTACCCAAAGGAACTTTTAGAGATAATAGCCGCTGTAAACCTGCGAGAAACGCTTCACCTCAAAGACGGCGACGAAGTCACGGTTACGGTTAACCTTTAGGATGAATGTTTTTTCTTCACGAATTCGCTTATATGCTCTTCCGCGCGGTTCTCTTTCTTCAAGTAAGTACCGTAACGAACCAGGGCAGCCATTGCCCTTGCAGCGTCCTCGGGTGAAGGATAAGAGGGAACCCGCAGCTTGTCAAACCTGAAACGAGTGTACAACGCCATTTCTGTCTCGCCGATGTCGCACATGACGATTGGCTTGCTGTATTTGCTTGCGACCTCCGCTACTCCGTCGATGTACTTTTCCTGTAAGGCAGGCAAATGATGCAGCCCGAGCAGAATTATCCCGTTGACTTCTGGGGCTTGAAACATCAGGTCTGCCGCAACCACAAACATGTCATCCGTCACCGACCCCGTCAGGTCAACTGGGTTACCGATTGCCGCGAACCTGGGAAGCACACCTCCGTCCTTAAGCTTCTGAAACTTCTGCAGCGTCTCTTCGGAAAAACGGTTAACAGTCAAGCCGTTGCTCTCGCACTCGTCCACCGTCATTATGCCTGGACCACCCGCGTCTGTCAGCACGCCTATGTTGTTGCCTACGGCCGGCGGCTGCATGGCTAACACTTTACCCATGTCAAAGAATTCCTCCATGTCCCTTGCGCGGATTACCCCTGTCTGCTCGAAAGCTGCGCTATAAATTTTGTCTGAACCTGCGATTGCGCCAGTATGTGACGCGGCGGCTCTGGCTCCTGCGACGCTTCTTCCTGCTTTAAGGGCCACTATAGGCTTTTTCGCAGTTACTTTTTCTGCTATTTTGAGGAATTTTCTTCCATATTTTATGTCTTCCACATAGAGGAGTATGACCTTGGTTTCGTTGTCGTAAAGCAGATAATGCATCATTTCAGATTCTGTCACATCGCATTTGTTGCCGAAGCTTACAAACTTGCTGATTCCAATTTGGCGTCCAGCTAGAAAATCGAGGGCTGCGACTCCGAAGGCTCCGCTTTGAGTAACAATGGCTATGTCTCCGATCAACGGTCTCGGCGTGGCGATGACTTCATCTCCGGTTGTCAGAACCTTGGTTTCAGGAAGAAACAGCGTGTCCACGCCCGTCTTCTGATAGTAAACGCCTAAGCAGTTGGGTCCTAACACTCGGATTCCAGCTTTTTTAGCTGTGGCTGCTACTTGTTCTTCGAGTTCAATGTTTCCGACTTCCCTGAAACCCGAAGTGATTATTATGGCGGTCTTGACCTTTTTGGTGACTGCTTCCTCCATGATGGACGGCACAACCTTGGCTGGAACAACAATCACTATCAGGTCCAACTCTCCAGGAATCTCAGTTATGGAGGGGTAGCATTTGAATCCCAGAATGGAATCTTCATGTGGGTTTATAGGGTAAATTTCCCCTTTGAAAACGCCGCGCGTTTTGTTATAGGCAAAGTTTTTGAAGATAACGTGCCCCGCTTTGTCTATTTTTTTAGTGGCTCCAATGATCGCTGCTGAACGAGGATTGAAAAAAGCATTCAGCGTTTCAGTTTCTTCCATAAATCGTCCCCGCGTTCAATAAAGAAGAAGGCATGTTTATTCTTTACTCTTCAAAACAGTTTCTTCAGCATAATATTATTATTTCTTTTTTATCCTGACGAGAACAATGGGCTTATGCTTGACCTTCGATAGCATGTCCCAACTTATCTCCGTTGCTGCTACGTTGAAACGAGCGGCCATATCCCACACCGTTGCTCCTGAACCTGCACCACGTGCTCTGTCAGCAATATTGGCTATTTTTAACGCTTCTTTTGCCTGCAACATGCCTCCAGCAACGGCGAGCGGTGTCGATCTCTTTCTAAACTTGAGCGTTCTGCCGATTACATAGGCAGCCACGCCTCCCAAAGACCGTATTCCTTTCATCGGGTTTGGGCGAGGAGTAAAATGAAAATTCCTAAACGAATAGGTCTTATCCGTGTCTACGATTATGACATAGACTTTCTTTTTCAGCTTACGCCAAATTTGCTGGTGAATCAGCTCTGCACGTTCATACGAATTGCTCAAAGGCAAGCTCACATAAGAAAATGGCAAGTTAGACCCATCAATTCCGCCTTCAGAACCCCACATCAACGCCTGCAAAAGCCCCGCTTGCTGTAAAGCAACTTGTTTGTGCCGGCTGCCAGCTTCAACCGGGTATTTCTGAAGTCTGCGCCTCAGCCTTGGTCCAAGACGGCATACTACGCCTAGGAAGTAGCCCCAGAATATTCGCATCCATATGCCTGAAATAAGATTCGCGTTGAAACTGGGTCTGACGTCGCTTTCGTCTATGGTGTTGCCCAGCGTGATGGAAAGTGCCTTTTCAGATATAACCACAAAGTCGCCGTCAGCTACTCTTTTTTCTATAGCCTCAAGTATATTGTTTAGGTATTTCTCGCCGGGCTTCCAATACTTCGTGGCTATGGGCAACACGTAATACTTGGTCATTTAAACAGCATTTCCACAGAGGCACATGCTTGCTCATCCAATAAAAAAGCTTCATCTCTCCAAATGGGTTTGGCTTGTTGTTTCACATGCAGAATGAGCTAATAGTTTTAAAGAAAAGCTTTCATATTCTATCTAAGAGTTAACACGAGCATTCTTTATCAATAATAGGTGAAAATTGTTTGTCTCTACATGAAGCCATGCTTTACAAAAAGCAGAAAGACAAGAAAGTAAAGTGCTACTTGTGCGCACGTCGATGTCTCATAAGTGAAGGCGCAACCGGGTTTTGTTTAGTTAGGAAAAACGAAGGCGGCACTCTTTACTCGCTGAATTATGCAAAGGCGGTGTCCGCAGCTGTTGACCCGATAAGCAAGAAGCCCCTGTCGCATTTTAACCCTGGAGCACAGGTTATGTCTATCGCGGCGGCTGGCTGCAACTTCCGCTGCAAATTCTGCGACAATTGGATGGTGAGCCAAGACACAGAAGTGGTTGGCCGGTATCTCCCCCCAGCGGAAGTTGTAAAAGCGGCAAGAGACAGGAGCTGTCAAGGGATAAGCTACACTTACACTGAACCAACGATTTACATGGAGTACGCGTATGACACCGCCAAACTCGCGCATCAGGTGGGACTCTTTAATACTTTCGTAACGAACGGGTACATGACGCCTGAAGCTGTGAAGACAATTGCACCGTATTTGGATGCTGCCACGGTTGACTTCAAAGGTGGCGGCGACCCAGATTTTTACAAAAGCTTTTCAGCAGTTCCAAGCGTGGAACCAATTTACGAGGCGCTGAAAGAGCTTAGAAGAAACGGAGTTCACATCGAAATCACGAATTTGGTTGTTCCGAAAATCGGAAATTCAAGGGATAGAATAAGAGAAATGGCAACGTGGATCAAAGACAACATAGGTCGTGATACTCCTTTTCACTTGTTGCGCTTTCATCCTGACTATAAGATGACTACTACTCCAGCCACAACCGTTGAAGACATGGAAAGAGCGTACATGACCGCCCGAAACGCGGGGCTGCATTATGTATACATTGGAAACCTTCCAGGGCACCCAGCCGAGAATACCTATTGCCCAAACTGCAACGAACTTTTAATCAAGCGTTACAGCTTTGAGATTACCAGATGGAACCTGACAAAGGACATGCGTTGCCCTGTGTGCGCCCATCAGATTCCGATAAAAGGGAAACTGCATCCAAGCGGAGGACCCTTCCCGTACGCACTGTTTTAGTACGCCGTTCAGCATAAACTACGAATAGAGAAGAATGAGGAAGATTGCAAGACCAGACGCTGTCGCAGTTCTCGATGATAAATTAGCTAAAAAGAGTTTAGCCAGATACTTCGCTGTCATGCAAAACCAGAAAACAGCAAAGTTCATGATAGCTAAAAACCTTCCCTCCGAATTCGACAAAACCGACTCGTTAGAAGCGCTTTGGAAAAAACACGGAAAACTCACTGAAGACTTCTCCAAGATTGAACAGGAAATTGACACGGTCAAAAAATTCCACGATTTTCCTACGCCAGCAAAATCCTATTTTGACTTAAAAATCGAAATCTCAAACAGAATCTTGCAGCAATGCCATCTTTGCAGTCGCAGATGCGGCGTTGACAGACTAACTAACGCGTTAGGGTACTGTAAATGCGGTGATACGATGACGGTTTCAAGCATTTTTACACACGTAGGCGAAGAGCCAGAGCTTGTGCCTTCAGGAACCATATTTACCCTGGGATGCACCATACGCTGTCGCCACTGCCAAAACTGGACCATAAGCCAGTGGAAGGAACCTGGAAACAGGTGCAAACCCAGAGAAATGGCTGGGGAAGTTGAGCGTCTACGTGTAAGCGGTTGCAGAAACGTGAATCTTGTAGGTGGAGAACCTACGCCGTGGCTTCCGCAGTGGCTGGAAACCTTCAAACACGTGAACGTGAATGTGCCCGTTGTCTGGAACTCCAATGCCTATTACAGCCCAGAAACCGCTAAGCTCCTAGCTGGGTTCGCTGATGTTTATCTCTTGGACTTCAAGTATGGACCAGCAGATTGTGCTGAAAGAATTTCTGATGCACCCGATTACTGGACGGTATGCGCGCGTAACCATTTGGAAGCCAAGAAACACAGTGAACTTATAATCCGCGTGCTGGTTCTGCCCAACCATCTGGAGTGCTGCACGAAGCCGACGCTGAACTGGATAGCGGAAAACTTGGGAGCTGAAACAAGACTCAACCTGATGTTCCAGTACAGACCAGAATGGCGCGCACACGAAATCCCAGAACTGCACCGACACCTCAGCAAAGATGAGAGGGCAAAAGCTGTTCAATTAGCTGAGAAAGCAGGACTGAGAAACCTGGTTTAAATCACACACCGCAACTTTTTCAAGCGCTAGAGAACCACCCATCCAAACATGCGACTTCAGAGTTTCGGTCGGAAAATTAATTAAGAAAGAATAGGTGATAGACTTCGCAAAATAAAGGTGATTTATAATGGCGATAAAAGTAGGAATTAACGGATTCGGAAGAATCGGAAGACTCCTTTACAGAGCAGCAATCGAACGCAACGCAAACATAGACTTCGTAGCCATAAACGACCTTGCGGACGCCAAGACAAACGCGCACTTGCTGAGATACGATTCAGTCCACGGAAGATTCCCAGGCAGCGTAGAAGTCAAAGACGGCAACCTAGTCGTATGCGGAAAAACGCTCAAAGTCCTAAGTGAAAGAGACCCAGCAGCGCTCCCATGGAAAGACCTTGGTGTGTACCTGGCTGTAGAGTCAACAGGGCTATTCACCAAACGCGAAAAAGCCTCAATGCACCTGCAAGCAGGCGCAAAAAAAGTCCTCATCAGCGCACCATCACCCGATCCAGACGTAACCATAGTATTAGGCGTAAACCACGAGACATATGACCCGATGAAACATAACATCCTCAGCAACGCTTCATGCACCACCAACTGTCTCGCACCAGTGACAAAAGTTTTAGTTGACAACTTCGGGATTGAAAAGGCATTCATGACCACAGTGCACTCTTACACCAACGACCAGAAAGTCCAAGACCTAGTGCACAAGGACTTGCGCAGAGCCAGAGCAGCAGCCGTGAACATCATCCCCACAAGCACAGGCGCAGCAAGAGCCATAGGCTTGGTTCTGCCGGTGTGCAGTGGAAAAATGAACGGTATGGCGATGCGTGTGCCCACAGCAGATGGTTCCATCGTTGATCTGACGGCAATCCTTAATCATGAGGTCACTGCAGAAGACATCAACGCCGCAATGAAACAAGCCGCTGAAGGACCATTGAAGGGCATAATGGACTACACTGAAGACCCAATTGTCTCATCTGACGTGCTTCACACCACATGCTCCGCGATCTTTGATGCGCAGGCAACCATGGTTATGGGCGACAGAAGCAACTTCGTGAAGGTTCTGGCGTGGTACGACAACGAATGGGGCTTCAGCAACCGCATGGTTGACTTCATCGAGTTAGTGGGCAAGAAAGCAGGACTCTAAACGGCTCAGATGCTGAAACTTTAAAAACCCTTTCCCCATCCTTTCTTTTTGGCAATTAGAGAGTGATAAAACATGGCAAAGTACTTGACATTAGACGATTTTAACGTGAAAAACAAGGTTGTCCTAGTTCGAGTGGACTTCAACTCAGAAATTGATCCCGAAACAAAAAGAGTCACAAGCGACGTGAGAATCAGAGCGCACGCGGAAACAACCATCAAGGAACTTGCGGAAAAAGGCGCCAAAGTCGTGATTCTGGCGCATCAGGGAAGAAAAGGTGAAGCGGACTTCATACCGTTGAAGCAGCACGCGGAGATTCTCGGCAAAATCTTGAAGTGCCCAGTAAAATACGTTGACGACATTTACGGTGAAAAAGCGCAAGCAGCCATCAAAAGCTTGCAGAGCGGCGAGATTCTCGTTTTAGGCAACGTCAGAGGATTCGACGGAGAAACCAAGAAGGGTACACCGGAGGAGCATGCGAAAACTCCGCTTGTGCAGAATCTTGCGCCGTTGGCGGATTTGTTTGTTAACGATGCTTTCGCTGCCGCTCATAGGGCTCATGTTTCGATGGTGGGCTTCACCGCAGTGCTTCCTTCCGCCGCAGGCAGAATTATGGAGCGTGAACTGAAGTCGCTGTCCAGGGCGTTGGAAACTCCTGAGAAGCCGTGCGTTTATGTGATGGGTGGTGCAAAAGCGGATGATTCTTTGGAAATCAGCAAGTACGTGTTGGGCAACGACGTCGCGGATTACGTGGTGGTTGGCGGTGTGACTTCGCAGCTGTTTCTCGCGGCGAAAGGCGTTGATTTGGGCAAGAAGACCATGGATTTCCTTGTGAAGAAAGAGTTAACGGGTTTGATTCCTGGAATTAAGGCGCTGATGCAGAAGTATCCTGAGGGCGTTGTGGTTCCTGTTGACGTTGCGTTGGATGTGGACGGCAAGCGGAAGGAAATCAGCGTGGATGAGCTGCCAACCGAATACTCAATTTTCGATATAGGCGCGAAAACCGTGGAGAACTACGCGGGAATCATCAGCAAAGCCAAGTCCATCATGGTCAGCGGACCAATGGGCGTGTACGAAAATCCACAGTTCAATTACGGCACCAAGAAAGTCTTTGAAGCCATAGCAGACTCAAACGCGTTTTCGCTTGCAGGAGGCGGAAACACGATCGCGGCGATACAGGAGTACGGGTTAACCGAGAAGATCAGCTACATAAGCACTGCTGGCGGAGCATTAATCGAGTTTTTGATGGGTAAGAAGCTTCCAGGCGTTGTTGCCTTGGAGAACGCGGTAAAAACCAAACAAATCTAAACAAACTTTCCTTTTTTCTTTTTTTCTTGTTTTTAGGCTACTGTGAAAAGCAATTGATAACTTTTTATTACTGAATGTGCTTTTGCTGAATGCTTTGCGATTTTTTGTCTATACCCCCTTATATAAAGATTGAACCAGAGCTTAGACCAGTGCTGATTATCGCTTGGAACAGACTATAGCCTCTTATGTATACTAAACTGCATGGATTTCGCGGAGCGCTTGCGGCAGGGTCCTTCTGTAGGTTTTCTGCGCTGTTGTCTATTAGGCGTTAAGCACACGCCTGTTGGGGGCTAAGCTTGCCTTATGTGAATGATTTGTTTGTCTGCTGAAACAAAGCAAGTGTTTTATGCCAATCGAAGCAAACAGCCTAAATGAGCAGAGATGGCAATTGTCTACACGGCACATGCAAAAGCGCGTATGAAACCAGGGGAATCTCAAAGTCTGAAGTTGCAGACACCGTGCTGCATCCTTATTTTACTGTTCCGTCAAGGTTGGAGAGGTTTATTGCGGTGAAGAAGTATGGCGGAAAATATCTCAAAGCTATTTGTGAGAAGAGTAATGGTAAAATAACCGTGATTACTGTTTATTGGACAAGGAGACCGTGACTCTTATGGTTCAGGTTGAGTACGACAAGAAGGCTGACGCCATGTACATCTGGCTGAGAAAAGCCAAATACGACATAAGCGAAGAGCTTGCGGAAAACGTGGTCCTCGACCTAGACAAGAACGGGCGCATAATCGGCATAGAAGTCTTAGACGCCTCCAAGAACCTCGGAAAAGAGCTCGTAACCAGAATCCTCAGCACCGAGAAACTTGAAGCAACAGCCTAAACAATCGAAGGCGCTGAAGCGGAATAGCCGCAATAGCTACTTCATACGAAATATATGGATGAACGTTGTTTTAGTTGTAAATTCACTGTTTGGCTTTTAGAGAAGGGTAAACTAGAAATAAACGTTGTTGCGTTATTCATTTGCAGAGGGTGAAATGTCGCTGACTGACGTTGTGCTTGTGTTTGAGGTTCATCAACCGCACAGGTTGAAGCGGAACCTGTTTTGGGAGAACAAGGTTTTCAGACGTTTAAAGAAAGAAGAGTTGTTTGACTATTATTTTGACAATGCGGTGGATAAGGAGATTTTCAAGCGTGCGGCGAGGAAATGCTATTTTCCCTCGAACAGGATACTGCTTGACGTGATTGATGAGCATCGGAAGCAGAAGCGGCAAGTTAAAGTCTCATTCAGCGTGTCAGGCGTCTTCCTGGAACAGTGCGAGATGTTCGAGAGGGACCTTTTGGAAACTTTCAAGCAGCTCGCGGAGACGGGTTGCGTCGAATTCCTGAATCAGACATATTACCATTCAGTTGCCAGTCTTTACCCTGAAAAGGACGAGTTTATTGAGCAAGTGAAGCTTCATCGGCAAACAGTGAAGAGTTTGCTTGGCTACGCACCGACGGTTTTTGAGAACACCGAGTTGCTCTACAACAACACCATCGCGAGGATCGCGGATGATTTGGGTTACAAAGGGATTTTCATGGAGGGCGTGGAAAAAGTCCTCAGCGGAAAATCACCTAACTACCTTTACACGCCGAAAGGCGGCAAAAAAATCAAAGTGCTGCTGCGCAACTACAAGCTGACAGACGACATAGGCTTCCGCTTTAGCGCCCGATGGTGGAGTGAATGGCCGTTGACAGCGGACAAATACGCGCATTGGCTGGCGGACACGAAGGGCGACTGCATCAACATCTTCCCAGACTACGAAACCTTCGGAGAGCACCATTGGCCAGAAACAGGCATACACGGCTTTTTGAGGCATCTGCCCGAAGAAATCCTGAAGTGGGAGCACATGAATATGGCTACGCCTTCAGAAGTTGTTGACCACCATGCGTCAGCTGGCGAGATTGATGTCCCTGAAACGGGCGGCACTGTTTCTTGGGCTGATCTTGAAAGAGACTCAAGCGGCTGGCTTGGGAACGCCCTGCAGTGGGCTTACTTCACGGGTTTGCGGAGGCTTGAAGCCCTTGTCAAAGAGGCTGATGACCCAGAGTTTCTCAAGCTGTGGCGCTACTTCCAAACAAGCGACCACCTCTACTACATGTTCGCTGCTGGCGGCGCGCCAGGAGAAGTTCACGCTTACTTCAGCCCTTACAAGTCGCCTATGGACGCGTTTGTGGCGGCTCAGGCGTCGCTGTTAGACTTCGAAAACAGGCTCAGGCTCGCCACGATAACGGCTAATGAGCCGTTTCTGTTCTGCACGAAAGCAGATGAGGAACACTTCACGGGCGTGATGACGTGGAGCCTAAAAGGCTTCGCCAAGGCGCTTCAAACGGTGAACGCGAAAGCTGTGGAATTTCATAACCGCCGAGGAGACTTTGAAAGCTGGGCAGAACACTCACTGCAGGATAAGACTTTGGCAAGTCAACTCAAAAAGATCAGAACCTCAAAACTGAAGGGTGAAGCGCTCAGAAAAACGCTTGTTGACACGGCTGAAAAAAGGTTTGAGAAGCTGAGCACGCAGGTGCAGTCGGCGGTCAGGCTTTTCTGACCAAACTAGGGCGTGCATG
>Ga0315535_1001466_pt1 | contig 15776 bp, 7 predicted proteins | sample SalMarSW160220MG_2_FD_203092 | JGI IMG/M metagenome (GOLD analysis project Ga0315535, IMG submission 203092) | Salt marsh sediment microbial communities from the Plum Island Ecosystem LTER, Massachusetts, United States - Salt Marsh Sediment SW1602-20 ...
CGCATTGATAACGCCGAGCAAGCCGTGAAAGCCAGCATTGCCAGGCTCCCCAGGAATGTGTGGGTTGGCGTCATGAGGGCCCAGGACGGGTTGCATGTCCTGGTCGACCCCACTCCAGACAGGCAGAGGGTGGAGGATGTCATTACCTCCCTTTCCAGCAGTGGTACGCCAGGACTGCTCGAAACGGTTCGCGCGTCGCTCACCCTGGCCGATGCCATGATTCGCAAGTCGCCAGTGCGAGTCTCGGTGCTTTACATTACGGACGGAAGCATCTATAGCTACCGGGAAGACTACACCGATCCTGTCATTAATCCCAGCGACAAGCACGACCTCAGCCGGCGTTTTCGAGATGTGCTGATTAATGAGAAGATTTCCAAGCTGGAACGCCACATCCGGTCGTTGGAAGCGCCGTTGTTCGTGGTTCACCTCCATTACCGCCACAACGGACTCGATATAGCCTATCAAAATGGGTTGGATACCCTGGCAAAAAATACGGGCGGCATGACGGTGATTTGCCGGTCCATCCCGGAGATCCCACAGGCCATCTCCGAAACCTTTGCCCGGATTACCAGTGTGTGGAACCTCATTCTGTCTGTTCCGCCCAAAGACCACCACGACCTGCAAGTCGGCCTGAAAGCCTCGTGTGGAAACGGAGGGCTGCAACTTTCCTGGCGCCCCCATTTTCGTCCGAAAGTGGAGTAAGATATAGCGCATGCGACGCCTGAACATAGCGGTGGTGTCGACCCTGGAGGTCGCTCTTGTGGCTGGGGCTGTCGTCATTCTCCATCAGTCCCAAAAACTTGCAGAAGTGCGCCAGCAGAGGGACACTGCCTTGGAGTCGTTACGGGAAAGCCAGGAATCCCTCCGGCAAAGCCAGCTTCGGCTTGCCTCGGCGCTTCACCAGCCTCCGAATCCCGCAGTCGACCTTCAAGCCGAAATAGAAAAGCGTGATGCGACGATTCAACAACTTTCGGAGAAGTTAAAAGCGGCGCAGGTCAGCATCACCCAACTCCAGGCCGACGTTTCCGCTTCCAAAGAAGAAAACCGAAACACGGCCGAAACTTCAAACCAGCGCTATCAGCAAATGCAAACCAGGCTCCAGGGTCGCCTCGACCAGGTGCAGAAAGAACTCAATTCCGCACAGGCCGACCTTGAGAGTTCGCACCAGCGCATTGTCTCGCTGCAAAAGACAAATGACCGGCTGCAGGCTGAAAACAGCGAAGGATCCACCCGTGTCGCGGAACAAGAGCACATCCTGAGTCGCCTTCAGGAGCTGGACCGCCGCCGGGAGTCTTATCTGACATCCATTGCCAATCGATACCGGAATCTCACAAGCCAATTCCGAACGATGAGCGGCATGATGGACTCGAACCGCGGGCGGGATTCCGGCGCCATGAGTGGTCCGGCGCTGGACATGATCCAGAATGCCATCTCCCTCTCTGACAATGACCTCCAGCACCTGAATGAACTCAACGCAAAGGCTTTCCAACTGGAAAAAAGGCTCGCGGAAAAGAAGTAATATCCTGTTGCCTCATTAGTCTCCAGCGGCGGCTGCACCATCTTTCCGGGCTGCCCAGATTATTCCTTCGCAGACCAGAATTCAACTTGTGCCGCGTGTCCCCTCTGGCTGAATCTCCAAGCAACAGGCCACTACCATTAAGCCTTTGCCATCACTGCGCTTATTTCATCCGGTTCCTTTTGTCCCAGGACCCTCAGGACCGGGGTTTGGCCTTCTTGACGACGTAAGGAGCCGCCATTTAAGATGGTAGATTGGCCTTAACTCGCGTAACGCCTCCGAGGGACAGTGTCACCATGTTAAAGGAAATCAAAGTCCGGGGAGCTCGCCAGCACAACCTTCGGAATATCGATGTTTCCATCCCCCGCAACAGGTTCACCGTGGTCACCGGGCTGAGCGGATCAGGAAAGTCAAGCCTGGCGTTCGACATCATTTATGCCGAAGGCCAGCGCCGCTATGCGCAGACCCTTTCCGCCTATGCCCGTCAGTTCCTGGACCAGTTGCAGCGCCCCGACGTTGATGCTGTCGAAGGACTGAGCCCCGCCATCTCCATTGAGCAGAAAACCACCAGCCGCAGCCCGCGGTCGACGGTCGGCACCATCACAGAAATTTACGATTATCTCCGCCTGCTTTACTCCACCATTGGAGTTCCCCATTGCTATCAGTGCGGGCGGCGCATTTCCCGGCAAACTACTGAACAGATCGTGGCATCAATCCTGTCACTCCAGGATGAAGCACCAGGAGAGGACGGGAATCCGCGCATCATGATCCTTGCTCCCGTCGTACGCGGCCGGAAAGGCGAGTTCCGCAGCCTCTTCGAGCAACTGGGCCGGGAGGGCTTCGTCCGGGTGCGCGTGGATGGCCAGTTGCTCCAACTTGACGAAGAAATTCGCCTGGACCGGCGGCGGAACCACACGATTGAGGTGCTGGTCGACAGGCTGCTGGTTAAGCCCGGAATTGAAAGCCGGCTTGCAGCCTCCATCGAAACGGCCATAAAACTGGCCAAGGGAATCGTTCAGGTCACTGTGGTGAACGGCGAGGAACATCTGTATTCGCAGGAGTGGGCCTGCGTGCACTGTGGCAGCAGCATTCCCGCCCTCGAACCCCGCTCTTTCTCCTTCAACAGTCCTTATGGAGCGTGCGGAGCCTGCCGGGGACTGGGCAGCCGGTTTACATTCGATCCTGCAAAGGTTGTGGTGGACTGGACGCGGCCGCTTTTTGCCGGCGGGCTGGGTCCGGGTTCGGGGTCACGCTTTCTTCAACGAAGTCTGGCCCGCCTGGCCGAACAGGTTGGGTTTGACCTCCGGACGCCCTTTGAGAAATTCCCGGCCAAAATCCAGAACCTGATTCTCTACGGAAAGCGCCAACGCGGCTCGCGGCGCGGTACGGGTTTTGCAGGGATCATCCCTCTTCTCGAACGCTGGTACAAGGAGACGAATTCCGAGAGTTACCACGAATGGTTCGCCCGCTACACTTCCGCAATGCCCTGCCCTCAATGTAACGGCAGGCGCCTGAAGCCGGAAAGCCTGGCCGTCCACATCGCAGGACTTTCCATTGCGGATTTCACTGCGCTGCCCGTTGGCGAAGCCCAAAAAGCTATCGCTCGCATCAAGCTCAACGCGCGGGAAGAACTGCTGGCGCGGCGCATTTTGAACGAGATTGCCGCCCGGCTGGAATTCCTGAACACCGTGGGGCTGGGTTACCTGAGTCTGGACCGTTCCGCCGCAACGCTTTCAAATGGAGAAAGCCAGCGCGTTCGTCTTGCCACGCAGATCGGGTCCAAACTGCGTGACGTCCTTTACGTGCTGGACGAGCCGAGCATCGGCTTGCATCCTCGCGACAACCAGCGGCTGCTGGAGACCATTGAGCGGCTGCGGGACATGGGCAACACGGTCCTTGTGGTTGAGCACGACGAAGAGACCATCCGCCGCTCCGATTACGTGATTGATCTGGGCCCCGGCGCCGGCAAGCATGGCGGCGCGCTAGTGGCCTGTGGCCCGCCGGAAGCGGTGGCCGTCTGCGAGAGTTCCCTGACCGGCCAGTACCTTTCCGGTCGAAGGCATATCCCTGTCCCGGAATCAAGGCGGCCGCCGAATGGAAAGTCGCTCTCGGTTCTGGGCGCCCGCGCCAACAATCTGAAGAACATCGACGTCAAGTTTCCCCTGGGCGTTCTCGTGGTGGTGACGGGAGTTTCCGGGTCCGGCAAGTCAACCCTGGTGAACGACATCCTTTACAGGGCGCTGGCCAAGAAGCTTTACAGGGCCATCGACGAGCCCGGCCACCATCGCAAGGTAACGGGTGTTGAGCGGATTGATAAGGTGATCGTGATTGACCAGTCTCCGATTGGACGCACCCCCCGCTCAAACCCCGCAACCTACACAGGCGTTTTCACTCCGATGCGAGAGCTTTTTGCCATGCTACCGGAGTCGCGCGAGCGCGGATACCGCGCCGGTCGCTTCAGCTTCAACGTGAAGGGCGGACGCTGTGAGGCCTGCCAGGGTGATGGCATGCGACGCATTGTGATGAACTTCCTTCCCGACGTCTATGTGACGTGCGAAGTCTGCAATGGGCGCCGATACAACGCGGAGACACTGGCCGTCAAGTACAAGGGCTGCTCGATTGCGGACCTGCTGGACACAACGGTCAGCGACGCCCTGCCCGTTCTCGAAAACATTCCGCAGATTCGGCAGAAACTGCAGACGCTGGAGGATGTTGGGCTGGGCTATATTCATCTGGGGCAGGCGGCCACCACGCTTTCCGGCGGCGAAGCGCAGCGCATCAAGCTGGCCCGTGAACTCAGCCGGCGCCAGACCGGCCGGACTCTTTATCTTCTGGATGAGCCCACAACAGGGTTGCATTTTGACGATGTCAAGCAACTGCTTGAAGTCCTGAATCGCTTGACAGATTTGGGCAACACCGTCATCATCATCGAGCACCACCTCGATGTCATCAAACAGGCTGACTGGATTATTGACCTCGGCCCCGAAGGGGGTGAGGCAGGCGGGCGCATCGTAGCCCAGGGAACGCCGGAAGAGGTTGCGTGCGTGGAAAATTCATTCACGGGCCAGGCCTTGGCTGCGGTCCTGAATCAGTAACCTCGGGCCTCGTCCAGTGTGAGCGCTTCGCCGCTGGATTCTCCAGAACGGTTCCGGGCAAGAGAACTACTGAAGGAGGTCATGTGCATTCCTGATGCACATGCAGCCCAGCGTGGGAGAATCCTATGACCTTTCAATCCGACACCGAACACAACAACCTGATGAGCGACCTGGCAGAGCAGCCGCCGATCGAATTGAACGTCAAGCCGCCGCCGGAAAAGTGGCGGATTCGCGACCTGTTGATTTTCATTCTGGTTGGTTTTTTCACCTTGCTGGCCGCAAATATCTCCGTGTTTGTTGGATACGCTTTTCTGAAACCCCTGTTCCATTGGACCATTCCCTTACAGAAGCTGCAGACGAACGTCCCCTTCATCCTGGCGCTCCAGCTGGTCTGGTACGGACTTCTGCTGGCGTATATCTACTTTTTTATTACGTTCTACTATAAGACTTCCTTTTTGAGCGCGCTGAAGTGGAAGAAGTTGTCGGCCCACAACACGGTGCGCTACCTGCTGGGCGGCGCTGCTCTCTCGCTGGTTGTGATGATCATTCCTCCTCTGCTGCCGGAGAAAAAGGGGTTTCCTCTCGAAAAGATGTTCAACTCCCCAGCCTCGGCTTATGCCATTGCGGCGTTCGCCGTTCTCGTGGCGCCCCTCATGGAGGAACTCCTGTTTCGCGGACTGCTGTTCGCTTTTTTTGAGAAGCACGGCGGGATCACTTTTGCGATTATATCCACGGCCGTCCTGTTCGCGGGTTTGCACATTCCGGAATACTGGGGCGCCTGGAACAACGTCGTTATGATACTGGTTGTCGGACTGACGTTCTCAATTGTACGGGGCCTGACGGGGTCCCTGACTCCCAGTTTTGTGCTTCACCTGGCCTATAACGGCACCTTGATGTTCCTGCTCTACCTGCAAACGCAGCACTTTCATAAAATGCCCGTGGGTTTCCTGATTTCCCGGTGATCACTGAAGGGTTAAAGTTGAAGGCGCAGCACAGGGTGGAACTTCCTCCGGCTTGCAGACTGTGCACCTGAAGTTCCGGAAGGGCATCAGCCTTTGCGGTGTTGTTTCACGTCGATTCTGAGGCGTTTGATCTTCTGGTTCAGCGTGGATAGAGGAATTTTGAAACGGTCAGCTGCTTCAGTCTGGCTCCAGTTGGTTCGAGCGAGCATGTCGAGGATCACTCTTCTTTCGAAGTCTTCAACAACTTCCACCAGCGAATGTCCGTCAACCTGCTCCACAGGGAAAGCAGGGACTCCCCCCTGGCGGTCTTCATGCACCTGTTCGGGCAATGCGTCCGGCCCGATCAGGGTTCCGGAGGCAAGCACCACAGCGCGCTCGACTGCGTTTTCCAGTTCGCGCACGTTGCCAGGCCAATCATGATCCATCAGGAGCTTCATGGCTTCGGGAGAAAATCTCAGGCCTTCGCGCCCATTTTCGCTGCAATACTTCGCCAGAAAATGGTCCACCAGCAGCGGAATATCCTCTTTTCGGTCGCGGAGCGGAGGCAGGTTCACGGTGATCACATTGAGCCGGTAGTAAAGGTCTTCACGGAACTTGTTGGCCTGAACCATCTGCTTCAAGTCTGAGTTCGTGGCCGCCAGGATCCGGACGTCCACTTTGATGTTTTCCGTCCCGCCCAGCCGCATGAATTCGCGTTCCTGAATCACCCGCAGCAGCTTGGCCTGCGTTTCCACGCCGATGGTCCCGATTTCGTCAAAGAAGATGGTGCCCTGATCGGCAACCTCAAACAGGCCTCTCTTCGTGGCGATCGCCGAAGTAAAAGCCCCTTTCACATGCCCAAACAACGTGCTCTCGAGCAGGTCCACGGGCATCGAACCCGTATTGACCGGAACAAAGGGCTTGTCCGCGCGGGGGCTTGTGGCGTGGATCGTCTTGGCCACAAGTTCCTTGCCGGTCCCGCTTTCTCCGGTGATCAGCAGTGTCGCCCGGCTGGCCGCCACCTGGGTGATCAGGTCGTAGACTTTCTGCATGCGCTCGCTCTTGCCAATAATGTTGGGCAGTCCGAAGCGCTTGAGCGCCCGCCGCAGCAGGACATTCTCCACCCGCAGCCGCGAGCGGTCCAGCAGGTTGCTGATTTCAAGCAGCAACTTGTCATTATCCCAGGGCTTGGTGGTGTAACTTTCGGCGCCCTCGCGGGAAGCCTGGAAGGCAATCTGGCTGGAATCATAAGCGGTGATCATCATCACCGGAAGTTCCGGCGAGTCACGCTTGATGGTCCGCAGCACGTCGATTCCGTTGGAATCGGGAAGACTGATGTCGAGCAGGACGAGGTCGAAGGGCTCTTTGCCCAGCTTCTCCAGCCCCGCCGCAGCGGTGGAGGCCGTCGCCGTCTGGTAGCCTTCAATCCGCATCAGGTCATCGAGGCTCGCCAGAACATCAGCTTCGTCATCAATGATGAGGATGGAACCCGTTTTAGATGACATGGACCGGTTTCCTGGTGGCGGGGAATTCAAGGCGGAACGATGCTCCGCTGCCGACCGAACTGTCGACATAGATCTTCCCTGAGTGTTCACGGATGATGCCGTAACTCACCGCCAAACCAAGTCCCGTACCGCGGTTGGTCGCTTTCGTGGTAAAGAAGGGGTCAAAGATCCTGCGGAGATTTTCTGGTGAAATGCCCACACCGCTATCCGCAATTTCAACGCAGACCGTGGAATCGACAGCCCTGGTGGTCACGGTCAGATCTCCGCCATAAGGCATCGCATCCCGGGCGTTCATAACCAGGTTCATGAAAACCTGCTGCAGTTTACCGCCATTTCCATGGATGGCCGGAAGGTCCGAATCGAGATCGGTCTGGATGCTGATCTTGGCGGACCGCAGCACCGGAGCCACCAGCAAGAGAGTCTCCTGGATCACCTTGTTCAGTTCAAGTTCGACTCGTTCGCTTCCGCTGACGCGCGAGAATTTTAGAAGTTTGTTGATGATCTCCGACGCCCGGAACCCCTGCTTGACAACCCTCTCCAGCACGGGCGAGTGAGGGTCGTCCGAAGGCAGTTGCCGCATCAGCATCTGAAGCTGGGAAGTGATCACTGCCAGCGGGGTGTTGACCTCGTGCGCCACTCCCGCCGCCAGCACCCCGATGGATGAAAGCTTTTCAGCCTGGACCAACTGGTCTTCCAGCTCAACGCGGTCGGTGAGGTCGTTCATAATCAGCAGGCGGCCGATCACCTGATCGTCCTTGCCCAGCAGCGGCACCGTGGAGAGGTTGACAATCAACGAGCGCCCCACGGCGTTATTGAGGCGGAATTTGTAAAGGTTCAAGGACCGGTAGGGCTCGGAATGGCGCGGCAACTGTGAAATCAGCTCTGGCGGGAAGACGTCTCCCAGCCGCTTTCCTTCAGCTTCGGCGCTCGAAGTCCCGTACAGCCTCTCCATGGAAGAATTCCACGACTCGATATACTGCTCCGGGTTCCACGCCACGATTCCGGCATCGATGGATTCAATGATATTTTCGCTGAAGTCCTTGAGCGCCTGGTGTTCCAGGGCCTTGCGCTCGAGCGATTCGTAAAGCCGGGCGCTCTCGATGGCCATGGCAATGTAGCCGGAAACCGTTTGCAGCAGGTCAACGTCTTCACTGGAGAGGAAATCGTCGTCATTCGTCTTCCCCAGGGTGAGGTAGCCGAGAGTGCTTCCCTTCACCCTCAACGGCAGGTAGTAGTGCATGCCCAGCCTTTCAATGGTTAACCGGGCCGAGGGTGAATCATCAGCAGAATGCCTTATACTTTCAAAAAACAGGTAGCCCTTCCCCGCCGCGATCTGCCGGGAATCAAGGAAACTCAGATCGAGATCGCCGGCAAAGGTGAGACCGCGGGACTTGGCCAGGTGCAAATCTCCCGACTCTGACGCCAGGAATACCGCCACGCGGTCCACTTCCAGCGTCTCGGCCAGGCGCTCAACCGTCTGGTCCAACAGCGAATCCACATGGACCTCCGAACCGAGGTCGCGGGCAAATTCCAGCAGCGTTCTCCGGTAGTCATAACGCTCGTGGTTGAAGAAACGGTCCAGCCGCGCCTGAATGCGAGTGACCATAGGCTGGAACAACAGGGCCGTCACAACAATGGCCAGCAGCCACCCGCCCTGGGTGGTGATCAACTCACTGTTGCGGAAGAAGTCGGCAAATAGAAAGACCAGACCAAAGTAAAACCCGATGATCGCCGCGGTCGCCAGCGCATAAGCGATCCCGCGCCGGAAGATCATGTCCACGTCCATCAGGCGGAAACGAACAATCGCGTAACCAAACGTCAGCGGCAGCAGCACCAGGGAAAAGACGGAGAGCTTCATCCACTCGGCCGGAACAAATCCCATCCCCAGCAGGTAAGGGATCGCATAAAGAGCAGCGAAGGGGACCACCGACAGCGCAGCTCCACGGGTAACCCATTTCAACTGTTGCCTGGCCAACGGAGAGTCCGCCCGACGATAGGAGCGGAAGAGGAAAACAACTCCAGCCGTCGAATAGATTCCCAGGAGCCCCATCTCCAGGCTGTCGAGAAGCCAGCGGAGGGAAAGAGCGGGCAACGGCAAGGTGACGAATCCTGCCATCACCATCGCGTGAAATGCCAGCAATACCGCAGCCGGGGCATACAGCGCCGGTAACAGGTAGGGCCGCCGTTCGACATATCCGGGTTTCTCCGGAAACGTGATACAGAAATGTAGAAAAATCGCAGGCTGCAACAACAGCGCCGTCACGTTAAGCCAGTAGACGGAGGAATCAAAAAGGTTCAGCTTGCCCGTATAGGAAAAGCAATAGAGGACAAAAGATGCCAGGCAGAAAAGGTAGAAGTGCAGCGATTTTGACGCCGACCAGCGGCGCAGAAAAACGAACGCTCCAATAATCAGGTAGAGGAACCCCACAATTTCCAGATAACCGTGCAGACCGCGGGAGCTGTTCGCAGGCGCGAGAACCACGCTGGTCTCAACCGATTCCCCTTGCCGAACGAGGTCGTAAATAGCCCGCGACCAGACCCCGCTCTCAAAAATATCGCGGCTTGCTTCAGCCGTCGTCTTAACGGTGTGGCCGTCAATCGACTTCAGGATGTCCCCAGCAACGATCCCCGCCTGTTTTCCGGGCGAGTTTTCCTCCACACTCCACGCCCGCAGCCCCTGCGGGGTTGTAACCCATGAAACACCGTCTGTTGGCAACTGGTAGATTCTTCTCTGTTGGAAGTTTAGGAAGGCAAAAATAACGAGCGCCACGCTCGCGATTGCGAGCAGGAGGGTTAAAAAGCGATATGGGGCCCTTACGCTCATCGAATCCGCTCTATCCTGGGACAAAACAGGTACTTACTGTAATTTCCCAGCAAATTGAGTTCCTTACCATAATCCAGATCTTTTCCTTTGCCTTTTAGCTAATCTTGCGCTTTCTAGCGGTTCTTTACGCCTGGCATAGAGCTCAACAACTATGAAATTTGGAATATCCTGTATGAAAACTGGTATATTCCCATCTTCCGTATCACTCCAGCGGCCAGTCCACAAAGCCCACTATCATCAAGATAGAGATCTCATCTCGGCCGAAAGGAAAGCGCCAAGCTCCCGGACAGGACCTCAAAACTGCACGGCAAACCCACCCCGGATGGTACGGTACGCTGGGGTGAGCAAAACGGACCTTCCGTTAGCCTGCCGGATGGACACGCCCCCCTGGCCCAGCAAGTTCCTGAAATCGGCAATGGCAACAATTCGCAAGGGCAGCATGTCAATCTTGGGAAGTGGTTGGCGCACCTGCATTCCCAGAAATGGCTGGAATTCCATTCTGCTTTGCCCAAAGGAATCGACAAGGGTGATGCGCCCGGCAGGAAGCCAGCTATAAGTACTGACAATCTGGGTATTCAGACCCGGAATATAGGTTGAGAACCTGCCCGAGACGGACTGAGTAAATTCCGAGCGCAGGAAATTGGGCAGGTTTGCCGCGTCCACAGGAACCCCACCGCCGAACTGGGCTGACGGGTCCATCGCCAACGCACTGCCGAAAGCGTACATGACGCTGACTTCCCCACGCTGCCCCAGTTGCTGCTCGTAGGCGACTTCTGCACCTGAGGATCCGTATCGTCCCGCGTTCAGGACAGCCCGGTTTCCGGAAGGCGTCATCAAGATGTCGCCGGCCGGCGATGAATTCTTCAGGTCCTGAACCCCACCTACACCCCAGACCGCCACGTCCTGGAATTGGTCATGGTACGTTGCCAACTCCACCCGCGACCCGTTACGAAGCTTTCGTTGCAACCGGACTTCGGCGTGCCGCGCTGTCGCAAGCCGAGGGCGAAAATTGTGCAGAGTGATCTGAGGAAAGGCGTTCAGATCGCCAATCCGCTGGAGCATCGTGTCCGGCCGGTCCAGGGTGTCCGCGCCGTAACTCACGCTCAACACCGTCGATGGGTTCAGGGCGTAGGCAAGGTCGATCTCGGGCTGGGTGGTGCTGGCATCGCTGGCGGAATTCAGATACTTCATCTCAAATCCCGCCGTCAGGGTAAGCGCGTCGGAAAGCTTACGGGTCTGCACATAGCGTAAAACCATTCCACGGGACAGGCCCATTCCCTGACCATCCGTCGCAGAAACCTTGCGGCCAAGCCCGCCCATATTCAACTGATGCACCGCCAGGCTGATCTCCTCGTGGTTCTTGTTGAGGAAGCCCCTTCGATAATCAGCAATCACCGACGAGCTATCCACGGTGTTTGGGTTGACAGCGCTCGCCACGAGGACGTCGGAATTCGGGTCCAGCGGATGCAGGTAAGCCACTACGGTACCCGTTCCGGCATCCTGGGAAAGGCCATTATCCCCGGCATTTCCAGGAACCATGGCCACCATGCGCTTTGCGGGAAGCGGGGTATGTTTAGCAGCCTCCTGGCGCTCGCGGTCTGCCTTCCGGTAGCGGAGAACGGGGCGGGTTGAGTCCGAGGTCCGCAGGATCCATTTCCATTCCTGCCCCCATGCGCGAAGGTCGTTGACGGGATGCGGCCAGTGAATTCCGGAAAGGACGTCGCCGAGAGCAAACGCTTCCCGGGTTGTCGACCCGGCCCTGACCTGGACCTTGTTTCGAAACCCCGGCAGTTTGGCCGGCGAGACAACCTGCAGAGAATACCACCCGGGAGCAATACGGCTGATGGTAAAGTTGCCTTGAGCGTCCGTAAAAACCCGGTCGAGTGATCCTTCCAGCAAGCCACTTGGAGCATCAACTCCAGGGCCACTCAACAGGACCGTCGCCCCCATAATCGGGGTTCCTGTGCTGTCCGTCACCTTACCCGAAACCCTGCCATATTGCGCCCCAAGAGCCTGGGAAGCTGCCAACAAAGCACAGAGAAGTGATACGGCGGACAGTAGCTCCGCGCCTCGCCTGATATGATTTGTGCGTTGCATGATGCCTCGACCTGACCCTTTTTAAGGTTGTTTGTCCCGGCTATCAACTCGACACCGGCACCCGGACTTCATCACTCAACCTGGAAATTCGTCGTCTGGGTATCCGTCTGGCCCTTCACTTTGTCCGTGATCTTGATCTGCAGGGTATATTTACCAGGCTTGAGCAGTTTGGCCGGCATCGTTTTCTCCAATGTAACCTGTTCTGATGCGTCCTTGATGCTGGCCGTGGACTCCGTCTGATTCAAAATCGCCTTGCCGTCTTTGGAAATCTGGTACTCGAAATTCGCAGACGGTTGGTGCGTTTTAGGATCAAGACCCAGATTATAAACCTGCATGTATATACCAAGATTCTGGCTCTGAGTAAAGACCTGATTCACGCTGGGCCGGACCTTGGTTCCACCAATGACAAACGGTCCTGAACCGACTTCGCTCGTCGGCAGCGGCTGAATCTGGTCCGCCATGATCAGCGAGCTGCTGGTCAACTTTCCGTCGCTATACTGCGGCACGATGATGCCCATGTTCTGCGAACCCATGTGCCCGCTGTGATCATCCTTGACCACAAGGCTCAGCTTGTAGCGTCCAGGGGGCAGATACACCGCTTTCTGGTAGACCGACTTCTGATTCACGTAAGCCTGAAAATCATGCTCCGGAACAGACACGGCCACACTTTGCTCAAAAGTGTTGGCGACTCTTCCGCCGATCGTCGTCAGCTCCCCATAAATGTCAAGAACGGCATTCATCACACCGTCCTTGTTTTCAAATTGCATCTCGCGATTCGGGATCTGGATCGTGATCGGCGTCAGAACCATGTCCTCCGTAATCTTGAGAAAGTCGGTCCGGACACTGAAGGGCAACAATTGCGCCGTCACGGTCGAAGTCACCATGCTTTTCAGGTCCTTGAACTTGATGGACGGCGCCTGGAAGATTTTCGAGTAAAGGTCCAGACGGTTAAACTCATTGTATTTCGCGCCCATAAAGTTGGAAGTCACCATGGAACGTGACCCGTTCGACCCGCTATTCAACTGGCTGGGGCTGATCACCAGATTGGGGTTCCAGATGGAACCGGTGGCAACACCGCCCTGGCATCCCGTCATGTCTCCCGGAACGTTCGCCATGGCGTCCTTCTCACAAGGGTTCATCGTCAGGTGATATTCGCCCGTCATCGTCGGATCCACAAACTCGAGCTCCACGTTTTCCCCGATTCCCGGAATGTAGCGGTAGGTCCAGTCCTCAAACGGGTAGGTTGTCATGACGTTTGAAGCACCGGAACCGGAGTAAGGAAGTTCGGTTGGGTTCGCAACATAGGAGCCGCCGCTGGGATGAGAGGTCGTCTCATCCGGCGGGCCATACATGATGTAAATGTGTCCGCGGTCGGTGCGCCAGCCTGGGATGCCCGAAGAGTAATGCTCATTCGCATAGGCGATCCGGCGGTAAAACTCTTCTTTAAATGAATTCTCGGGTGAGCCGGGCATGGGATTGCGGCGCCTCCAGAATTCTTCAATAAACTGGTCGCGCTCCTCGTCGGTGGCCAGCTTCTTAAAAGCGGCCCGTTCCGCAGGTGAAATGATGTAGCCAATGGGCCCGCTAATCCACTTCTTATACGGGCTCTCCATTTCCTTCTGGATAGCCTTCTGGCGACGGCGCTCCTGCTTGGTCAGCTTTTGCTCCTTGTCCTTGCCAGCAAAAGCCGGAAATGCAGCCGTCCCCAGTGCGGTCGCTGCAACCAGCAATACCGCTACCCATTGAAGTCGACCATTGAGTTTCCGAGAGCCATAAACGCCTGTCCCCAACTGCACGCCTCCCTACTCCGCCTCGGAGTATCAATAACAGTCATTGTATTTTTCGAAAATGAGAAAGTCAACCAATTCCCCGCCTCTGGAATCAATGATAGCAGGTTATGAGGGGTTCAATGAATGGATGAAATTCCGGGCTGGAGGGTGGTCAGCAGAGGGTGACCCATGGAACAGTTTCAGCGGGCCGGATTCAAGGCATCCCCGGATCTGCGCGGCCAATTTCCCCCTACGCCTTGACCCTGAGCATTTGTTACAATCAAAAGCCGACTGAGGCTGTGCCGTGCGTCGAAAGCAAAGCCCAACCGGAAGGAGTCTGGAAAGACGGTCTTCCAGAGGGAAAATGAAGGGGGCGAGAAGCTTGAAATCCAGCTGGAACCTTTTGGGGCCCTCGGACGTATAATAGTGATAAGGATGAATCTTTTCGCCCTATGCACCGGCTGTTGCAGACGGACAGAGGCATTTGGCCTGGCAGCCGGACTCGAGCCAGGTTCCTGCGAGAAAAGGAGCGATTGAGAAGGTTACCATGGTCCAAACCACTGAAATCAAGGCAGGCCATATCAACCATTCCTCCGGAGAAGAAACCGGATTTCCGCGTGGCCCCCAGGGCGGGCTCGCCAAACGGGGTCTCTCCAAAAAAAAGAAAATATTATTTCTAGTCCTGGGCCTGGTGTTTCTGGTCATCCTGGTGGCCGGAGGAATCTACTGGAGCCACCGTGGCCTGATTACCGTCCAGACCGGCAAAGTCATGCAACAGGACCTCTCCGCAATTGTAACCGCCTCGGGTGAAATCAAGCCGCCGCCAGACAAGTTTGCCACCGTCAACGCCAACTCCATGGGCAAGGTGACTGAAATCCTGGTGAAAGAAGGCGATCACGTCAAGAAAGGACAACTTCTGCTTCGCACGGAAGACGTCCAGCAGCAAGCCGGCGTACAGGCCCAGCAAGCGGCCTTGAGGTCGGCGCGCGCTGACTCCCAGGTGCAGGAAGCAGCTGTCAATTCCGCAAATGCGAACATGCAGACAGCCCAGGCTAATCTCGCCCAGGCGCAGGCCAAGCTCCAGCAGGCCAAGGATGATTTTTCGCGTTCGCAGCAGATGTTTAAACAGGACCTGATTTCCCGGCAGACTTTCGACCAGTCCCTCAGCACTTATCAGGTTGCGGAGGCCGCGGTCGAGTCTTCAAAAGCGCAGGTGGCGCAAGCCAAAGCACAATCGAGCCAGGCCACTTATAACCGTGATATGTCGCATGCCCGTGTCCTGCAGGCCCAGGCGCAACTGGTCGGCATCGAGAATCAGCGTGACCAAACGATCTACACGGCACCCTTCGACGGCATCATTACCTATCTCCCCGTCCACGTTGGTGAAAACGTCGTGCCAGGCATTCAAAACCAGCCGGGGAGCGCGCTCTTCCAGGTTTCCAATCTCTCTGTTATCAACGCTGTGGTCAACGTCGATGAGACTGATATTCTGGGCATCAAGATGAATCAGCCAGCCGAAGTCACCGTTGACGCCATTCCCGACAAGAAATTCAAAGGGCACGTCACCGAAATCGGCATGAGCGCCCTGAGTTCCACCTCCGGCCAGACCACCACCAGCAGCAGCAGCAGTACGGCAACGAGCTCCGGCGAGGCCAAGGACTTTACCGTCTCTGTTACCCTGGACAATCCGCCTCCCGGCCTGCGGCCTGGTCTTTCGTCTACGGCCAAGGTCACGACCGCCACTCGAAAGGATGCGATTGCCATCCCCATTCAGGCGTTGGCCGTGCGAACACAGGCCGAGCTGGATCGCGAGAAAAATGCCAAGACAAAGGGCAAGGCCTTGGCGGCGCAGCCAAAGCAAGAGGGCCAGGATGCCGCCAGCAAGAAGGAAATCCAGGGCGTCTTCGTGGTCCGCAACGGGAAGGCCGTCTTCACGCCCGTCAAGACCGGGATCATGGGAACGATGAACGTTGAGGTGCTCAGCGGAGTGAAACCCGGCGAGGAAATCGTCACCGGAAGTTACCAGGTG
>Ga0315535_1001469_pt1 | contig 15754 bp, 19 predicted proteins | sample SalMarSW160220MG_2_FD_203092 | JGI IMG/M metagenome (GOLD analysis project Ga0315535, IMG submission 203092) | Salt marsh sediment microbial communities from the Plum Island Ecosystem LTER, Massachusetts, United States - Salt Marsh Sediment SW1602-20 ...
TATAATCAATCAGCAAATTTATTTTTAACTCTAATCCGTATAATTCTTTAAGGATCAATTTTGCTCCCACAGCTTCATTTGATGAAATATCACCGATGATATATAAATCTTCGAAATCTTTTCTTTCCGAAGAATAATAAAGGTATGAATTACACATAGACTCTTCGAACGATATACCGAAGTTTTTTGAAACAAAGAGATCATTATGTCTGATAAGGTCCAGAGTGGGGATTAATCCTATTGAGTTTGGATCCTTTAATATTTCACTTGTAATAAGCGATGAGGGTTGGAATTTAATCCTTTTAGATAATTTTTCGGGAAGTGCATTTTTGATCAAATCAGTAAAAATATTTTGAGGGAAATAAATGATCATCTAAAATCTAAAGAGTTAAGTATCAATATATCAAAGCTAAATAAAATGACCGATTTAAGAAAATGCTTAAGTGAGTAATTGAATAGTTAAGAAAAGTGCTTTACCAGCTGTTTGCCTATTGTTATTTATTTACTAATTAACACATAGTTTACTGACGATTAGCCAGCCGATAAAGCACCAAGCTAAGGTCAGAGGATAATTATTTTGTGTAAATTATCTTATCAATAGTGTTTTCTGAGAGAAAGTATTTATCTGAAAGTTGAATAAATGCTTCCCAATTTTTTAAACCTTTTGCTCTTAATTCCTGATAGTCACTTCGTATCTGAGAATTTCTACTGACTATTCTACTACTGTGTTTTGGCTGGTGCGGTATTTTTATTTCCTGGCTTTCCATAAGGCTACCTCCGTTTATAGTGGGACATATGACTGTTATGTTGTTTTTATTTTAAATTATTAGGAGGAATTACGGTATCCCACAAAATGGGTGAATTTATGGATTTGTTAGGAAGAACGGCTGTTAATAATGATGAATATTATATAAGTCTTTCTTTCGTTGCTTTTTCTATGGCCTGAGCTTTGGAATTTACTTCTAATTTTAAATAAATATTTTTTATATGTGATCTTACAGTTTCCTTATCGATAAATAATTCACCTGCTATCATGGTGTAGCTTTTGCCTTTTGCCAATAATTGCAGAACTTCTGTTTCTCTAGGTGAAAGTGGGGATTTTATATTTCTTTGAAATGATTGAACTACCATCCTGGCAATACTTGTACTCATGGGTGCGCCGCCATTGTAGGCTTCTTCAATGGAATCCATTAATTTCTCAGGTGTGACATTTTTGGTCAGATAGCCGCACGAGCCCGCACAAAGCGCCTGAAATACTTTATTATCGTCATTATGAATCGTGACCGTTATAATATCCACGTCTTGATTAATCTTTTTAATTTTTGCTATTCCTTCAATACCAGAAATTCCTGGTAATTCTATATCCATAAGAATTACATGAGGATCATCCCTTGTTAGATTTTTTATTGCGGATTCACAATTATTATAATCAGCAATACAATAAAACCTATCAGATGATTCAAGCAATGAAACAAAACTATTTCTAATTAGATCATCATCTTCAACAATAACAACTCTTATAGGATATTTATCAGACATAATATCAAATATTTAATTTACCTGAAGGATATAATATCGAATTGAAATGAAAATGTAAAACAAAGTTACAACAAAAACAGGATTTATTAAGCAGTGACTTTTCCCTTGAAAGATATTCGGGTTCCCTTGCCCGGTCCAGAATCAATTTGCAGGTTTCCATGTATTTTTTCAGCTCTTCTAATCATATTTTTAATGCCATTTCCTCCTGTTTCTTCATCAATCATAAAACCAGAGCCATCATCTTCCAATGTGATTTCAATTTCATCTCCCGCAATTTTTGATTCAAGTGAGACCTTTTTACTATTCGAATGTTTTAAAGCATTGTTCATTCCCTCTTTAAAAATAAGAGTTAAATGCCTTTTCATATCCGTAGATAAAGAAGTTTTTTCCAGTTCAGTCGAAATTCCTCTTACCAGAAAGTCTATATTAGAATCGTTAAAAATCTCATCACCGAAATCTTTAAGTCTAACAAGCAATTCATAAAGCGAATCATTTTGAGGATCAGTTGCCCAGATAAAATCCTTTGTCCCATCATAAAGCTGAATTGAGTTTTCTGAAATCTTTCTAAGCAACGGCATAATATCTCGATAGCCGTCACCTAATTTTCTTTTTACTATTTCAGTAAGGAGTGAAATCCTGGTTAACCTGTGTCCAAGTTCATCGTGAAAATCAATTGCCGTTTGTTTTCTGACTCTTTCATTCTCTTCACTTCTTATCTTTTCCATCTCAAGCGCTCGCCTGATTTTATGCTTTACCCTCATCAAATGAGCAAGATAGATTGACAGTAAGATTATTATAATTACAAGCGTAGTGAACCACCACGTTCTCCAGAAGGGCGGAAATATTACGATTTCAATTGCAGCAGGATTATCATTCCATATTCCATCACTATTGCTCCCCTTAACTTCAAAAATATACTTTCCGGGAGAAAGGTCTGTATAACTTGCTAAATTTGCATGACCAGAGTAAATCCATTCTTCATCAACTCCCATCATTTTATATTTGTAAACATTTTTTTCAGGATTTGTATAATCAAGGGCGGCAAATTTAAGTTGAATAAAATTGTTATAAAATGGCAAATCAAGGGTTTTGTTATAATTATTCAACAGGCGAAGATTTCCAATGTCACTCCCTGCTTTAATACTCGTAACATAAACCGGTGGTATATAGTCATTTATTTTAATATCATTTGGATTAAATTTTGTAAAGCCATTATTTCCCCCAAAGTAAAACATTCCATCTTTTGCAATGAATGCTGATTGTGCATAAAAAATATTCGTTAGCAAACCATCATTGACATCAAAATTCTTAAATGTGCTTTTAGATGGATCAAATCTTGCAATACCTTTATTTGTGCTAATCCAAAAATTTCCATTCCCATCTTCCAGCAAGCTCATTATTACATTATTTGGTAAACCATCCCTTTCATAATAGCTCCGGAATGTATCATCGTTTTTATTCATTTTATTTAAGCCATTGCTTGTACCAATCCAAAAATTATCCCTGGAATCTTCATAAAGATAATAGACATAATTATTGCTTAAACTTTTGGGATCAGATAGACTGTGGGAAAAACTAGTATATTTCCCCGTTTCCTGATCCAGTCTTAGCAGACCACCCATTGTGCCTGCCCAGATATTTTTTTCTTTATCTTCATATATTACCTGCACAATGTTTTTCATATAGTTTGTAAGATCCGTCATTGGATTTACAAAATGTCTAAGGGAGAAATTATTAAGGTCATAGCAAAACATCCCTTTTTCGTTTATTCCTACCCAGAGTTTATTATCTGAAGAATTCAGCAAATAGGTAACATTACCATTAACCATCTCTCCGTATTTACTCATTTCCTTTGGAAGATTTTTCTGCGTTTCATTTGACAGATCAAAAAGCAAAATTCCGCCAGTTGTTCCTACCCACAAATTATTCTTGTCTTTTACAATTGAACTTATAAAAAACCTGGCGCCTTTTTTTGATCCTGGTAGGTAAAGTCTAAATCTTTTAAAAGTATTCGAGCGGGGATTGTACCTTGTCAAAATGTCACTATAGCCTGATATCCAAATATATCCTTGATCATCTTGTGCAAAAAAGGTGATAAGGTAAGCGCCTAATCCATTTTTATTATCTGGACTGTAGGCAAAGTTTATGAAATCTTTAGATGTATTTATTAGTTTACTAACGCCCGCTCTGTAAGCTCCTATCCACAATACGCCAGATTTATCCAACATCAGGGAGGTTATAGTGTTTCCGGCTAAAGTATTACTGGATCCGAATTGATGACGATAAATTTCGAGAACCGAATTATTCCTATCGTTTACTTTAACAAGACCATCGCCGGTACCTACCCAAATATTATGAGCATCGCCCTTGCAAATGGAAAAAACGGGTAGGGAATTCAATGGATGCTTACTTTCAAAATTAAACTGAGAAAATTTATTTGAATGTTTATCAAAAATAAAAAGGCCGGCATTGGTTCCTATCAATAGTTTATTTTCATCCTGCTCATAAATTGAGTGAATCAAATTTGCTTCTTTTAATTTATCTGGTTTCAAATTGTTCTTAAATGTCAAAAATGAATCACTATCAGGTAAATATTTTGCTAATCCATTTTGTGTTCCTATCCAAATATTTCCATTATTATCCTTGAATATTTCAGTTACCATATTCGAAGGCAAAATTTTGCCAGAATTTTTATCATTCCAATAATGAATAAACTGTCCCGTTATGCTGTTATACTTATCAATACCCCCTCTTTGAGTTCCAATCCATATATTACCTGAATTGTCTTCATTAATGGTCCATACAATATTATCAGACAAACCCTTAAAAGAAGATCCTCCATAAAGAAATCTTGTAAATTTTCCAGTATTCGGATCAAACTTATTCAACCCACCTCCCCAAGTACCAGCCCATATATTTCCTTTACTATCTTCAAATAGCGAAATAATGTCATCGAAAGAAATTGACGTTGAGTCCATAGGATCATTTCTATAAATCGTATAATCCTTACCGTCATATTTTACAAGCCCGTACATTGTACCAAACCAGATGTAGCCTTTGCTGTCTTGAAGAAGAGCATAAGTTAAATTTAATGATACTCCATTCTGAAGTGATAATGTCTCGAAACGAACCGAATTGATTTGCGGAAAAATGTAATCTGATAATATTAGTATGGACAAAATAAGAATATAAAAAAATCGGTGAGATATATTTTTTCTGACAATGTCCATTCATTCTTTCTAATAAATTAGAATGAAAATAGTAAAAAATCTGAAATAGCAAAACAGATTTTTAAAGAAATCAGTTAAAAGAGTTTAAAAAATTGTGCTAAAATAAAAAGGCGTGTATTACACGCCTTTTAACAAATTTATTTTTAATCTTCAGGCTTCTTTACCCCGTATGCGCGCAGCTTTCCCAGAAAGATTTCTGAGGTAATATAGTTTGGCACGACGTACATTGCCTTCTTTCAGCACTTCTATTTTCGCAATTTTAGGAGAGTTTATAGGGAATATTCTTTCAACTCCTACGCCGCTTGAAATTTTTCTTACAGTGAAGGTTCTGTTTGACCCTTCGCCACGGATACTAAGGACATCCCCTTCAAAAGTTTGAACCCTTTCCTTATCACCTTCAACAACCCTGACCTGGACGCTAACGTGATCACCAGGGTTAAATTTAACAATATCGGCTTTAGCTTGATCCGATAATATTTTATTTATATCAACCATTATATTCTCCACTAATTATTAAAATTCCTCCATCTTTCAGTCAATATTTTTGACTGATTCTCTTTCCATCTTTTTATCTCTTTTTCATTCCCTGATAAAAGAACTTCCGGGACCTTAAGTCCCTTAAACTCTGCAGGCCTGGTATAACAAGGAGCTTCAATCCTTTCACCATCCTGAAATGAATCATCAAGAGCCGATTCACTATCATTAAGTACACCGGGAATTAACCTAATGACTGCATCTATAATCATTAATGCCGGCAACTCACCACCGGTAAGAACAAAATTTCCAATTGATATTTCATCAGTTGCAAATTTTTCTCTCACCCTATCATCAATTTCCTTATAATGCCCAGTAATAAATAAAAGATTATTAGCAAGTGATAATTTATTTGCTATTTTCTGATCAAAAATTTTGCCTTTTGGAGAAGTAAATATTATGTGATCATAATTCACTTTGGTCTTCAATTTTTCAATACATTCAAAAAATGGTTCGGGTTTTAAGACCATTCCAGGGCCACCACCAAAAGGTTTATCATCAATCTGCTTATGTTTATTATTTGCATAATCCCTTAGGTTATGCAAATGAATCGACACTTTATTTTTATCCTGTGCTCTTTTAACAATGCTAGAATTGAGCGGACTAAAAAGGAGATCCGGTACTGCCGAAATAATATCAATTCTCATCATCTTCATATATTTGGTTTCCCGGCTTGATGATCAGAATTTTATTTTCCCTGTCAAAACTTTCAATATAATCCTGAATCGCCGGTATCAATATCTCATCGCCCTGCATTTTTTCAATTACATAAACATCGTTAGCCGGCGATCTAAGAACATCTTTCAATATACCGAATTCCCGGTTATTTCTATAAACCCTACAGCCCAGAAGATCGTGCACAAAAAAAGAGCCTTCCGGGAGCCTAATGACATTTTTTTCATCTACAAAAATATCTTTACCAACAAGAACCTGAACATCTCTAACATTATCAAAATTTTTAAATTTTAGGGTAATACACTTTTTTCTCTCTAAAACTCTTTCCACAAAAAATTCTTTTTTATCGCCCCAAAAATCAATATAAACCTGCTCAAGCTTGTAAAATCTATCGAGAAAATCAGAATGTGAAATTATCTTGACAAATCCATGTTTACCGAAAACAGAGTCAATCGTTGCAATAAGAAAAAAATCACTCACTGTGAAAGCAATTCAGATGCTTAATCCAAAATTTCCAATATTGCTCTTTTCCCCTCCTTGGCAGCAATAGCTGTCAAAAGAGTTCGCATAGCCTGAGCCGTTTTGCCTTGTTTGCCTATTACCTTGCCAACATCATCAGACTTAACCCTAAGAGCAAGCACGATTTTGTTGTCTTCAGGGGTTTTCTCCTCTACCACAACACTATCAGGAGTATCCACCAGGTGTTTCGCGATAAATTCAATAAATTCTTTCATTGAAAGAAGCCTCCTATATTAAGAAAAGGGCAGCATTGGAAATAAAGTACAGGAGAAAACAAAACTAAAAAAAATTACCCTTTTTCAGTTATATCTTCTTCAGAAGCAGCACCCTTTACTTCTGCTGTACTATCATTACTAATTTCCTCTTTAACTTTCTCTTCCGAGACTACTTCTTCTTTCGCTGCAGCTTTTTTAGATTTTTTCCTTTTTGTTGCAGCAGTTTTTGACTTAGCTTCCCGCATCTTTTCCCAATTTTCCAACTCAGCACTTACCTTATCATCCAATAGTCCCCTACGTTTTAATTCTCTTTTAAGAATAATTCCCTTTTGACTTAACAAACTTTTAACAGTATCTGTAGGTTGAGCCCCCATATTAAGCCAGTAAATTGCACGTTCTTCATTTATGTCAAGGGTGTGTGGATTTGTTAACGGATTATACAGCCCAATCGATTCCAAAAATTTACCATCACGAGGAGCTCTTGAATCTGCAGCAACAACTTTGTAAATCGGTTGCTTTTTCTTTCCCATTCTTCTTAATCTTAACTTAACTGCCAAATTAAATAACCTCCAATTATAGGTTTCAAAAATTGATATAAATAATTTTACCCTCTGCCAATGTTATCGGCCAGACGGCATACCTACCTACCAATAGGCAGGTTTTTAAATGCGCCCCCAAATCCTTTTTTGCTAAACTGACTCATCATTCTTTGCATCTCAGCAAATTGTTTTAATAGCCGATTCACATCCTGAATGGATGTTCCGCTTCCCCTCGCGATTCTGCTACGACGGCTTCCATTAAGAATCTTAGGTTTTGATCTCTCATCTACCGTCATCGAATTTATAATCGCTTCAACCTTTACAAACGCTTTATCATCAATTTGGGCATTCTTTACTTGAGCACCCAATCCCGGCACCATACTCAGTATTGATGACAAAGAACCCATTTTCTTAATTGCTTTAATTTGCTTAAGAAAATCATCAAAATCAAATTTATTTCGACGTAATTTCTCTTCGAGTTTTTTGGTCTCAATTTCATCAAAACTTTGCTGGGCCTTTTCAACAAAACTTACGATATCGCCCTTTCCCAAAATTCTTGAAGCTAGCCTATCTGGGTGAAAAACTTCCAGATTATTCAGTTTTTCGCCATTGCTTATAAATTTTATAGGTTTTCCAACAACTGCTCTAACTGATAGGGCTGCTCCGCCTCTTGTATCACCATCCAATTTAGAAAGAACTATGCCGTCAAAATTCACCTTTTCGTTAAATGCCCTTGCTGAATTTACCGAATCCTGGCCAGTCATTGAGTCAACAACAAAGAGCACCTCAGTAGCTTTTACAAGCAATTTAATCTTGGCCACTTCATTCATCATTTCTTCATCAACATGTAGCCGGCCAGCAGTATCTATAATGACAGTATTGCAATTATGACTTTTTGCAAATTTTAACGACTCTTCCGCAGTTTTTACAGCATTTTTTTCTTCAATCGAAAATACCGGCACATTTATTTGTGCACCAAGTGTTTTTAATTGCTCGATAGCTGCGGGACGATAAACATCAGCTGCTGCAAGAAGAATTTTTCGACCACCCTGTTTCAGTCTACCAGCTAGCTTTGCGCAGAAGGTTGTTTTCCCAGAGCCTTGTAAACCAACAATTAATATTACAGTTAATCCTGAAGCACTAATCTTTATTTCACTTTGACTATTGCCAAGCAAAGAAACCAGTTCATCATAGATTATCTTGGTAATTAGTTGACCGGGTGTTATTGAATTTAATACCTCTTTGCCAAGTGCTTTGGAAGATACATTTTCAATAAATTCCTTTGCCACTTTATAATTTACATCAGCATCTAAAAGAACACGTCGAATTTCTCTTAAGGAATCAGAAATATTTTTTTCTGTTAACTTTCCCTGACCTCTGACTTTCTTTAAAGTTGTCTCAAGCTTTAGAGATAATTCTTCTAACATTAAATCTCATATTTTCTGAAAATACAATCAGATACTCAAATACATTTATTCTGATTTTAGTGCATTTGCACCGGATACAATTTCAAGAATTTCTTTAGTAATTGCAGCCTGTCTTTCCTTATTATATTTTATTGTCAGTGTGCGAATTAACTCCTTCGCATTAGTGGTTGCATTATCCATTGCCGTCATTTTTGCGCCCTGTTCGGAAGCATTGGATTCCAACAAAATTCTCCAGAGCTGAGCTTTTAAATGTTTTGGCAGCAAATAATTAAAAATATAATTTTGGTTAGGCTCGAAAATATAATCCTTAGTCCCTTTTTTAATTCCTTCGTTATTATTATCGCTTAAAGGTATAGGCAGAAATTGTTCCACGACAATTCTTTGATTAATAATGGATTTAAATTCGTTGTAAACAATAATAACCTTATCATATTTACCATCCGAATAGCCTTCAATTAATTCCTCATAAATACTAGGCACAGAATTATATCCAAGTGAAGAAAATAGTCCTATTCGTTTTCCGAATACCGGATAATTTCTTTTATTAAAGTATTCAAAACCCTTTTTGCCTATACAAAAAAGATGTGCTTTAATATTTTCCGGATTTAATTCTTCATTAATATAGCGAACAGCTTCCCTGATCAAATTTGTATTAAAAGCCCCACATAGCCCTCTATCTGCAGAAACAACTACCACGGCAACACTACCTAAGTCCCTTTGGCTTATAAATTGATTTTCAGAAATCAGATCTTCGGTTACTAGATCTGAAAGAAGCGAAGAAATTTGCCTGGCGTATGGCCTTGCATTTATAACATTTTCCTGTGCACGCCTTAATTTAGCAGCCGCGACCATTTTCATGGCATTGGTTATTTGCTGCGTATTCTGTACGCCTTTGATCCTTGTCTTTATGTCACGTAAGTTAGCCATTAATTCAATTTATTATTTAAAAACAGTAATAAATTCGTCAGCTACTTTTTTTATCTCGGCAATAGTAGAATCGCTTAACTGTCTTTCTCTTTTTAAAGTTTCAAATATTTTATTGTTTTTAACTTCAAAATATTCCAGCACTTCTTTTTCGAACCTCTTAACTTCAGAAACAGCAATATTATCAAGATAACCATTTGTAGCCAGATAAATGCTTATTACCTGTCTTTCAACCGGAACAGGAGCATATTGTCCCTGCTTTAATAGTTCAACAAGTCTTGCCCCTTTAGCCAGAGTTCTTTGAGTTGCTTTGTCAAGATCGGAACCAAATTTAGCAAAAGCTTCAAGTTCTCTATATTGGGCTAGATCAAGTTTCAGGCTTCCTGCAACTTTTTTCATTGCTTTTATCTGTGCATTACCGCCAACACGGGAAACTGAGATACCAACGTTTATAGCCGGTCTAACGCCAGCATTAAACAGATTTGATTCAAGATATATCTGACCATCAGTAATCGAAATTACATTGGTAGGAATATATGCAGAAACGTCACCCTGCTGGGTTTCGATAATTGGTAATGCCGTTAAACTTCCACCGCCCAGATCATCGCTCAGTTTTGAAGCTCTCTCCAATAATCTTGAATGAAGATAGAATACATCACCAGGATAGGCTTCCCGTCCGGGAGGTCTTCTCAGCAACAAGGAAAGTTCTCGATATGCAACAGCTTGTTTTGATAAGTCATCATATACTACGAGTGAATGTTTTCCATTATCACGGAAATACTCCCCCAGAGTTGCTCCAGCATATGGAGCAATGAATTGCAGTGGGGTAGGCTCATTGGCTGTAGCAGCAATAACCGTAGTGTATTCCATAGCCCCAACTTCATTTAATTTTGCCACTACCTGGGCTACTGTCGAACTTTTTTGCCCAACAGCAACATAAATACAATAAACAGGCTTAATGCCTAATTCTTTAGCTTCTTCAGTATGAGTATATTTTTGATTAATAATCGCATCAACAGCAACAGCAGTTTTGCCTGTTTGCCTGTCACCTATTATCAGTTCTCTTTGTCCACGACCGATAGGAATCATAGCGTCAATAGCAGCTATACCAGTTTGCAAAGGTTCTTTAACAGGCTGTCTTTGAATAACGCCTAGTGCCTTTCTTTCAATTGGCAGAAATTTATCTGTATTAATGGCACCTTTTCCATCAACTGGAACACCAAGGGGAGTTATTACCCTTCCCAGCATTACATCACCTACAGGCATTGATGCTACTCTTTTTGTCCTTTTGACAGTATCGCCTTCCTTTATCTTTGTAGATTCACCGAATAGGACACATCCAACGCTGTCTTCATCAAGATTGAGAACCATTCCAAACACATCATTTGGAAATTCAATCAGTTCACTCATCATAACCTGAGACAGCCCGTAAACGCGCGCAATACCATCCCCGACCTGCAAAACAGTCCCAACATCATATATGTCTGTTTCGCTTTCATACCCAGATAATTGTTTCCTTAATATTGCGGATATTTCATCCGGTCTAACTTCCGCCATAATTTAATCCTTTTTAAATTTTTAATTTAACGAAGCTCCGCCTTTTAGAAAACGCTTCTTTAAAATTTCCAATTGATTTTTTAACGATGCATCGTAAACAGTGTCGCCTACTTTGGCGACAAATCCACCAATTACTGTAGGATCAATAGTAAATTCAAATCTCACTTTCTTAGCTAAAAGCTTTTCATAATTTTCCTTTAGCTTTTTTTTCTGAGCTTCGGTCATAGGTACTGCTGATATTACCTTAACATTAATAATTCCCAGTTTTTTATCGCGGAAATCCAAAAATTTACTTGTGATACTTTCTAACAAGTCTTCCCTGTTCTTTTCAACAATGAATTTTAAAAAATCCATTGCCTCGCCGGATATTCTTTTGCTAAAAATCTCTTCAAGAATAGAGGATTTTAATTGAGGTTTAATAATTGGACTTGAAAGAGTTCTGCTTAATTCGCTACTTGACTTAATAGTCGAATATATTAATTCCATATCTTTAGCGACAGTGTCCAAAGTCCCTTTATCAGAGGCTGAACCCAACAAAGAATTTGCATATCTTGTTGAAACTTTTGATTCGTTCATAATTAATTTCTGGTGATTTCCCCAATAAATTTATTTGCAATTCTCTTTTGCGCTTCACTATCGAGATTAGCATTCATTATCTTTTCTGCAGCTTGTATAGCAATTTCAGCAACTTGAGTTTTAAGTTGCTCGAATGCTGAGTCTTTTTTCCTTTCTATTTCAGCCGTGGCATCTTCAACTATTTTTTTAGCCTGCTCTTTTCCATCCAGTAACATTTGTTCTTTTAATTTTTCTGCATACTCGCGGCTCTGATTAATAATCTTTTTCGATTCTTCTTCGGCCCTTTGAATATTTGCTTTATTTTCTTCAAGCACCTTTTTTGCCTCTTCCTGAGCCTTTTCTGCTTTTTCAAGAGACTCCCTGATGGCAGCTTCCCTGTTTTCAAGCGCACTGAGAATAGGTTTCCATGCTACTTTTTTTAATACAAAAAGAAGCACAATAAAGGTCACGACTACCCAAATCATTAATCCGGGATTAACTTCAATAAGATTTATCTTATCTTCAAGAAACCGGAGAACAATTTGTGCATTAAAACTTAAAAGCATTATTAAGTTCCTATTAAAATTTTAAGATTTAATTGCTAATAAAATACAGATGACTAGTGCGAAGAATGCAATACCTTCAATAAGAGCTGCAGCAATAATCATAGCAGTTCTAATTGGAGCAGCTGCTTCCGGCTGTCTTCCCATAGCTTCTAAAGCTGATCCCGCAAGCTTACCAATACCGAGACCAGCGCCAATAACAGCAATTCCGGCACCGATGCCAGCGCCTAACCAAGATAAATCCATTTTTTTCCTCCTAAATATGTTTGATTTCGATTAATAAGTTCGTACTAACACAATAATTAATGCTCAGGGTGCATTGCCATTCCTATAAACAACGCAGTAAGCATTGTAAAAATATATGCCTGAATAAATGCTATAAGTATTTCCAATAGTTCAATAAATAGGGTAAAACCAACTGCAACAGGTGAAACGTAAATTGAATGCATTATAAATATTAAACCAAGCAGAGAAAAAATTACAATATGCCCCGCAATCATATTAGCAAAAAGACGGATGCAGAGTGCAAATGGTTTTGTAAACAATCCTAGAATTTCGAGTGGAATCATAATTACTATTATCCATCCCGGCATCCCCTTAGGGACCAAACTTTTTAAATAATGAAAAAACCCAAGATTTCTTATTCCACCAATTTGTATTGCTATAAATGAAATTAGAGCTAAACTTGCAGTTACACCAATGTTGCCTGTTGGAACTACAAGGTTTGGAGTTGGAATGAGGCCAAACATGTTAACAAAAAGAATAAAAAAGAATAAAGACAGCATATATGGCATAAATACTTCATAACCTTTACCAATCGCTGGCTTAACAACCTCGTCCCTAACAAAAATTATCATTATTTCGAAAAGGTTTGTTATGCCTTTGGGAATCAAAGACCTTTTGTATCCCCTTGATATAAATAAAAGCAGAATTACTAATATTATAGCAACAACCCAGAGGAAAAAAATATCCTTGGTAATTGAGAGGTCTATGCCAAAAAGTTCGATCTTAGGAAGGTATAATTTGCCCAGCGGACCAAAATCAACATAATTTGCATCCATTACGTGGTGTAATATCCATCCACCTCCGTTCTCTTTACCCGCATTTGCAGTATCAGCCACTGCTTTCAGGGTATCGGGCAAGCCAGATAAAACCATAAGATTATTAATTCACTAATTTCTATAATTAACGTAAAAAATTTCTATAATTTGATAAAAAACATAAAAAATGAAGACTAAAAATATAAAGTTATTCCCCCTTAATTCCAAGAATTTCAAGCAAATATATACCTCTGCTAGCATCAACAGAAGCCTAAAAACCATTCCCCCAAGAAAAAGAATAAGAAATGTTTTTACGGACTTTCTCAAGCTTAATTTTATTGACAAAAGGCCTAATACAAAGTTGAATGTAGTTATTAAAGCAGCATAGAGAACCGGGAAGTAAAAATTTGCACTTAATTTATCCCCTAGGTATAAAATTGTGAAAGCTGCTATAACTAAAAGAACAAAAATTAAGCTATATCTAATGCTATTTTCAGAAAACCTCATTTACCGGACTTCAGAACGGTTTTAATGAAAGAATAAAGCGCAGCCATTATTCCAAAGAAAGAACACCCCAGCGTCATCCACGGACTGGTATTAAATTTATTATCTAGCCAGATACCAACAAATACCATTACTCCTACTGTAACGGCAAGTTGTAATCCTAATCCAAGATAATTCCCTATATCACCGTACTTTTGTTCCTGTTTTGAATTATCATCTGTTTGATCAATTCTTTTTGTCATGTTGATGTTGTGTATCTTTTTCGGATGCAGTGTAGCTTCCTCCCTGAGCGGGTACCATTTTACTGTTTCCGTCAAACTTTGCCCCTGAAGCTATTACTAAAATTTTAGTAGAAATATCACCTTGCAAAGAAGCATTTGCCTCAAGTACCAATTTTTCTTTCGCTGCAACAATTCCCATAACTTTTCCACCAACTATAACGTTATCAGCACTAATATTTCCTTTTATTTCTCCTCGGTCGCCTACAGTAATATTGGCATTAGCAGAAATATTTCCTTCCACATATCCGTCCACTCTAACGTTTCCATCGCTGGTTAAAGATCCTTTTAGTTTCACCCCTGTACTCAAAATAGTGACTTCATCCATGCCTGAAGTTATGTTTTTATCTTTCACAAAACTCTCCATGATTAATAATTTATGAATAATGATTTGGGATTAACCGGCCTTCCATTTTTCCAAACCTCAAAATGAAGATGGGGACCGGTGGTTATCTCCCCTGTATTACCGCTTAAAGCGATCAGCTCACCTTCAGTAACAATATCACGAGTCTTTTTTAGCAAAGATGAACAATGTTTGTATACAGTGACATAATCCGAAGGTGAATTTATTATAAGCATATATCCATCCCTCACGGTGTAATCTGCAAAAACAACATAACCGCTGCACGCAGCATATACCGGCGTGCCTGTTTTTACAACATAATCAATTCCAAAATGTCCTCTATCAGGATCAAACTCCCGACTAATAAAACCATTAACCGGCTTGCTGAAAAATACTTCCTTGCCCTGATATTCATCTTTGGTCAAAAATAAATCTCTGAATACAGAGAAAATATCTCCGCCCTTCTTATTTTTAGACTTCATTGGTTGCTCAGCATTCTTTTTTACTGAATCAAGCCTTGCTAAAGAGTCTATTGCAGCAGAGTCCCCGAGAAAAATTGCATAACGCAATTTTTCATTTGTCGATTTCATCTGCTCCACTTCCTTTGCCAGAAAAATCATACGTTCATTAAGTATTTTAACTTCCTGCATATCCTCTTTACTCAACGGCTTACCAGAAAAATTCAATAAATTCCCAATTGGTGTGAAAGCTAAAAGAATGTAACTTATAATAAATATAAATAAACTATAAGACACAATTATCGCTGCAATAAGCTGAATAGAAAATCTTCGGGATTTAGCCTTCATTCCGGATTCTTCAGGCACAACAAGGATTGAAACGCTCCTGATTTCTTTCATCCGGTTAAAATCTATTTTATGTTTATTTGGCACAAAATTCCTTTACTTAAATTTCCTTAAAATATCTTCAAATTTAAACTTCCCCTCACGCAATAAAACTGGTTTCGAATCGTTCAAATCGATTAAAGTTGACGTTTCAATGTATGGTTTTTTGTCAGTATAAAAAATGGCATCTGTCATGGATGAAAATTCTTCTCGAATAATGCTCGGCTCAATCAAAGGTTTTTCACCTGCAAGATTAACGCTCGTAGATATTAGGGGCATTTGCAATTCAGCGAGAAGCTTTAAACAAAACCTATGATTAGGTATTCTAAAGGAAGCTGTCTGAGTCCCTAGAAGTCTTTTTGTATTCATGTTTAAAGGCAAAACAACAGAAACGGGATTAGGCCATATTGATAATAAAAAATCAAGATGTTTTTCGGATTTTATTTCAACATATTTAAGCAGGTTCTCAA
>Ga0315535_1001471_pt1 | contig 15734 bp, 18 predicted proteins | sample SalMarSW160220MG_2_FD_203092 | JGI IMG/M metagenome (GOLD analysis project Ga0315535, IMG submission 203092) | Salt marsh sediment microbial communities from the Plum Island Ecosystem LTER, Massachusetts, United States - Salt Marsh Sediment SW1602-20 ...
CCACAGGACTATAAGGAGTGTAATAAGGATCTCTATACCTTCCCATTCCATAACCCCTACCTCGTCCTCTCCCTCGTCCACCACCAAACCTTCCATAGCCTCTACCGTACCCATAACCTTGATCGGCAGTAAAACCGGGACTATCATATCCCGCACAATATCCTAAAGCTCTCCCAGTCATTGGGCCTTGACCTCTTGGTCCTGTTCGATCTCCACCTGGCATTTTAATTAAGTCACCTTTTTTTAAATTATTATGAATAATAATTCACTATTTAGTAAGTAGTATTTTGAATATTTAAAGATTATGAATAATTATCCAAAAAAAAATGCATAAGAAGATGAATAAAATATAATCTTGATTTTAGATTATTTTGAGACAGGATTTTTTGCTTCAATTGCAAGTAGGGCCAAGGTTTCAAAAGCTAAATCAATATTTTGGCCTGTTTTAGATGAAGTTTTAATATAATCTGACATGTTAAATTTTGTTTTCGTTTTTTTTGCGTAAATATCACTCACTATTGAAAATTCTTCTAAATCACATTTTGCTGCAATTAAGATAACAGGTAAATTCTGATAAAATTTCTTGACAATATTCATCCATTTCCCTATATTAACGAAACTCACCATATTTGTGACATCAAAGAGTAATAATGCTCCACTAGCTCCTCTCATGTAGCTTGGAATCATGTGTCTGAAGCGTTCTTGACCCGTTATATCCCATAATATCATGGATACATTAGTGGAATCTAAAATTACTTGTTTGGTATAAAACTCTACTCCAATGGTCATTGTGGTAGTGTCGATAAATTCTCTCTTAATGTAACGATGAAGCAGAGTTGTTTTACCACATCCTCCATCTCCTAATATCAAGAGTTTAAGAGCAATTTGTCTCAAAATTATCCACCACTAGTTGTATGATTTTAAATTGTATCTTATTTATGATTTTTTGGATTATTTAAAATCATAGAGAGTGCTCAAATCGATCAATAATATCATTTTGAATAAGAGTCCCCAAATCTATAAATGTTGCATTATAACCACCAACTTTTACAATTAAATCTTTATAATTGTCTGGATGAGCTTGGGCATCTCTTAGTGTTTCTGTAGAAACAACATTTGGTTGTAATTGCATTCCCCCCGCTTTAAAATATCCTTTCAATAATGAACATAATTTTTCCAAGTTTTCTTCTGAATTTAGATTTTGAGGATGTATTCTGACGTTTACAGCAACTCCATTCGTGGCTTTCTCATAATTTAACTTGGCTAAAGAATTTAAAATTGCCGTGATTCCGTTTTTGACGGCATTGTTTACTGGTGATAGACTATTCGATATGGGTTCAAGAGCCTTTCTTCCGTCTGCTGTAGCTTGCGTGAAAAGTCCTTCCATAACATGGATTCCCATTGAATAAGCGCCGGCATTATAATGTCCCCCTCTTATTGGACCATGTTTTGAAACTTCTGAAGTGAACATATCCCATATTTTGTTAGCAAATTCATCAATTTCACTTTCATCATTTCCCCATTTTTGAGATCTATTAATTAATTTAAGACGCAGAGCTTCGTCATCTTTGAAGTTATTTGATAAAATAACCGCTAAATCTTCCAAACATATTAAATCTCGTTCATATACTAATTTTTTAATATTAAATAACGAATCTACTAAAGTTGCAAATCCATATGCTGTTATCGAGGAAAAATTGTATTTTGCCCCTCCACAAACATGATCCTTCCCGCTTTCCATGCATCCATCTATTAAAGCGGATATGAAGGGATGATGGAAGTATTTAATTGTTTCTTCATCTCCAATCCTAGCAATTTCTATTAACTTATTGATATTAAATTGAAGTTGATGATAAAAAGCATCATAAAAGGCATTAAAGGTGGTGAAATTTTTTAGTTCACCAGTTTGGAGACCACCTACTCTTTTAGTTAGGTTGCAATAACCATTATTGAGGACTAATTCTAAAACACCGGGTAAATTTATAAATGCTCTCCCTGTTGCAGCAAAACTATTTCCTTGCCCAGTTGGTTCAACGCATCCAATAATAACATAATCCCTTGCATCTTCAAGAGTGTATCCCGTTTTTATCAGACTTGTTATGATTATATCATCATTATAAAATGCAATTCCCGAAGTTGATCGAAAAACTTTTATTGCTTCTTTGAGAAATTCATCCGGGGTATTCGCATGTACCCTTACAGACAGATCAGTGGTAAATACTTTGATATTCTTATAAGCTTCTAAAAATAGATAAGATAAATCATTGGTGACGTCATTTCCATGCTTGTCCATTCCAGAAATTGTTATTGTTTGAGTATTTTGACCGATCGCATTTGCTACCATGGTAAAATCAGTTGGTAATAAGGTAACATTCCATGTAAGTTTTAAATTCAATTCTTCAACGAGATCTAAGGCAAAATCTCTAGTTATTTTTCCGGAGATCAAGTCCTTATCATAAAAAGGCCATAAAATTTGATCCAATCTCCCAAGAGCTACCACGCTTCTTTCATAAATGATGTTTGCAATATTCTGTGAAAACCAAATTAATTGGATCGCTTCATAAAATGAATTTGGAGGCGAATCGCATAGATTGTCCATCATCTCAGAAATCTGCAATAACTCATGTTTTCTCATTTCATTAACTTCCGTTTTAGATTTTTCAGAGGCAAGTAAAGCAAATCTTTTGGAAAAATCGATCGCTGCTTGATAATATATTTTTACAGCTTCGTAAAAGTTATGTTTTTCTCTATAATCAGCATTATTTTTATCCAAGCTCGATTGATAATTCTTGGCTTCTTCTAAAATTCCTTTATATCCTAATTTTAATATTTTTCCATATCCCGCAGAAACGTGTCCTTCAGTTGTACCTATATGAATGCTTATATTTGGCGCTAAGGATGAAATAGTGCCTTCTGCAGATATATACCCTTCATTTACCAATCGAGTATTGATTCTATCTGCTATTAAGGCTTTTCCTTGCCAAAATGGCGTGATATCCAGTAATTCTTCAATTTCATTTTCATTTATGTAGAAAGGTTGTAATTTTCGTTTTTCAAATTTCTTGAACGTGCTTTTTTTATCAAAATTATTTGGGTATCTAAGGAGATCCAAATTGATTTTTTCCCCGAGATTCTTACTTGTCTCATTTCCAACTAATAATTCACTATCTCTAATATAAATGGTCATGTGTTCAAGAGTATGAGCTAGAGCTAATGCTCTTTTTATCACTTCTGGTTCTTTATCATGAATTTTATATGCTTGTGTATAATAACGAATTCGTTCTATACATAATTCATACTTACTAGAAAGTAATTCATCTTTTAACGTAAGCGTCCTTCTCATAACAGATTCAGTAATCATTTAAAATTCACTTTAAGTGTTAATTAGTTATTAATAGAAAGATAAGATATAATTAAATTTGTAATATTAAATTCTAAAATAATTATCATATAATGAAATTTTTTATTAGAATATTACAACAACGAGAATAATGATATATTTGCCAAATTTATACTAAAAAAATTAGATCTTGCACCTCCTCTGCATATGAATTCTATATGAACCAAATACATATCATTTTATTTATAAACAACAACAAATTATAAATATTTAATATTGCTATAAATTTAACAGAGAAGATCTAATTGGTACGTTCTGATGATTGGTTAAAGCAGGCTAAAAAGGATATCCTTCATTCTAAAGAGAGTTTAAAAATCGAACATTTTGAATGGTCAGTCCTAGCTGCTCAACAAGGAGCAGAAAAAGCAATAAAAGCAGTATACTTTGAAATGGGAGGCGATCCTTGGGGTCATTCAATATTACAATTCTTAAAGAAATTACCGAAAAATTTCGATGTTAATGAAGAATTAATTCAAGCAGCACAATATTTAGACAAATGTTATATTACATCACGTTATCCTAACGGTTTCGCTTCTGGCGCTCCCGAGGATTATTTCGTAAAAAAAGATGCAGAGGAGGCAATATTTAATGCTGAAAAATTATTCACATTCTGTGAAAATCAGATATCCACCCTCAGAAAAGAGATTGATTAATTTATTGGATCAAAATATTGCATTTTTGATCAATAAAGTTCCAACGATCAAGAAAATAATTCTGTTTGGTTCTTATTCAAGAAAAACTCCTCATTATGGTAGCGATGTGGACTTGCTAATTATTGTAAAAAAACGTACCGAAAATGATTTTGAAAAGATATATGAAACACTAATTGAAATATCTTTAGAATACGAATGGTCACCTTTATTATTATCAGATAAAAAATTTAGAGAGCTAAAAAAAGAAGATACTGCTTTTATGAAAGAAGTAATTAAGGATGGAATCATAATTTGTAAATTTCCTTGAAATTATTCTAGGAATAAATATTACTATAAAATAGTTTTAATTAAAAAAGAAAAGTGAAAAAGATTGAATTTTGAAACAATAAATTTTGAACTACAACCAGATGGTATTGGTCTTATAACACTAAATCGACCGGAAAAATTAAATGCCCTTTCATTTCAAATGATAAAAGATCTACACCTATTACTAGATCATCTGATGACAAATTTAGATTGCCGGGTCATTATTTTAAAGGCAAGGGGAAAAGCATTTTGTGCGGGATTGGATCTGAAAGAATCAACCATTTTGCAACAAAAAAAAAAGCCACCCGAATTAAAAGAGAAATTTTTCTTCATGAATGCTCCAGAAAAAGATATCATTAAAGCGAAAATCTATGCTCAGATGTATACTAGTCAAATTATCATAAAAATGCGTAAAATTTCCCAACCTATTATTGCTCTCATTAATGGAGCGGCTTCAGGAGCTGGTTTTGCCTTGGCTTTAGCATCAGACGTTCGAATAGCGAGTGAAAATGCTAGATTGAATAATGCGTTCATTAAAGTAGGATTTTCAGGAGCGGATTTGGGAGTAAGTTATTTTCTGCCTCGCTTGATAGGAATGTCGAGAGCTGCAGAAATCTTGTATACTGGACGATTTATAGATGCAACTGAGGCTAAACAAATCGGTATCGTGTTTAAAACATGTAATGAAAGTGAATTATTAACTGAAGGATTAAAAATAGCTGAAAATTTTTTAGAAAAAAGTCCGTTAGGATTACGTATGACTAAACAAGCTATCAATGCAACCATGGATTCTCCTAGTTTGGATACGATTGCTCAGATCGAAAATATTACTCAAATGCTCTGTTCCACATCTTCAGATATTATGGAAGGTATTCAATCATTTTTTGACAAGAGGACACCTAAGTATCCATTGATGTAAATTGAAAGAAAAGAAAGAATAATCTGATGAAAAAAACCTTAGATCCTATTCAAATTTTAGAATCATTTTCAAAAAAAGAGATAAGTAAAGAGGAAGCGCTCAATTTTTTGATTACTATTTTAGAAAAAAGTGAAAATTCCAAATTGAGAATTAATAGCATGAGAATTATCGGGAATATGAGCTATAAAAATGAACAAATTTTTAGAATCTTAGAAAATTGTTTAATCTCTGATGAGATTCCAGAAATTAGGGCATTATCTAGTGAAATAATATTAACCCAATATTTTCATGAAGGTTTGAATACATTGATCTGGGCGATAAGGAATGAACAGTCAGCTCAAGTCTTATCACATCTCAATTCTATTCTTAACAAAAATATTAAACCATATTCAACATTGAGAAAGACATTGGATCTAAGGATACAAACTATTGCTTCTAATTTTGACATCAAGATTGAAGAAATTCAATTTCTTTTAAATTTAGGGATCCAGCTTAATACTAATAATCTAATTACAATGGAAAATCGGATAAATTGCATCTATCAAGAAAATTTAATGTGCGTTATTAAAGATAATCACATCATGGAAATAAATCTCACATCTTATCCTGCAATCCCTAATTCTATAGGTAATCTAACGGTCTTAAATGCCCTATATCTTAGTTGTAATAATTTTTACGAACTTCCAAAAGAATTTATCAACCTAACTAACCTTAAAATCCTCGATCTAAGCTGGAATGAATTTAAGAAAATGCCTGACGAGCTCCTTAATTTGCATTATTTACAAGAACTCAATATGAGTAACAATTTCATAACTGAAGTTCCAGATTGGATTTCATCATTAGAAAATTTAGAATATCTAAATATTAAAGGAAATCAAATAAAAAATATTCCAAACTCAATCGAGAATTCTACAAAAATAAAATTATTATATTGACAAAATTAATATAAAAAATAGTATGGTAAAATGGCATTCCCAAATTTTCTCAATAAGTACAATGAAAAGCCACTCCTAAAAGCTAAAGATTTTTGGGATTATAAGAAAAAAATTGGGGCAATTCCAAATATAGATCCTCCAAGAGGCGTGATCTTATGTTATTCTCCTACTTTGCTTAATTATATACTTAATAATTATGATGTAAAAAGAATAGATCATGTCGTTGGAGAGTTTTTTTATCTTTTAGAAGAAAAAGGGACCCAAATTGGGGTATGTGGGGGTTTTGGTATTGGAGGACCAATAGTTGGTTTATTAATTGAGGAATTAACAGCATTCGGCATAAAAAAGTATATCTCAATTGGAGTTGCTGGATCACTACAAACAGATTTAAAATTAGGAAGCATTATTGTATGTGATAAAGCAATACGTGATGAAGGAGTTTCGCATCATTATCTAATAAGTGAAAAATATGCTTATCCCACTGAATCTCTAACTAATCAAATAATAAGCACAATTTCAGAACTAAATTTCGATTATATCAAAGGATCAACTTGGACAATTGATGCTCCCTACAGAGAAACTAAAGCAGAAGTCACCCATTACCAAAAAGAAGGTGTTCTAACTGTCGAAATGGAAGCTGCATCATTGTTTGCCGTGGCTCAATGTCTAAATGTAGACGCTGGCGCAATTTTTACAATTAGTGATTATCTTTCAGAAGATGAATGGGAATTGCATTTCCATCTAACTGAAGAACATCTAAAGAAATTATTCTTAATTGCTAAAAATACCCTAATAAAATGATATTTATTTAGTATTTAATTAACTAATATGTGATAAAATATGGAGTATCAAACTATTGCATTTGACTTGCGAGAGAATGGAATTGGAATTTTAACATTAAATAGACCCGATAGGTTAAATGCCATTTCATTTCAAATGGAAGAGGAACTTCATTCACTCTTTGATTCGCTAATGACCAATTTGGATTGTCGAGTAATTATCATGCGTGGGAATGGAAGAGCGTTTTGTGCTGGTACGGATTTACAAGAAGGTTTGAATTTAAATAGTAAAAAAGTACCAGAGGGGTATGAAAATTATTACATCTTAAATATTCCTGAACCGCTAAAGAAGAAATTATATCACCAATGGCGAATAAGTCAAATATATATAAAAATGCGAAAAATAAGCCAACCAATAATTGCAATAGTTCATGGTGCTGCTGTTGGTGGCGGTTTTGGTTTTGCCATGGCTTCAGATATCAGAATAGCAACTGATGACGTGAAATTTATCAATGGCTCTATCAATTTAGGTCTGACTGGTGCGGATGTGGGAGGAAGCTACTTTTTGCCACGTTTAATCGGTATTTCTCGAGCATCAGAGATATTATATTCTGGTAGAGAAGTTGGAAGCAAGGAAGCAGAAGAGATTGGACTCGTGTTAAAGGTTGTAAATAAAGAGAACTTAATGGATGCTGCCCTAGAGATTGCAACCGATCTTTTAACGAAAAGTCCTTTAGGATTGAGAATGACGAAACAAGCAATAAATCTAACAATGGATTCACCAAGTTTAGAAACAATTTTACAACTGGAAAATACATCCATCGTTCTTTCTTTTTGCTCTAAAGACATGAATGAAGGTTCAGCAGCATTCATGCAAAAAAGGAAACCGAAATATCCGTTAAAATAGCCAATTTGATTAATTGCAAAATCAAATTGTAAAATTGACCAAAATTTTTACAAAATTAACCTAATTAAATATATAAGATAAGACATGATGATGTTTTAAGAAAGGTCTTCCATAATTGTTCCATCTGGAAGCATGTTATCAGGATGAAATTGGCCACTTTCTTCCAAGTTGTATCTCACACACTTTTTATTTCCTATCAAGCAATAATTTTCAACCCATTTGCGATCAAGTTTATTTTGATCAACAAAATGTTTAATTGGACAAATATTGTACCAATGACAAATATGTTCTTTTTTCTTCAATTGAGAAACCAAGTATAAATTTAAAAAGAAATTAGAAAAATAAAAAAAAATAAAATTTATTTTTTTATTTGAACTTTTGGTGTGATTGGAGAAGCCCCGCCCATATTAGAGATAATAGGACAATGAGAAAAGACTTTATCCATTAATTCATTGATTTTTTCATCTGAAGCCTTTGCTTTGATTCTAACTACGGGTTCTAATTTATCGTAACCCGCTAATTTCGAATCATCAAGACCAAATATGGCACCTAAGTTAATATGACCTCGAGAAAAAACTTTCATTTCTTCAATTTCAATATCCATAATTTTTGCCCAAAAACGAGTGACTGCAATAATGCAGCCTCCAATTGAAGCCAAAATTACTAATAATGGAGAAGGTCCTTCATTGGTACCATCTAGTCCTCCAGGGGCATCAATTAAGAGCTCAAAAGGCTTGGTGTCCATCGAGCACTTTAATTGCATTCCTTTGGGGAGCATCTCACACTCCACGTTAAAGTTTTTCTCCCCCGCATTCCAATCGGCTTTTATAGCATTATATGTCTCTTTAAAACTTGGCATGTTTTTATCAACCTAATTTTTAAAAATTTTAGATTATGTAATCGAATTAATATTCATTATTATATCTAATCAAACTGTGATTCATGCATTTATAAAGGTGCATTAAAAAAAAATTAAAAATAAAGTTAAAATAATTCAGATGTTTTTACTCTCTTTTTTAATTGTAAGTAAATAAAAGAGATCCCTATTAATGTTGAGAAGATAATGCCATAAGTCTCAAATCCTGGTATGCTAAATTCAAATTCGAATCCATCTATTGAAATGATGTTCAAACCACATCCCATGGAGACGAAAACCAATAGATTTCCGAAAGATCCTCCATCATATAGTTTTGGATATAAAGCGTAATCTGATCCTCCATCACAATAAATGTCTTGATAATCATCGTAATATCCAAATGATGTTAATGTCGATGGAGTAGTAATATCAACGATCTTGATTTCTTCGGCGCAAGCTCCGGTAAATAAATGATCTTCCAGTATTGCTAAACCCACACCGTCAGCTCCATCGACAAAAATATCTGACATGGGGGTTGGATCCGATTTGTTTGAAATATCTATTGCTATGACAATAGCAATAGCTAGGTTGGATTATCATCTTTTCTGGAATTCTTTCGGCAGCAACTGTAGCATTGGGTTTTGCGGGATATGTAGCTGACTTTATAGGAATAGATCTATTGATTATGAAAATAATTATTGGTATCAGCTTAGTTTTAATTTTGAGTATTGTAAATTTTATCGGTATTGGGACATCTACATGGATGAATATCGTATTTACATTAATTGAAGCTTCAGGATTGATCTTCATAATTATTATTGGGATCCCTCATTTTGGCTCAGTAAATTATGCCGTATTGCCTTCCACTTCATCTATAGGCGCTATTTTTTCATCTGTTGCTTTAATTTTTTTCGCATATATAGGATTCGAAGACATAGCAAATATCGCCGAAGAGGTTAAAAAGCCTTATAAAAACCTTCCACGAGCTATAGTATTATCCATTATTATTACCACAATATTATATTGCTTGACGGTAATTTCAGTTGTTGGGATTGTTCCTTATGCAGATATAGCGAGTTCAAATGCTCCATTGAATTATGTTGCGATAATTGCTTTAGGTCCGATTGGTGGACTTATAATGACTTCGATTGCATTATTTGCGACGGCAAATACGGTTTTGATCATGTTAATTGTAACTTCACGGATGATATATGGAATGGCTCGAGATAAAGCATTGCCTGAAGGTTTAAGTAAAATTTCACAAAAGCGCAGGACTCCAACCCTTGCTGTATTAATAACAATGATTTTTACTATTATACCGATATTTTTCGGAGATATTTCGATTGTAGCTCATGCTACTGTATTTGGGGTATTAATTAATTTCTTTTTGGTCAATTTAAGTTTGATAGTTCTCCGAAAGAATAAACCCGATTTAGCTCGACCATTCAGACAAAAACCAAATATTAGTTGGATGCCTATTATTGCATTATTAGGATGTATTGTTTGTCTTGGATTATTATTTGCATTTGATTTGTTAATCATAATCATACAGGCAATTATTATAATATGCGGAATAATCGTTTTTTATGGAATGAGAGCCAAGATTGAAACTAAAACCTCCAGATTTAAGGAATTAAAAAAAGCTATTTAAAATTAAATTCCATACTTTTCTTTCCATTTTTTTTGTTTTTCTTCAGGGTCATCTCGCATTTTACATTTATGATGGATTTTATCTTGCATCTCCCATTGCCGATCTAACTCATCCTCTGAATCATTGTTTTCTTCTTCATTTTCACTCATTTATAATTCACTCTTTCGATATTATTTATCTAAATATTTAAGTAAATAATCCGTTATGTAAGTTGGTTTTATCCCCGATTGGGTTTTGTAATTTACGTAATTGAAATTGAATATACATAAAGGACACGAGCTTATTATTGTTTCTGTCTTCAACTCATCAAATATTATTTTTCCTATTTTTATAGATATGTTACTATCAACTCCTCGTATTCCACTTCCAGCACCACAACATGGCGTAAATTCTTTATTTTTTGGTAATTCATGTAAAACTTTACTTGAATTAACTAATAATTCTCGAGGTTCATCAAAAATATCAAAACCTTTTAATTTCCGACCGGTTCGGCAAGAATCATGATATGTAATTTCAAATTCAGATTTTCTAAATTTCAGTTTTCTCTGTTGATATAATTCATGAATCACTTGCATGACATGCTTGATTTTGATATCCCACCCATCTACATACTTAGGATATATATTGTTAAAAGCATATAAGCATCCTCCGCAAGTAACCATAATTGTTTCAATACCCGCTTTCTTGAAAGCTTCAAAATTCTCTTGGAACATTTTTTTAGCTAACTGCAAATTTCCTGAAGAATAAACGTATTCACCACAGCAAGGTTCATTTCTAAAAATCTTAAAATTAAAGCCTCCTTCTTTTAAAAGTTGATAAGATGCGCTTGCACTTTCTTTCACGCGAAATGAGGACATGCAACCCAAAAATAATAGCGTATTAGATTCTTGCTCTTCAAATAATTCTGTTTTTAAATATTCTTCAGGCATCCAATTTAATCTCTCTTCGGGATTTCCGTTTACCGAATTCTGACTCTCGATAATTCCCAATGTGATTTTTTTATGGATGTCTAAAGGTCCTAATTGATTTTCAACTAAATTAATTTTTGATTGTAATATTATTTCAGAAATGGGAATTTCTTTCTGGCAAAATAGATCGCACATGCTACATAAAGTACAGGTATAAATTCCAGTGAGTTCCTCATCTGAAATGATTTCATCATTAAATATTTTATTTGCGATTTTTATCCTCCCAATGGGTGATTGAAGCATGTTTTGAGTTACTTTAAAAGTATCACACACTTCCAAGCATGCCTCGCACTCAATACATGAATTTATTTGCTCAATAATTTCCTTTGTTTTCATAATCAATCATGATCTTAATACAATTTATTAATCAACCGGTATCCGGTCTCATCATCTCTGAAATTAATCTTAAAAGGCAATAATAGGTTTCGATAACGTTCAAGGAGATTAAATAAGGTAGCATATTCTGGTTTTTCAAATTTATCTTTTAATTCTTCACCGATTCCATCTAAAAATTAGTATGGTTATAACACGAAATTTTCTTGAAAATTATTTAATGGAAATACTTTGTTCGTGAGAAATCAAAAATCGCATGAATTTTATTTAGAATGTCAATCATGGGGATTTCTATAATACAGCTGATTCTCACCATTATTCAAATCGTATTTTAATTTAAGACCTTTAAAAACTTATTCAATATGAGCATATTCTTTTTCAATTAAATTTTCAACATCTTGGATCGAATAATTAAATGGACCTTGAGCTTCCATTTTCAATGACGTCAAAGCTGCTGAAAATCTAAGTGCTTTTTTTGGATCTTGAGAAATTCTTGCTCCTAAGTAGCCAATAAAAGCCGTATCTCCTCTACCCGTTCTCCCGATAGATGATTTATTTTTCCATGGATAAAAATAAATTGTATCTTGAAATAACAAGCTTATCCCTTTTTCATGAGTTATGAGAATTTCCTTGATATTTTTGAAATTTTGTGCTAATTTGAATGCTCCGAACTCAATATCGTTTTCATCAGTTAACACGTTCAGTTCCGTTTGGTCCACCTTTAATATATCTACTTGAGAGAGTATTTCAGATTGTAAGGATTCCTCCAATTTTTTATATAAAATCTTATCATTTTCTCTAATCCGAATAAATCCTTGAATATCTAAGCATAACTTGTGCTTGAATCGTGTTGATAGAAATTTCAATAAATCAGTATTAACTTCTCCCGCAAGAATTGAACCAATAACAAAGAACCTTAAATTGAAATCAGGAATTTCAGATTGAATAAATGCTCCAGCAAATCCAAGCGGTTTATAACTTCTAAATTCCATGTTTTGAGAAGAATATATGTTATGAATACCGGAAGTCTCATTAGCAGGATAAGCAATAACTTCAACCCCTTCTTTTCTCAAAATGTCCAAGATTAAAAAATCTTCTGCTCTTAAACGAGTAATGATTGCCATCTTTAAATTCATGCGGATTCCAGTAAGCCCTCCATAAAAAACTCCTCCTCCAATTGATGGATATGAAATCCCATCAATCTCAATAATGTCTTTAGCGATGTGCCCTAAAATCGCAATGTCAACATCCTTCTCATCATTTTTAGACATGGATATATTTTATTATTTTCTTTAAAGCTTTTGAAATTTTCGCTTATCATCATTAGAAATAGATTAAAGCATTCCATGGAATAATTAATCTTTAAAATAATTCAATATAAGAAGGTAAAAATGAAGAAGTAAGTAAAATATTTTTTTTTAATAAAGTAATTATTCATATAAATATAATGAACCAGCTTTAGAGTTACTTATGAAGCTCTCAATTATCTTTTCCTCGATCTGGTATAGATCTGAGTCAAGTGCAGATACACAATTCCAATCGTGATAATTTTTGGAATTTTCAAAAATAACACCATGAGTTATTATATTATCATCACATTCATGGAAAATTGTTCGACCATATGAATATTCTACACCACATTTTTCACAATTTAGCACGTTGCGTTCATCACCCATATTTTGTTTAATTTGTTTTGTTATTTCAAAAAAATTTTCATTTTCTATATTTTTGTTATTAAGTTATATTAATTGAGATCCTTTTTAAATCTTACCCATATATTTCCCATCTGCATGAATGGTGTGTTTAATCTTCTAAATCGACAAAAATAAGTGAAATGAACAAATAAATAATTGTGAATGCTATTTCAAAAAAATGTTCATTTTTTCCTTTTTCCTATTTAAAGCGACAAATTTTTATTGAAAATCTTTTAGATACAGATTGTAGTGCCTTCTTTTTCACAATTTAAATTTTAAAGAGTGGGATAACTATCGGTTGCTAGGCAGAAAAATTTCTCAGGAAAGAGGCATTTTTAGCGTTGATCACTAGTAAGATTGGAACATGTATATGTGACTTCACTTCTTAAATTCTTGGTTATATATTTATTATCTCAAATTTTAGGAGGATTATAATGAAATGAAATTCCCTTTAATCGCGAATTTTATATGTTCTAATATTATATATAAAAGCCAGAAAAAATGCTATGATTGAAAATAATAAAACCCATTCAGCGAATGTATTGTTTGTAGGACTATACACTATAAAGCAAATGAAAGGAAAAGTTAAACCATACAAACCTAACTTTTTAAGATTGCGATTATGGGTTAAAAAAAATGCTAAACTGTAAAAAGCGATTGAGACTAAAAAACCGGTAAAAGCAAATCCCATAGATATGGCGTGATATAGTATGCCTGGACCCGCTCTATCCAGGTTAAATACCCCTAAAAACAAATATCCCACCGCTCCAATTAATCCACATAGAAATCCAAGTCTTATTAATATATTAAAACTTTTTGAAAGGTGATACTGAATTTTTAATTGATGAACATAATAGAAATGGCTAAAAAACATTATTATACCACAGAAGATCGTGATGCCATCATTTAAAAATGGAAAAGGAATAATACTGCTATCTCCTAATTGACTAATAAAATTAATGCAGATGTTGTATCCATAAAATGATGCCAAAAAGATATTTACAATGAGCAATAATAGATATGTGATTCCTCCTAAAATTAAAAATGTTCCGATAGATTTCTCATTTAGACATTTATTTATTCTCTTATTCTTTCTCCCAATATCAAGAAGTACCTTTTCCTCAGCCATATCTTGATCTGTCATAAATACACATAATACATGTTTCCAAGGTATATTAAATTTGAATAAATAAAAAATAATGGATAGATTAAAATACGCTAATATTTAGATTGTATAAAATACATGAACGGGATAATTCTTTGTTTCTTTTATACACTGAAAACCTTTTAATTCTCCTTATGTGTATTATTTTTTTACTAATTCTTCTATCGATTTAGTAATGGTATTGATAAAATTCTTAGTGAGATGATAGTCTTGTCGAATATATTTAGCAATCTCGATTTGAATTGCGCTAATACTTTTTTGATTATAAAATTTTTGAGTGATATAGCCTCCTGAATATGATAAATTGAAGTCAGTTAAAGCCATCCCATCATCTATTGTAAAATATTTTGAAAGTTCTTGTTCAAGTTGTGCACATCCCCAAAATTGGCTGCAATCGTGAGCTTTGTTATCATCTCTCGTTTGGAGCGTTTTCCCAAAAATATGACCAAAGACGATGTCCGGATAATCATCTGTTGGCTTTGTAAACCCATGAAAATCGATTAATAAACATTTATTATGGATCGATATGCATTCTTGCGTGAATTTTATTAAAATATCATGATATGCATTATGAATAATGCGTGCTTCATTTGATTTTTGGTTAAATGCGGTTTCTGATGCGGGAGGTCTGTTGAGATCTAGTTTGCTTCTGTGTATTTTATTTAAAATATAATAAATTGTCAGATTCTTTTTTTTTAAATTATTAATTAGCCATTTTGCGATGATGTAAGTACTTTCATCAGCAATTAGAGGTCCAACGGTTTTATTTAAAATTGATTTAGGTTTCTTATAGCCTCCATGCGAGCAAGAAAGAACTATCGGTACGATGCCCGTTCCAATTTCAAAATATTTTCTGAGACTCATTCAAGATCAAGAATTAATTTCAAATTATAAGTTTTCTATTTTTGACAGAACAAATAACATAATGCGATAGAATTTCTGAAAAAATAACAAATTGATTAATGTCGAAAATTTTATATTATGAACACGATAATAATGTTGATCGTTCTTAATACTCGGATAATATTAAATTTCATAATCTTTTTTAATTTTAATTATTTTAATAATACAAATAAGTAAAAACTTACTTACTTTAGTTACTATTTTGAGGAACGGGATATATGTCTATAGATGATCTAATTAATTTTATGAAGCGAAAAGGATTTAG
>Ga0315535_1001472_pt1 | contig 15727 bp, 12 predicted proteins | sample SalMarSW160220MG_2_FD_203092 | JGI IMG/M metagenome (GOLD analysis project Ga0315535, IMG submission 203092) | Salt marsh sediment microbial communities from the Plum Island Ecosystem LTER, Massachusetts, United States - Salt Marsh Sediment SW1602-20 ...
CAAAAGAGCTGATGATGGGAACTGCCCTTAAAAGAAACGGATATTCAGTAAGATGTGTTAAAGATTACCACGTTGAGAACTGACCGGGCTGCCTGCAGCAGGAAAGATCAATTTTATCCCTGATAAATGCAAAAAAAATTTGGAAACTAAAATAATCATTGTATATTTGTACTATATATATATAACAATAGAAAAATATAACAATAATAGTATATAACAATGATAAATTTTATTCTGGACCCGAAAGCAGGTATCCCGTTCTACAGGCAGATAATTGACCAGATAAAATATGGGATCGTATCCGGTAAGCTAAAGACCGGAGAACAGCTACCTACCGTCAGGGCATTGGCTGTTGAATTAAAGGTTAATCTGAATACTATTGCTAAAGCCTATAAAGAGCTGGAAATTCAGAATATCCTTGAGACTCAGCAGGGCACGGGTACATTTATAAGTACAATGGATATTCAGATCACCGAAAAAGAAAAATCAAAAAAGCTCCAGGACATCTGTAATGAGTTTCTGACAGTTGCCCACAGTTATGGATTTTCTGTAGATGATATTATTTCTCAATTAAAAAAATAGCACTATGAAAACCTCTACTACCAAAAGCTACCTTAATCCGATCTCAATTACTGTACTAATAGTATTGACCGTTATTCTTGTCGGATTATATCAGTTTGATGTTTTAAGCATGCCATATCTTGCAGTATTGTTTGCAGCTTCAATCTTCATTGCATGTACTATCCATATAGCAGACCAGTGGGAAAAGGCAGTCATACTCAGGATGGGACGTTTCCTGGGACTTAAGGGTCCAGGTATCTTTTTTATCATACCAATCGTTGACAGGATAGATACCTTCATTGACCAGCGCGTGCGGGTAACCGACTTTAAGGCAGAACAGACCCTGACCAAGGACACGGTACCAGTAAATGTAGATGCCATTGTGTACTGGACTGTCTGGGACGTGGAAAAAGCAGCACTGGAGGTTCAGGAATATGAGAAAGCTATTGCCTTTATCGCACAGACCGGCTTAAGGGATATCATCGGTAAGCATGAACTGGCAGACCTTCTGCAGGAGCGGGATAAAATTGCTGAAGATCTGCAGAAAATACTGGACATTAACACAAACCCATGGGGAATTACCTGCCAGAATGTTGGTATAAAAGATATTGTAATTCCGCAGGCTCTGGCCGATGCTATGAGCAAGGAAGCACAGGCTGAACGGGAGCGAAGGGCAAGGGTCATCTTAGGAACTGCCGAGACCGAAATCGCCGAGAAATTTTCCAAGGCCAGCCAGGAATATCGTGATAAACCGGTCGCTTTACACCTGCGAGGTATGAATATGTTATTTGAAGGACTCAAAGAGAAAGGTTCAATGGTGATTGTTCCCAGTTCTGCCCTGGATTCAATGAACCTGGGGGCTATGGGAGGGTTGGTTGCTTTATCAAAAACCAATGAATCCAACGAATCGGATAAATAACTGAACCATTTCCCAACTTAAATACTCAAGCGGTAGTTTGTTTTAAGAATTTTGTGGACCAATATATCTACTCAGACTTCAAAGAGTCAACCGGGTTATGCAATGCAGCCTTGAATGACTGAAAACCAACAGATAAGGCTGTAATAATAACGGCCAATACACCTCCAGTCAGAAAACTGAGAATACCGATATCGGTCTTATATGAAAAGTTTCTCAACCACCAGCTAATTATTAAATAAGAAAGCAAAGAGGCTGTAATAAATGAAATAAGAACAAGGCCAAGATATTCCATCGATAGTAATTGTACTACCTTTCCAGTGGATGCGCCCATAGCTTTCCTGATACCTATCTCTTTTGACCTCTGTTCTGAAGTAAAGGAAGCAAGCCCCAGCAATCCGAGAGCTGCGATTATAATTGCAAGGATTGTGAAAACGAGGAATATCTTTCCCAGCTGCTGTTCCTTGCTGAATTTTGCCCTGAAATCATCTGTTATAAACGAATAGTCAAATGCACTGCTTTCAGCCAGGGATTTCCATTTAGTCTCTATAAGTTCAATCTTCCTGTTAATATTTCCCGGAGTTAGACGGACAACTATGTTATCTCCCTCTTTTCCATAGAATATAATAAGTGAAGTTATTTCTTCCTGGAGAGATTGAAAGTTATAATCTTTCACAACTCCAATAATTTCACGTTTATCCTCATTATTATCTTTCCAGAATGTCTGAATCTTTTGCCCAACCGGATCATCAAAACCAAAAAGACGTGCTGCTGCCTCATTAATAACAACACCATTAACGTCGGAAGAATAATCCTTTGAGAAGTACCTGCCATCAGCCATTTTAAACTTAAGTGTCGACATCAGATCTTCATCAGCAATGCAATAGTTACTTCCTCTTTCCTGGTTGTCTTCTCCGACCGGTCTGAATAAATCCGAGTAATTGACATCTGGCGGAACAAGGTTGCTAAAACTTGCGGAAACAACCTCAGGCATCTTAAGCAGTTCCGCCTTAAAAGCCTCCTTATCTGTACCAAGTGATCCTGCATTCTTGATTACAATAAGGTTATTTTTATTAAAACCAAGGTCTTTATTCTGAATAAACTTCAGTTGCTTATTTATAAGCAGAGTACAAATAATTAATCCTATCGATATGGTAAACTGTGAAATTACCAGTATCTGTCTTATTCCTTTGCTTTTAATTCCTGCTTTAATTTTTCCTCTAAGTACTTCAGCAGGCTTGAACGATGTAAGGTAAAATGCAGGATAGCTGCCGGCAACAATACCGGTTAACACTACAAGACAAATAATGGCAGTGATATAATAAAAATTATTTAATGCCTTTATATTTAATAATTTGCCGGCCAGCACGTTAAAATGTGGCAGGATGATCAGCAGTATAAACTGTGCCAGAAGTAAGGATATCAATGTATATAATACCGACTCCGTCAGGAACTGTGTCCGAAGCCTTCCGGAAGTACTGCCCATTGATTTTCTTATGCCAACCTCTTTTGCCCTTCCTGAATATCTTGCTGTTGATAGGTTCATGAAATTAATACAAGCGATAACGACAATAAAGATTACTATCCCAATCAACAGGTAGATGGTTTTCATGTTTCCCCCTTGCTCCAGATGAAGATCAGTATCCTGTTCAAAATGTATATCTGTCAGTGGTTGAAGATAATAACCGTACGCTCCCCCCTTTTCCAGGAATTCTTCAAATGATATTCCCAGATATTGCTGAGCCTGCGGACCAATATGTTTCTTCACTAAACCGGGTATCTGGGATTCAATATTTTCTCTAATTGCATCATCCTGCAGTTTTATATAGGTCAGAAGGTTATTGTTTACCCATACAGGACTATGGCTGCCATTCCACGATTCCATGGAAAGGATCAAACTGAAGTGAAAATGTGAATTTGATGGAGGATCTTTACAGATACCTGTAATAGTGCAGAGCATTTTATCTTTCCCGAATTCAAGATTCTGACCTATACAACGGTTATCTCCCGGACCTGCATATCCAAAGATTTTTTTTGCAACCGTCTCGGTCAGCACTATACTGTTAGGTCTGGCCAATATCTCTTTTGGATCTCCTGACAAAAGCCGGAAACTGAAGAAATTAAAGAAATTTGTATCTGCAAGGAGAACTTTTTTTTCAGTAAAAAGATCTTCATCGTGTTCAATAGGGATATCTTTCCATAATGCAATCCGGCATGCCTGCTGAACACCTGGTATCTCGTTCAGGAAACCTGAAGCAACAGGCGAAGAAGTATAGGCAGAGTTGAATTGTTGTCCTGACATCCGTCCCATCAGGTTAACCCTGTAGATCCTGTCAGCATCTTTATGGAACTTGTCATAGCTGAATTCATCAATAATATAAAGAACGATTAAAAGACTGGTAACCAATCCTATAGTCAGTCCTGTTATGTTGATAAAAGCATAGAACTTCTGTCTTTTAATGTTACGCAGGGCGATTTTAAGGTGGTTAAACAACATTGGTTTTAGTTCTAAATATCAAAAACTTGCTTTACAGTTAAAAAGACGACAGATACCTGAACATGCTGCTTCAGAATCATTGTTAACATACTGTATTAGCGGAATATGTTGATAAAAATGTATTCTTCTTATGCCACCAGGTGGTATAAAATCTTTTTTGTATGACCTTTTCTACAATATTGTATCGCCTGCAGCAAAAAGTACACCGTGTTTTACTCCGTGTTACTCCGTGGTTTTAAATAGTTCATCGTCAAACGCACAGGATTCTGAGTTAAGTGTCTTTCATATACACCCCTGCACCACTCCCAGGAGGGGATTCAATATACTGTACCCTATGCTCGACTGAGCCAAAGGAACATAAAAAAGAGGTGTCCTTTTGAGACACCCCTGGGTATATGTGGTAATACCGGATCATATTGTTACCATACGATGTATTACTGTCAATAAGACCTCTGTCCTTTATAGACCGATGCATTATATACGGCCTTTACCCTGCCAGTATAAATCAATTGACCTCTCGTTAAACCTGTGATCGTTGCAGAGGCGTTATTGTTGGCACCGATCAGCATTAATACATCATATGTTCCGATATTTGTTGTAACTGTGAACCTTACTGTGTAATTCAGATGTTTAGCATCCTTCGTTATTTTCCACGAATTGAGGGTTCCTTCAGCTGTAACACCACCTAATCCGTTATAACCAAGATTTCCCATGTTATTACCTGTCTGTAATATTACCTGATCGGGTTCAATCTTGATAAAGTTTAGTGATGAAGTGACAGGTATCCTGTCGCCATACTGATTACTAAGATAATCAGCTTGTAGTACTATACTTTTCCTCTGGAGCAAGGTGTCAATTGCCTGGAAGTTGGCTTTCAGCTGTGCTTTCCTTGCTTCTTTCTGTTCCTTTCTTGTTAATTGTGCATCCTGGGCATTGACTTTTGCCGGAGCCCAGAAACACATCATACTCAGGAACAATATTACCGTGTAAAACCTTAATCTTTTCATTGCCTTAAATTTTTAATCATAATAAGTTCCGCAAAATACATGCCAGCATGTCCCTGTATAATTATTTTTCAGATAGTTTATGGCTTCTTTAACATTACGTTAACTTATTGATAATCATTATTAAGGATTATCGGGGTAGTTGAGGACCCCGATGAATGTCTGCATACGCCGTTTATCAACAATGATTATGATGACCTGCAAAGCAATATCGGTTCGGTGATTACTGGTATTCATTAACTATCACATGGTGACAATATTTACCCGGAGACCTGACAATCAGTCTTTGACACACCTGATGCTGAGACCATAAGTCTTCTTCCTGTGTCCTAATGATGCTGAAGAACTCCCGTAATAAAGACCCATGAACCACTGGTCGTTGTCTCCAGATGTTGTGGCAGACCATATGGCCGAATAGTCCATTAACGAGGCAAAAGTTCCTTCAAAATAGCGTATCCCTGCACCCTGTGCGCTGAACCCGCTTTTATTGTCTGCCCCGGTGTTCGGTTCATGCCAGAAGAGGTTGCCGCTTAATTTCAGCATACCTCCGGCATCCAGCGAATCACCCAGGTAAGTGATGAGCAGCTGCCATTCTTCTTTTGCAGGGACATGCCAGCCTGTGGGGCATATCCTGCTGCTGTCTGTTGTATAACCGTTATAGAGGGCACCATAGGCATCCTTATAGGACGCATTATTATTATACCAGCAGTAGCCCGGGCCACTGAGATTCTTCCATGTTGTTGAATCGGCAGCTAATGTTATCGCCGTTCCGTCGTTAAGGACCGTTGAACGAAGATTTTCTGCCATCCATATCTGTTCCCCGATCCTGACGGTCTTATATGTATTCCCTTCAAAATCCGTAATATCGGCCGGACCTTTATCCGTTTTACTACATCCTGTAACAATGGTAACAACTGTAATAATGGCAAGAAATGAGGCCGTTTCTAGGGTTCTTATCATCTTTGTTAATTTCTTCAATAATAGTTAACCGGGATCCCCGGGGCCAACCTCAGGGTTTCACAATATTCTTAATGAAATTGCCGGTTTCTTTCTCCACATCCTGCCAGTCGCCTGACCTGATATATGATGCTATAACATGAGCCCCGGCATCAGGGAATGCCACCTTTTCCTTAAGTTCCGGTGGTGTTCCCAATTCATCATACATTTTCAGCATTGCAGGTACTGATACTGTTTTATCCTGTTCTTCCTCATTTTTATAGTAATAACCGAGGAAAACCGGGCATTTGATTTTTCTGAACACCTCCGGTTTCATGGTATTATCGATCAGGTTTTCGAGTGCAACAAGAGCCTCAAGCCTGTAATGAAGCTGCCAGTATTGCGCATGTGCCTTGCTCTCTGCCTCAAATGTTTTCACCGGGCCGCCTGTTACCAGCCTGGCAATCTGTAGTCCCCAGGGTTTATCAAGTATAGCTGCAGTTTTATCGTACAGCTTTACGCATGGTGAATAGAGTACGAGCGCTTTAATCTCGGGGTGCCTCGAGGCCAGGAACAAAGCAAGTGTCCCTCCTGTGGATGTCCCCATCACTATTACCTCGTCGCCAAGTTCTTCAGCTATGGCAAGTGCGACTTCGGCCGATTCTTCATACCTGCCTGCCTTAAGATTGATCATGGTACTGTCTCCCCTGTCGATCCCCTGTTCTGACAAACGCGCAAGATAAAGATTGGCATGGAATTTTTTGGCAAGGTCCCTGTGAACCGGATCTCCTTCTGCCTGGCTGGCCGAAAAGCCGTGAAGATATAGTAGGACAACCTTTGTTTTTTCAGGCTTAAGAGAATCAGCCCAGACAATCCTGGCCTGATTATCAGGCTTAATGCCTCTTACTGCTTTTTCCGTTTCATTTATCTGTTTTTCAAGCAGGGGCAGGGAATCAGGCAAAACGGGGAATGTTGATGGAAAGACTGGCTTCGGGGGCTTTGGTCCTGCAATATATACTATAATTAACAGGACTATTATTGCCAGGAACCATTTTAGAAATCTTTTCATGATGGTATATTATCTCTTCATAAAAGTATGAAAACAGGTAAAATGAACCAAATATATTTACTTTCCGGGAGGCTATGGAATTTAGTAATTCAGCACCTGTCCGTCCTTCTCAAGTTGCTTTTGTATTTCAGCGTATGGGATCTGCCACGCTGGCTTATTCTGTTCAACCGCCAGGGTTGCCACAGTAGCAGCACTCTGCCCGAGTATCATGAAGACAGGCTCCATCCTTATTGATCCATAGGCAATATGAGAGGCTGAAACACAAACGGGCACCAGGAGATTTTCACACTCATCCGGTTTTGGCATAATTGAGCCCAGGTCTATGCTGTACGGTTTAGGTGTTGCAACACCAATATCACCTTCATTCTGAACATACCCCTCAGGTGTGACATAACGTTGTACATTATGGGAATCCATTGTATATGAACCCATACCAACTGGTTCAGGAACTTCCCTTTTATCCATAATATCATTCTCGGTCATTACATATCTGCCCAGCATACGACGCGATTCCCTTACATAGATATTATAGGGCCATCCATCGTTGTCAGTGAACTCATCCTTTGCATATCCCCATTCATTCATTGCTTTCCTCACTTCTTCAGGTATTCTTTTGTCGGTTGCCATAAAATAGAGGAAGCCCTTCTGGTAGTTGATATGATCGTTTATGATCTCCTTCCTTCTCTCATACGATGCATCGGGGTAATCCCAGTTCATACCAATGTTGTCAAAACCAACCGGTCCGTGATTGTTTACATCAGTTTTAAGGTTGGGAATAGGATCGTATTTGTTGAAGTATTCATTCCATCCTGTTGCAGCCACCCTGGCCAGCAATTCATACTGTGTGCTGTCATAACCTTCCGGTCGTGTTATGGGTATCATGTTTTCGGGAACTCTGGTAAGACAGAGCCTGTAACAATAAGCCTGTATCTTATTATCTCCTGTTCCGTTATCTCCCGGCTGACCTTTATTAATGCGCGGTAGCAGCCCGCTTGAAGGATCTCCCGGTACTTTATAGGGATCAACATCCGATTTGAAATAGTGCCCGTGCTGAAAGACACCCTTTTCCACGCCATCCCAGGTCTCGTTATATACGCTGTTGGCTTCGCGTCCTACCGTATAATGAACGCCTGAAGCGGCCATCAGGTCTCCTTCATAGGTTGCATCAATGAATTCCCTGCCTTTAAAGGTCTTTCCGCTCAGTGCTTTTATCGAGATGATCCTGTTACTATCCATATTAACTCCATTCTTACGGTCGAGCAATTCCTCCCTGAACACAGTGATATTATTTTCCTTTACCATTATATCAAAAGCCTCCTCCGCAGCATGCGGTTCAAAAATCCACTGTGTTCGCTTTTCCCCGTCAATGGCTGGATTCCCCTGTCCCTTGTTGCCGTATTCAGATCTTTTCTGCCATTTCCAGGCTGATGAATCCTGGTAATGCTGGTAGATAAGCTGGTAAAATTCCCTGGCGATGCCGCCTATTACCTCTTTGTTACCTGTATCAGTAAAACCTAAACCCGAGGATGACATTCCTCCTAAATGTTTGTCGGGCGACACAATAATGACAGATTTTCCCATGTGTATTACCTGAACAGCTGCTGTAACTGCTGCTGAAGTGCCACCATACACTATTATATCGGCTTTGTAAGTATTTGAGCCGGTTTTTGTATTACAGCCAGGGGAAATTATAAGAGCGAGTAGTAAAATCCGGAAGATAACTTTCATTTTATTCGCAAATTATTGAAAAACTTCTGTATCATAATATCTGGTAATATCTCGGTATATTATTTACCGGATTTAATGATACAAAAATAATTTCTATTTTTTACTGCGAAGGATATATAAAATTATGTCCAGCAGGCAGGTATTCGCATCTATTACCCACTAATATCTGCAGGCACTAAAAGTATTTTGTGGCAAAATGGTTAACGCAGCTTTATAAATTTTGATATATAATGATAATTATTTCCGGATATTGTGATCAAATATGTGCCGGCTGGCAAATAATCTGTTTGAATGACAAACTTCTGATTCCCGTCAGTTACAGTGACCGTTTTTTCCTGTACTTTATTACCGGTAATTGAAGTAATCGTTATAACGTAATCATTTCCGGGCATAACATTGCTTAATTGCAGCGTGATAAAGTCAGATGCCGGATTAGGGTATACAATTATTCCTCCGGTCTCATTTAAAGGTTTGACCCCGGTGGTGACAGATAAAACAGGTCCTCCTGGCTCTTTGATTGATCCGTTAACAGTTATGTCTTCATCGCCCCGGAGGCCATCAACAAAATGAAGGGTTATTACATTCCCATTTATCTCTGCTCCGGTTTGACTGTCATAAGTAAATTCATACCAGTGTGGTGAAAGAATATCAGGAGTCATACCATATTTGTAATATTTGCTAATGGTAGGTGCATCGTGCAAAATGAGGGTAACACTTACTGCTTCTCCCGGAGTGAGACCATCAATTGAAAAATCAAAAAAACCGAACGGGAATTCAGCATTTTCCGGTGTATCAGAAGGGGATGGGTTATCAGTTACTTTAAGTTGCGAAATTTCTTTTCCTGAAGGCACAACAAGAGTAACATAATTTTGCCCGTCATAAGTAAGAAAAGAAGATACATTTGATTGTTCATAGTCAGGGATGCCGTCTGCATTACCATCGTAGGTGCTGGTAGCTCCATCCGCTCCTTTTTCCATCTCATCTATGATACCGTCTTCATCTGAATCAAGATTGTTACCGTCTGGAGTAACAGGTACAAGGATAGCACCTGTTGTAAGGGAAGTAAGATTATATGAAAGGCTGTTGCCGTTATTTTTTATCAGATTTTTAAAAGCATCGGTTCTTGTATTATCAATGTTACTGAACAGTAAGTCCGGTCTTTGCCCGTTCCATCCATCCTCCGCTGTGATACCCCCGGGATTGGAATGTTTAATTGTGTTATTGAAAGCAACTTCAACTATAATGATATCACCTATGGCAACGGTGGCAGTTATATCATCATTATTGTTCGGGTTAAGTACCTTATAGCCAAGCATGCTGCTTAGGATATTTGGTGTACCAAGAATATCTTCCACGTCGCCCCATCTTAAGTATTCCCGATTTATGCCACCTAATAACCAGTAAGCTGAGTTTGTTTTGTTTAGAAAAAGGACTCCTGTACTAAGAGCGTCCCAATCGTCTCCTTCATAAGTGCCCTGTACTGTAAGGCTTGCATTAATGTCAACCGGGTCACCCGTTTGAAGTGCTCCGGTTGATTGAACAACGACGACCTTGCGTAAATAGCCATAAGAGATACCTTCGCCCCATGTTGAAGGAGACGGATAGCATATCTCACCTGAACCAAAAGGATTAGGAATACAATATTGAGCTGTGGGACCATTTCGGGACATGGCACCGGTGAGACACCATATCTGATTGCTGGCAGGTTCTGCTACCACACTTCCAATGGAAGCCATGTAACTATCTGAAGGATTTGAACATCCCAATCCGCTGTTATCCCAGACACCATGAAACCCCGGGATATTGAAAAGAGGGAAATCACCACAGATAAGCAACGGAAAAGAGGGATATCCCCACCACCTGTAGCCATGCGCAAAAGATACTCCATACGATCTTTCCTCTTCAACCTGGGTATAATTGCCATAGGGGCCAGGATCTGCCGCGCCATCTAAGGTTGATCCATAAGCCGCGGTTACTGATCCATAAGAATAATCAGGTACTGTCATATTCTGAGCAAGAACAGAGTTGGATTCCAGTATAAAAAATGACAACAGAAAGATGAAAGCTGAAATTTTAAGTTTTTTTTCCATTTTTATTATCTCCTTGTTTTAATTTGGTTTATTACTGGTTACTCATATATTTTCATGAGTTACTTTTAACACCTCTTTTAAGCAGAATCAGTTTAAAGGCCTGGCAGATTATTATTGTTTTATCAGTTTGTTATTTTGTTCTGCTTTGTCACCTTAACTGGAGCACACTATAATGCCTTGTGTGATTCCTTCGGCTTTGAGGGATTTTTACTGATAAATAACTTAAACTCCGGAACTGAACAACAGGTTGTGTTGAATGCATGTGCTGTTCTTCAGGAACAGATTTAAATTATTTGATTTTTCTCCTTGTCATATGCCAGGTATAATGCATTTCTGTATTCTCGGTTCCATGTTCCAGTTGTTTTGGGTCAGAGAAATTCCCTTCACCTCCGAAACTGGTTTTTCCGTCACCTGTACTTACTATTATATCCGGTGGAATTTTCTTAATAGTCTCCTCATTCGAAGGTGTCGGAATACTTACACCGGGAGGCAGTTCCACACCCTGATCTTTCAGGTAATCCTTAATCCATGTCTCTGACTTTTTAATTGTCGGATCTGCAATTTCTTCGCCTACAGGTCCCAGTTTGAATGTGCGGGATATTTCTTTATTGGTCGTACTTGAGCGCTTCTCCGGTTTATCATCAGAATATACGACAGCATTGATCCTTTCCTCTTCGTTGATCTTATATTCTATACTAAAGCCTGCAGGAATGATCTTAAGGGCCTCCCCTGTCACATTGTCAAGTACCAGTATCCAGCGTGACTGAGATATATATTGTTTATTTTCAATTTCATAAGTTCCAAGATTACGAATGCGATCGACAGTGGTTTCATGCCCTCCGTTTGCACAACCCATACCGGATACTTTGGAGTTATCAGATTTTTTATCAGAATAATTATAACTGAATCCTCCAAGGCTTACATTTACAGGTATATAGTATTCCCAGGTCTGTTTCATAATGGGCATATCCACAACCTGGTCAAGTTTAAGGGACAGGCTTATCGATGCATTGATCGATTCGTCGAGATTTTGATTTTCATTCCATTGAGTAGGGCATGATGCATCGTTATCGGACCACTGATGGGAAGTTGTCAATGTTTTTTCATATTGTTTCCTGAGGGTGATGGTGGCATCATTACAATTAATACCAAGCTCTTTTTCAGCCACTTTATCCTTCATTTGGGTCCTGTTCATGAAAACAATACTTTCAGGCAGCACATCGCAAGAGTTATAAACTGATATTTTTGCACGTGGGTTTTTACAATCTTCCGGTGCTTTGTATTTGATTTTTATGAAATTATTATTGACTTTATAAGCTATATAATCAGGTCCGATATCTGTTACTGCGCCATTGGTTATCTCCCCTGCTTCAGTGTGTACAATAACGCGGTTAAATTCGCGCGATGTTTCACCGAATTTATCAGTAAAGCCTGTTAGAAATATCTCTGTTACTTCACCCGGTTCAAGAATTTCCTTATCCATTCCCATTTCAACCTTAACAGGTCTTTTTTCATATCTTTCAATCAGTTCTGTTATATCGGGCCCGCTGCTAATACTGTTAGCTAGCTTTGTTAACAGCAGTGGCCATGTCTGGTCATCATGTTCAGGATCACTACCCGGATTGTCAACTTCCCAGTAGTATACAAGGTCGCGATAACTTTCAGCAATAAAGTACAGGTTAAGTGTTAATTGTGGATTCGGTGGTCCGTTCATATAATTTGCTGCTGCCTTGTATTTTACTTCAAGCTGATATTCATTTTCAGCCATATTGGCAGCATCAGCCGGACTATTGGGAATGATCTTAAAGCAATCCCTGGTAAGGAGTTGGTTCAACTTAGCCTGAACTGCTGCACAGAATTTTTTATTTTCCTCCTCTCTTACAGAACCGTTTGTAGCAGGATTAAAATAATCACAAAAAAATACTGCCTCCCGCTTACAACAGTCTCGGTCCTGTGCATACACGCATGGAAAAATAGCCAGGATAAATATACAGGTTATGGTAATCCCGGAATAAGTTGTTAAGAGTTTCTTTTTCATTAATTAGTTACTGAATTATTATGGTTCCCGCATCACATCTTAACAAATTCAACCCTGCGGTTATTGGCCATATCTTCCGGTGAAGCATTATTTGTTAACGGCCTGGATTCTCCCCATCCTTTAGCTTTCAGGCGATCGGCCGATATACCCATCTTTATAAGTGTATTCATAACGGCCTCAGCTCTCTCCTGTGACAGTTTCATATTGAAATCATCATTTCCCTGGCTGTCTGTATGCCCTTCGACGCTGAACTTAAGACCGGGATTTTCTTTCATCAGGTTGTATATTTCATTGATAGCACCCATTGATTCCGGTTTTATTGTCGATTTGCCAACATCAAACCTGATGCCGTTGACAATGATCTTACCATCCTTCATCACCCGGTCGTAGTATTTGACACCTCCTTCTGCAATACGTACATTTTTGACATAATAGCGATTATCATTCCTTGCATGATAACTATAAAGGGTCAATCCTTTTGGATTGAAGTCAAGGTGAGGTATGTTAATTAGCCGGGTATCATCCATATAAGCTTTCAATTTTCCGTTGGTACAGGCAATGGCAATATGCATCCACCTGGATTTTTTCAGGTTCTCCCCGGGATACCTGCTTCTTGACTGTCCCATGGTCAGCTGATCTGAGGTGACTTCCACATCGGTATATCCGGTCGGGCTGCCTGATTTCTGGTTTTTACGGTCATATAAAAAGATATTGAAGGTCCCGCCCCCGGGGTAATAAAGATCCAGTTCAATTGTGAACACATCGGGTAAATAGTCCTTCTGTGGATCTTTGAGGTAGGGGACGATACCTGGTTCTCCTTCCCTCAGCATGATCACATTTTCCCCGTCCAGGCTGGCAACCTCAACTGCTCCCCGCATCAGGTCCCACCGCGACGGGAACTCACCGTTCTCTTCGCCTTCCAGATTATCCTCAAATATTACTTTATCCCCAGGGACAAAATCATATTTTGCCCAGGTGAGAACAGGCGATCTGTCCTTTGATTCTGCAGCGCCGGCTGATTCTGTTTTACCACTGTTATCCGTTGATTGTCCGGCATTAGAATTCTTCTGATCCCTGGCAGTTGTGTCGGATTTATTATCATCTTTAAGTGCATCCTTAAAGCCTTCTTCCATAGAGTCAAAGGTCTTCTTAACAGCCTTGTCAGCCTTGTTATTGGCGCGTTTATTTGCCTCCCTGTTGATCTTGCTTCTCAGATTAAGCTTTATCTGTCCCGATGCTGAAGGGGACAATAAAATGAAAGCAAGAAATGCTGCTGTAATGATAACTGAATACTTCATGTCCTTTGGTTTTCCTATTAAGTTAAACCAAAGAGGTTTATTGTTCAAGTATGAATTAGTATCGGGGCTTTTTCAATTAGAATCGGAGGCTACACAGGGCAAAAAAATTGCTATTCGTACAGGTGTTCTTTTATGGCGTTAAGCATTTTCTTCTTAAGACCGGGAGAAACAGGGATGGTCGACCCGTCTTTCATCAGGAGGTGACCTCCTCCTTTCTTTACAAATTTTTCAATGAATGAGATATTTACCAGGTGAGACTGGTGTACCCTTATCATTCCTGCTCCCGACAGCAATGCATCGTATTCCTTGATAGTGCGTGAGACCATTATACGCCTGTTTTCAGTCAGCCTGAAAACAGTATAATTACTGTCGGCTTCTGCTCTTATTATCTCAGAGATGGCTACCAGGTGAAGATTATCTGCAGTAGGCAAAATAATACGTTTGAGTTTTTTTCTGCCTTCCAGGTTCTCCTCCAGTGCCTGCAGTTTCAGCTGCTGTTCTTCCCGGTTTATCAGATTCCGTGCCTTATCCAGTGCATCGCAAAGCTCTTTCTCGTCAAAAGGTTTCAGTATGTAATCAATGGCACTTACCCTGAATGCGGCCAGGGCGTATTCCTGGTGCCCTGTAATAAAGATAATTCTGAAACTAACATGTGGTATCATCTTTATCAGCTCAAAACCATTACCGTCCGGGAGTTCAATGTCAAGAAGCAAGAGGTCCGGGCTGTGCTTAATTATAAGTTCATAGCCTTCCTTTACACTGCCTCCAGAGGAGACAATATGCATATCGTGGTAGTTTTGCCGGATCAGATGAATAAGAGTATTCCTTATTCCCGGCTCATCGTCTATAATACAAACATTCATCGGATATCGTGTTAAAGCAGTTTTTCAAACAGTATATATCTTTTTGCAGGGAAGCATCATTATTACTTTAGTGCCTGATGCCTTCGCATTCTCATACAGGTCGGTTATTTCGAAAATAATGTTCTTCATGTGCAGGATTTTCCTGAAATATCCAAGTCTCTGCGAAATGAGGTCAGTCGATACTGACTTTTTTACAGGTAAGGTTTTCTCCCGGGTGGCAGCATTTGCCCTTCCTACACCATTATCAGTAATTTCGAACCTTATCAGGTCTTTGTAAAGTGAATATCTTATATCGATGCGGCCCTTCTTTTTGCCGGGGAGGATGCCATGTTCAATAGAGTTCTCGACACATGGCTGGGTAAGCATTGGGGGTACTGAAAAATCCTCGGCATCAATAGCCGGATCAACGGTGATAGTATAATCAAATTTCTGTTCAAATCTTAATTGTTGAATATCGAGATATAATTTTATCGTCTCAATTTCTTTACCAACCGGTATGTACTCTTTACGTGTATTCTCAAGAATATTGCGCATTAACCTGGCGACTTTGGTAAGATAAGTATTGGCTTTTGATGGTTTGCCATTGATAATAAGTTCCTGTATAGTGCAGAGGGAGTTGAAGATGAAATGGGGGTTCATCTGGTTTCTTAAGAGCCTTTGCTCAAGATCAATACGGGTATAGCTTGCTTTAAGCCGGCTTTGCCTGATGTATAAATATGATACCAGG
>Ga0315535_1001473_pt1 | contig 15725 bp, 18 predicted proteins | sample SalMarSW160220MG_2_FD_203092 | JGI IMG/M metagenome (GOLD analysis project Ga0315535, IMG submission 203092) | Salt marsh sediment microbial communities from the Plum Island Ecosystem LTER, Massachusetts, United States - Salt Marsh Sediment SW1602-20 ...
TCAACTGCTTTTGGTTTGACGATATTATTTTTTGCGATCTGTGGTGTCGGGAGTTTTGCAGTTGCTAGCATAGCAGTATATCGAGCTACCTGCAAAGGTGTGGCAAGAGAGTACCCTTGCCCGATAGATGAGTTGATCGTCTCTCCAAAATACCACGATTTTTTATATCTTTTCATCTTCCACTCTTTATCCGGCATAATCCCACTACTTTCATGGGGGAGATCTATCCCGCTCTTTGCACCAAACCCAAACTCTCTAAGGTATCTACTCATATTATTAATGCCGACTATGATACTTTTATTATAAAAATAGACATCACAACTCTCTCGTATCGCTTTTCTGAGATCAACATTACCATGCCCTGATGTTTTCCAGCATCTAAATCTATGTTTATTGGCCCCTACTTCTATATATCCTTTGCAAAATTCATTTTTATCTAAGATACCAGGATTTGATTTTTCAAAAGCAAGTGCCATACCCATTTTAATGGTTGAACCGGGCGGATAGAGCCCATTTAAAAATTTATTGGTAAATGGATTATCGACGTCATTAAGAAGTTTTTGCCAATCTTTATGAGATATCCCACCGACAAAATCATTGGAATCAAAACTAGGTGCACTAATGGCGGCAAGAACTTCGCCGTTCGTTTTCATAACTACAGCTGCACCGGCATCATCGCCAAATCGCTCATAAATCATTTTTTGCAACCTAGAGTCAATATTAAGTTTTAAGTCTCTATTTTCCAAGGGGTCTTTGTGTTCAATTTTCTCAATTTCTTGATTAATTGCATTCACTTTAATCGTATCAAACCCAAGTTCTCCTTGCAAAAAAGCATTATAATACTTCTCAATACCGGATTTCCCTACTTTGCCGACTTCAGCCACTATGGCATCTTTATCATTATCTTCCTTATTGGATCTTCCTGTGTACCCAACGATATGAGAAGTATATTTACCGTAAGGATAGTATCTCTTTGATTCGGTTTCAATATCAATAATTTGATTTAAACTTAATTTTGTATATGCCCCTATCATATCATTGTAAGGAATAAAGTCAACCACTTTTATATAATCATGATTGTAGTAAGAGTTATTTTTTTTGTAAACATTGAGCATGATAGTCTCATTGAGGTCATTAAAACTACTCTTGAGTTCTTTTATGGCTTTAAGCAAATCACTATCATCATTTTTAAGATGTGGTTTTAGAGAGATTGAAAAACCAATCTGATTGATAGCTAGTAACTCTCCATTTCTATCATATATCTCTCCTCTAAGCGGGGGAATCGGTATCACTTTGTGGCTATTTTTCTTTGCAAGATTTTCATAATAATAGTTTGATTTTATGCTTACTTGGTATATGCGACCCAGCAAGATGACCCAAAAAATTGTAAATACAGCTATAACAATCTTGTACTTCATGCTACTACCGCCACGATGATATCAACAAGCAACGAATAAAGAAGCAGGAGATCCATGTCGATACTTTTAGTCTCAAAGATAAAGTCATAGATATTAATAAGCAAAATATAGACAAAATCAATAGTGACTATATTGAAAATAATTTGACATAATTTACAATCTAAAAATATCTCTTTGCTCGTATAGATAAATATATAAACCAAAAGCGAAGCAATAATGCTCAATGTAATAGGTAGTGAGAGATTAAAATCTAGATTTAAAAGATAAAAAGATGCGAAAAAAATATAGAGATAGTCATTTTTAGAAATACCTTGGACAAGTATATAGCCTGCATATCCTATGAGAAGCGGAAAGAATACATGAATCGATATAAGCATAGGATAAAAAACAACAAAAAGGAGTACCAAAATAAACATTAATGGTGTTTTATATCGTCGCTTTTCTGCCGCCATAACAAACCTTAAAATCTATATACAAGTGCTACTTCGTTGCACACCGGAAAATGAATACATTTTATACAATCGGCCCAAATCTTATGTTCGGGGATTTCATCTTTTTCAATCTCAATAAAACCCAATTTTTTGAAAAAATCGGCTATATAAGTCAGTGCAAGCACCTCTCTTTGAATACCAAGTTTTTTAGCTTCACTGATAGCATATTCAACCATAGCACGCCCGATATTTTGTTTTCTAAAATCATTATGAACGATAAGGCTTCTAACTTCGGCAATATCTCGCGAGTGGATATGCAAAGCCGTGTAACCGACAAGTTTATCGCCTTCTTTTGCTAAAATATATGATCTAATATTTGTTGCAATTTCATCATCACTACGCGCAAGTATGATGCCGGTATTTACATCCTCGGCAACAAGTTCTTGCATCGCTTTGATATCATTCAGGGTTGCTTTTTTAAGCTCAATCACGATGCTACTCCAAAAATTGTTTTAAGCACTTCTTTGTGAAGTGGCTCAAGCGTATGCGGCTTGAGATTTGTAAATGTGATTGTGCCTGGAAAATCTTTTTGCAAAGCATATCTCTCTTTTTGATTGAGTTTATCAATCTTCGTAAAGAGCGTGATATATCTTTGATCGGGTCTTATGATACTCTTGATAAATGCCTCAACTTCTTTGTCAATATCCATATTTGGGTGTCTTGCATCGCGCAGATGAATAAAAATTCTTATGGAGACTCTATTGGTGATAAAATCAACAAGATTTTTTTGCCACTCTTCTTTTATGGTTTTTGAAACTTTTGCATAGCCAAATCCGGGCAAATCAACGAGACGCAACGGATATATATTATTTTCATCCCCATAATCTATATCAAAGAAGTTAATAAGTCTCGTTTTACCAGGCGTTGATGAACTCTTTGCTAAACTCTTTTTGTTTGTATAGGCATTAATAGTAGAACTCTTCCCTACATTTGATCTCCCCAAAAAAACAATCTCACTTTTATCTTCATTGAGTGAATCTTTTTTGCTTTGTGCAGATTTGACAAAAACGGCTGATTTTATAATCGGTCTTTGCACTTACTTATCCTTAGTTTCAAATATAAACTCTATAGGTTGGTTTTTCTTGCCATCCACTCTAGCTTGCTTTTTATTCATATCGAGAATCATCTCATTACCCGTTAAAACTCTTTTGTTGATAAGATCTTCAACCTGGGCATCAATCTTGAGATGGTAGATATTGGTATTTGGGAAATATCTCACCTCGCCTGCCTTTCCTTTGTACTCATTACCATCTCTTTTGATATAAAAATCTACACTCCCTATGGCTCTATACTCTTTTGCTTTATTATTTTTATCCAGATAGACAATTGCCTCTTTTGAATGAAGCCAGCTAATTCCCTCCTTTATCTTTACACTGCCGCTAAAATGAACCTCTTTTGTGAGATCATTTGCTTCCATGGTTTGTGATTTTATCTCTACTTTCTCTCCATAGATAAAGAGAGAGAAGAGCATAAAGAGAAAAGAGATTTTTTTTACCAATTTGTTTCCTAAAATTTATTTCATAATATTATATCATTTTGCATCTATGAGCACTCTTTTATCGCTCAGCTGTAAAGATCGTTGCCTGTGGATTTTCTACCGATATCATTTTTTTATCAAGAAAATAACGAAGCGTATCCCCCAAGAGTCTATTTTTATCCATATGAGCACTGAAAGGCTTTAAAATATCAAGTATCTTTTTGTTTTTATCATAACTTGCACTTTGTGTCTCGCAATAGAATCCATTTGTAGCAAGCATTTTAACATCGCCATTCAAAGTGATGATATCTCCTCTATAGGTACCCGTGTTGCCTATGATATACTTTATATCACTATTTGAGAATTTAATATTTTTTAATTTTAATGTATTGTTTATTCGTATTCCCTGAACGGCAAAAGCCGAACTTATCGTAGAATTTTTATCAACTTCTCTAAAAATAGTATCTTGAAATTGTAAATCTTTTGTTGCTGCACCGGTAATGACTTCTGCCTCTTTTTTTGTATTAAACGAGAGTGAAAAGAGAATCGTCAAAACGATAAAGAGAACGATGATATACTCAATTCTTAGCGCCATAATTGTATAAATTCTTCTTCGATATTTTCATGTTTCAAGAGGTACTCTATCATCTCTCTGACAGCGCCTTTGCCTCCGTTTTGATTCAATTTTACATCAACTAACTCTTTGATATAAATTACGGCATCATTGGGTGCAAAGGATATCTTAGCTTTTTCGAGCATAGAGATGTCATTAAAATCATCCCCGATAATTGCAGTATTCTCATAGCTCAAGCCAAATGTTTTGAGCAGCTCCGAGAGTGCAGCATCTTTATCATCAACACCTTCATAAAATTGTTCAATACCAAGCTCTTTTGCTCTTTTTCTTGCTACATTTGAGTATCTTCCGGTAATAATCGCAGCTTTCCTGCCAAGCTTTATCCATGAGCTAATCGCTAAACCATCTTTGACACTAAAAGATTTGATCTCATCGCCCTTTTCGCTATAAGTAATGCTGCCATCCGTTAGGGTGCCATCAACATCAAGAACAATAAGCTCTATACTCACAGGACACCCTTTGTGCTTGGGATTCCTGCATTTAAATTCGGGCTCAATGCTCTGCGTAGTGCAACAGCTAAAGCTTTAAAAGAGGCCTCTATGATATGGTGTTTGTTTGTGCCTCTATTGTAAATCATATGCATAGTAAGAGGGAGGTTGAGAGCGAACGATTTGAAAAACTCCTCTGCAAGCTCAACATCAAAGTCACCTACTTTCCCTCCAATAGGCATATCATAGACGATATAGCCCCTATTGGAGAGATCGATATCACAACTTACGCTTGCTTCGTCCATTACGACCGTTGCATTGCCGTATCGTTCTATATTTTGGACAGGGTAAATCCCTTGCTTGAGTGCCTCGGCTATGACGATAGCGATATCTTCAACACTATGATGGTCATCAATATGCGTATCACCGCTACATTTAACCTCCAAGTCCATATGTGCATGTCTTGCTAAAGCCTCAAGCATATGATCTAAAAATCCTACCCCTGTTTTAATAGTGCTTTTTCCACTTCCATATATCTCTGCTTTTACCTCTATATCGGTCTCTTTTGTTTTTCGTTTTGCCTCAATCATGCATCAACCTCTTTATAAATTAATTTCGAACCAAAAATGCGCCGTTAATATCATAATCATCTATGAAGTCTCTTGCTTCGTTTTCTGATCCAAAGCCCATGACCCATACTCTATATATCGGCTTGCCGTCATAGTCATCAAAAGCTTTGACGACCACCTGATAACGCGATGAGAGTTTTGAATATTTCTCCTGGAAGATATAAGCTCCCGCTTTTCTCTTAAAGGCACCTACTTGGACGCCAAAATTACCCAATCTAATTTTTTGATTTTTAAGTTGAGATGACGCAATCTTTCCTGCAAAACCAACAACTTCAATCTCAACTTTAGCAATACCGCTCCTATCAAGTCCTAACTTTTTACCGGCAGCGTAGCTACAATCAATAATTCTTCCGGAAACAAAAGGTCCACGATCGTTGATACGCACAATCGTACTCGCACCGTTTTGAAGATTTTTAACTTTCACCATGGTATCCATCGGCCATGTTTTGTGTGCGGCTGTGTTTGCATGCATATCATACTGTTCACCATTGCTGGTTTTTTTGCCATGAAAATTTGGTCCATACCAACTCGCCACACCCTTCATCTTCTCGCCGACGGAAACATAGGTCGGATAATATCTTTTACCTAAAACCTTATAACTGCGCATAGTGGCTTTTTGCCCTGCTTTAGAAGTATATGTTTTTTGAGAACAAGCTGTTAGTAAAAAAATAGAAAAGAGGATAGTAAATAGTGTGAAGATTCGAACCAAAATAAACTCCCGAAAAAAGCTATTTAATTATGGCTTGATTTGGCTTTGATTACGCTTTTATGCGATCAAAAAGTCTCAGTGCATTCTTGGTCGTTATCGCACATAATTGCTCATAATCAATGCCTAAAATGTCACCTATTTTTTCTGCAACATAATGTGTGTATGCAGGTTCATTTCTTTTGCCTCTAAAAGGCTCAGGGGTAAGATAAGGAGCATCGGTTTCAAGTAAAAGGGCCTCAAGAGGGATTTTAGGAAGAGTATGGATGAGTTTTTTAGCATTTTTAAATGTAACAACACCTCCTATGCCAAAATAAAATCCACTCTTAGAGAGCTTGATAAGCTGTTCATCGGCATTGTAACAGTGTAAAACACCACCCTTTTTTGGCTTAGCCTGTTCAAGCATCTCAAAAGAGTCGAGTGAGGCATCACGGATATGGACGATCATCGGGAGGCTATACTTGTCAGCTAGTTTGATTTGATCAAAAAAAACCTCTTTTTGCACACTCTTATAAGGAGCAATTGCTTCATGTTCATCAGGTAATCTATAGTAATCAAGTCCGCACTCGCCTATGGCAACACATTTCTCATGCTCTAAAAATTGCTCAAGATATTTTGAATCATAGTAAGGAGCATCATAGGGATGAACACCAACACTAAAATAGATGTCATTGTATTTTTCACTTAAGGCTATAGCTCTTTTGAGTGTTTTCGGGTCGGCTCCGGGAATAATCCACTTTTTGACATCACGGTCGATAGAACGCTTAAGCACATCCTCTATATCATCCATATATCGTGCATCATCCAAATGGACATGTGTATCGATAATCATAACAATTATCCTAGTATTAAATTGAAACTATTTGTGAGAGAATATATCCAAGCCTCCTTTAAAGAAGGCTTTTGGACATAAGAAGAATTATTTTAAAGTCGAAACGTAAGTAGCAACTTCAGTGATAGTAGCATCATCAAGTGTTGCGACAATACCTTGCATTGAAGTACCTAAACCGTATTGGTTAAGTGAACCGTCTTTATAGCCATGGATTGATTTTTCTACAGTTGCAGCATCCATGCCTGCGATTGGTTTAGATTTACCAAGAGCAGCCATTTTACCGTCAGCTCCATGACAACTTGCACATTTTGTAGCAAAAGTTGTAGCACCGTCTGCCATAAGCATTGTTGCTCCCGCGAATATTGTTGCAATTACTATTTTTTTCATTTTTTCTCCTTTATTTTGTGATTGCCTTACTTAGCAGCTTGGCACATTTCCTGAATCAGATGCATACTCATAAGAGAAATCATAAAGATATTCACTCCAAGCATCTTTGTAAGAGTCACTTATTGCAGGGCAGATTGCTTTTGCTTCATCAGCAAATTTACCGGCAGTGTTGATCTCTTCCCACTCATCTTGTGTATGACTAGCAGCAAATTTAGCGCCACTGAAACCACAAACATCTTTCATATATTTACTATAAAGCTTCTGACCTTTGGCAGCATCTGCGCTGAGTGTTGTTGTCATCATCGCAAAGCCAAACAGAACAGCTATAGCAAGTTTTGTTATCTTTTTCATCCATTATCCTTTTGTTGAGATGGAGCATTGTATCATAACAATTGTGATATTTTTGTGATATTTTGTTAAAAAAATGTTAAAAAAAGAAAAATTATTCCAATTTTCCAAATACTTTATATTTTTCCCAATAGATATCAATCGCTCTATCTAATTCTGCTTCATCTATTTTTGTCGGTTTTTTTACACCATATCTATCCAAGAACATATCTTGCATGACAGAAGTATCCCGAGAAGGCTCTTTAAGATAACGCTTGAGCCCTGCTTTTAGATTGTTCTCACCACTGTATGTTGATAGATACCTCATAAACATATTTTGCAATGACGAGGGGAGTTTTTTATGGCAGTGTACGCAATTTTTTTCATATGCATCTTCCCCTATTAAAGGTGTGTGCATCAAAAGAAGAGAGAAAATGAGAGTTATCTTTACCATGTTAAAACTATCCTTGTACCTTGATTTTTTGTTGAAGTTACATCTATAGATATATTATACTCTTGTGCAATCTTATTGACAATACTGAGTCCTATGCCAAAGCCCCCTTCGCTCTCATTGAAACGCATATATCTATCAAACATATAAGGTATATCTTCATTTGATACACCTACTCCGGTATCTTCAACAGCAAGCATATTTTTTCTCAATGTTATAAATATCTTACCCCCGCGCTTATTGTATTTGATAGCATTCGAGATAAGATTATCCAAAACTCGTATTATTTTATTTTTATTGATAACGATACGAGAATTTTTAATATCAAGCTCAAAAGTGATATTTTTGGATTTTGCCAGTAGATCGAAATATTCTATCCTATCTTTTATAATCGGACCAAGAGCAATCTTCTTATCATCACTTTTCGCATCAGCCTCCAATGTAAGATAGGTAAGATCTTTATAGAGCACCGAGACGGTTCTAGCAGCAATCACAATCCTTTTTATCCTTTTTTGATCTTCCGGGTCAATTTTGCTTTGGTCTATCATCTCAACATTAGCAAGTATAGCACTTAGGGGGGTATTGAGCTCGTGCGTGGTATCTTTGATAAATCTATCGAGCAAAACGATCGATTCTCGCATAGGTCTTACAAAGACTTTTGCTAGGAAGATACCCGACAAGGAGAGAAGCACAAAGGAGATACCGCCATAAAAAATGATATTCCTCCATGCTTCAGCAATCCAAATACCGTCATCCTTTACCTCGATAAAAAGGTATTTGGCTCCAAGATAGTATGTATCAAGCATCTTAACATAGTGGACATATCCATCTTTTGTTCTATAAACATCTCTCGTGAAGTCAACCTCCGGAGATTTAAGAATCGAAAATATCTTGACAAACTCTATATCGTAGATCGCACTTTTAAAAGAATCATTTCTTGGATACTCTTTCCTCTCATCAAAATAGTGATGGAGTGTTTTGAGTTTTTTTATCTGATCGTATGCATAGGTTGAGAGTATGGCTCTTTTGCCTGAGAGTGCAATCTTTTTTTGAGATTCATAATAAAATATAGATATGAGGGCAATAATGCTTGCAACAAGCAAAATGTAAATAATAATAAACCTGTATAAGGATATCTTTTCACTTTTTAAGAGTGAATTTGTATCCTTGTTTTTTGATGCTCTCAATGGATTCCTTACCAATTACTTTTCTTAGATTTTTAATGTATGTTCGAAGAGCTGTATCGCTTGGTTCTTCATCATAGCCCCAAAGATAATCATAAATGCTCTCATGTGATATAATCTCTCCTTTATGTTGCATAAAAAGTTTTAAAAGTTTTGATTCTTTATTGCCGATATTGATACTCTTATTGTCAATGATAAGTTCATTGTTTATGACATTGTATTCGATATGATCAGTGAGCTTGATAGTATCTTTAACTTCATGGAAAAACTCTCTTTTTAAAAGTGTTTCAACTCTAATGAGAAGCTCTTTTAATGCAAAAGGTTTTCTGATGTAATCGTCACAGCCGCTATCAAAACCTTTTTCTAGATCATCTATACTGTTGAGTGAAGTGATATAAATTGCAGGTGTTTGCACTCCATTGCTTCGCACCTCTTTGAGCACTTCAAACCCATTCATCCCCGGAGTATTTACATCAAGTAGCAAAAGATCATATCTCTTTTCATAGAGCATATCTTGTGCTTCTAGTCCATCATAGGCGCTCTCGATGCTATATCCTTCAGAAATAAAAAAATCGCAGATAGTCTCATTGAGTGTGGTATCATCTTCGAGTAGAAAAAGTTTGATTTTTTCTTTTGACATATAAACTCCATACATTAATAAAAAGTAAGTATATCATAACTTTTTTGATAAGCTTTTTGAGAATATATAAAACTAAAAACTCACCTGTTTAAGGTTTTATATTGGTTTGTGCTTTTTTCTTTTTCTCTAAAAGTTTCTTATCTTGAATAATTCTGCTTTTATCTTTTGCAAAAGCCTGCATATCCTCTACTTCATCCATCTCATCAACTATCTCAACTCCTAGAAGTGCCTCAAAAACATCCTCTAGTGTGACAATACCGGCAGTTTGTCCATAATTGTCGTGTACTAAAAATAGATGTGTTTTTCTCTTGACAAATTGGTCTATAAGTGTTGAGACAGGGATATTTTCTGAAACTCTGTGGATATCAAGAGCGATATCCTTCATGAGTGTGCCGTTTCGCTCCTCAATGCTCTCTTCGAGTATCGCTTGGCTTAAAACGAACCCGATGACATTATCGATCGTATCTTCATAGATCGGGATTCTAGAGTGGATATACATCCTGTCATCCTCTATCGCCTCTTCCACTTTTGTATCAGCACTCAAAGCAAAGACGACACTCCTTGGTGTCATAACATCTTCGGATTTGATGTTCTTAAGCTTCAAAAGATTTTCTATGAGATGGCTCTCTTTAGAAAGGATTGAACCCTCTTTTTCTCCCATAGCAACCATTGCCATGATTTCATCTCTAGAGAAATTACCCTCTTTCTCTTTTCCGTTTGATATAAAATTGGTAACGATACCGCTAAACCAGACAAGTGGATAGGTCAATCGTATGAGCCATTTGATAAAAAATGCAGAAGGGGAAAGAAGCTTTTTCCAGTACAGCGCACCTATCGTTTTTGGTATAATCTCCGAGATATAGAGTATAAGCAATGTCAGTATAAATGCCACGAGAGCTTGCCACTTGGAGCCAAAAAGCAACTGTGCTTGTGCCCCAACACCTGCCGCACCGATTGTATGTGCAAAAGTATTAACGATGAGTATCGATGATATCGGGCGATCGATATTTGATTTTAATTTTTTTATATATTCAATACTCGGTGAATATTTTTGTTTTGAAAGCGATTCTATGTAAGAGTTTGTGCTTGATAAGAGTACGGCTTCTAAAACAGAGCAGATAAAAGATAAAAAGAGTGCTATAAAAAGGTATGTCAATAGAAGAGTCATACTGAAAACCTAAAAATCGGGAAGTTTTTCAAACAGCGCCTATGATAATCGCTTGAATTCATTTTTCGTTTTATTCCTTAGATATTGATTGATTTCGCAATTATATCATAAAAAAAACAAAAATCATCCTAAAATCTTTTTCGCAAACTCGAGTGCTTCGCTTGTGGGCTCTTTCCCGTCAATGATTCTTGCTATTTCCGTCACTCGCTCATTACCACTTAAAATTTTGACTTCACTTTGAGATCCTTGCTTTGTAATAAGGATATGTTGATCCGCCTTAGAGCTTAGGTGCGGTTGATGGGATATGGCAAATATTTGGTAATCTTTTGAGAGCTGTTTTAGCATCTGTGCAATAGCAATCGACTCATCCCCACTCACATTCGCATCAATCTCATCAAGGATAAGCACCCCTCCATCACCTTGTTTGCCGGGCGCAGAAGCAAGGAGGGCTATTTTGAGACGATTGAACTCTCCGCCACTGAGCGTCTCAATCTTGGAACTCCCAAGGGATAAGTCAAGTGTATCAATCCCGCTCTCCCCCAAGGTATCACAAGCAAAGAGAAAAGTAGCATGATGAAGTTTGAGCCTCTCAAGATAGCCCCCAAGTGTTTTTTCAATATCCTTTGCTTTACTTTGTCTAGTTTGAGATATCTTTTGCGCTTCATCTTGAAGAGTATCGCGCAAGAGAGCAATCTCTTTGCTGAGTTGTTCTTTGTCGCTTTTGATATGCACAAAAGTCTCTATCTCCTCTTTTTTCTTATGAAGATACTCTAGAGTCTGCTCTAAAGAGCCATATCTATTTTTAAGGCCTGAAAGCTTCTCAATACGGTCCAGTATCTGCTCAATGTCAAGCTCACCGAGCTCTTCTTGGAGCGATGTGGCATCTTCAATATTGACACGAAGTTGATCAAAAGCATCAGTAAAGTAAGTAGTATCTTTGTTTAATAACCTATGAAGCTCATGTACTTTTGATTCAAGTTCAAAAAGCCCCTCAAGAGAATCTAAGGTATCTTTGATCTTATCAAGTTGTGAGAGTCTGCTTTTTATCTTTAAAAGCTCCTCATCTTCTCCTATTTTAGGGTTGATACCCTCTATTTTTTCTACCTCAAATTTTGCAAACTCCAAAAGCTCATTAGCATTCTGCTCTTTTTGCTTGATTGCCTCAAGCTGCTCTTGAAGCAGGATATATCTCGCGTATTTTTCTCTATAGCCTGCAAGAAGATCACTATATGAATAATCTTCTTGCATGATGGAATCATCTAAAATGTTCAGCAGGTGCTGAGAGCTTATCGTACTTTTATCTCGTACGCTTAAATAACGAATATGATTCGCGAAAAGCTCTTGTAGTCCTCGCTTTGATATAAGTTGATCATTCAAAAGAAAACGAAGCTTATCTTTTTTGATACTTTTTAATATAATATCATCTTCAAACACATAGGTATCATCAGATAAAGACTCAGGAGGGTTGAGTGAGAGTTCACAAAGAGTTGCATAAGAGGGCTGATTGTATCCGAAGCAGCCCAAAATAGCACCCATCAAGATGCTCTTGCCCGCACCGCTCGGACCGGTAATAACGATAAGAGAATCATTAAAATCAAGCGTAACATTTTCAAAACTGATTAGCTCTTTTAGGTGGACTCTTTGTATCATATTTAGCGTCTATCGCCCCAACTTAATTTCTCTCTAAGAACATCGAAGTAGCTACCTTCAATACTATGAAGCAACCTTGCACCTCTTTTTGCACCTCTGATGTGGAGTATATCCCCCATTTTTAATTCATAATCATCTTGACCGTCTATGACGGCGATAAGATTATCCTCTCGTGAGCTGAGTTCTATGGTGAAATCAGCAGGGACAACCAAAGGTCTTTGCGTGAGTGAATGTGCAGAGATAGGCGTCATGATGAAAGCTTTTGTCAAAGGATACATCACAGGACCGCCGGCAGCAAGATTATACGCAGTTGAGCCTGTGGGCGTTGAGACAACAAGTCCATCTCCTCTATAGGTGTTAAACCACTTCTCATCAATTGCAGCATCGATTTTGACCATTTTGTAGATGTTGGGGCGCGTTAAAACAATATCATTGAGAGCAAAAAAGCTTTTACTTTTATGCGTCTTGCTCTCTATCATACCCTCCATCATCATTCTCTCATCAATTCTATATTTCCCGGTTCTAAGCCCATCTAGGAACTTATCAATATTTGCAACACAGATGTCGGTCAAAAAGCCTAAATTTCCCGCATTGATGCCAAGAACAGCCTTTTTATACCTATAAGCTCTTCTGCTTGATGAGAGAAGTGTTCCATCACCGCCTAAAGCTACGATAAAATCTGTTTCATTGCAAAGCGTTTCAAAATCAACCCCCTGCTCGCCTACAAGTGTGGCGGATTCATCAAGAAGGATGGGCTCTATATCATGTGCTATAAATGTCTTTTTAACTTTTTCCCATAACTCTTTTATACTTGCATCAGGTCGTAAAACAAATCCAGCTTTTTTTAGACTTTCTAGGTTGTAATTCAATGAAAAATACCTCAAATTTAATTGGCATAGAATACCACAAAAAGACTTTGTGATTGTTTTTCAAATGCTTCTCAATAAATTTTAGATATAATCCCAGCTCATAAAGATATATGTTAAGGATTTAGTTTGAGAACACACTATTGTGCAGATATTCGAGAAGAGCATATCGGTCAAGAAGTAACGGTTGCAGGGTGGGTTATGAGCCGTAGAGATCACGGCGGAGTCATTTTTATCGACCTGAGAGATAATGATGAGATTGTTCAACTTGTTTGTGATCCGGCCGATGATATCGCTTCACATAAAATAGCGGAAGAAGTCAGAGATCAGTTTGTACTTATAGCAAGAGGATTTGTAAGAGCAAGAGGCGAAGGATTAGAGAATCCAAATCTCAAAACAGGAAAGATCGAGATAGTTACAAAATCCCTTATCATTGAAAATAGATCATTGACTATGCCGTTTGAGCTTGATGATGAACGCGTGAATGAAGAGATAAAACTCAAATATAGATACCTTGATTTACGATCAAATAGATCCCATAAAATATTTAAACTAAGAAGTAAAGCAACAATAGCTGCTCGAAACTCACTAGATAAACAAGGGTTCTTAGAAGTAGAAACACCTATCTTAACAAAATCAACTCCCGAAGGCGCACGAGACTATCTTGTCCCTAGTCGTGTGCATGGCGGAGAGTTCTATGCCCTCCCCCAATCTCCACAGCTTTTTAAACAACTTTTGATGGTTGCTGGATTTGATAGATATTTTCAAGTAGCAAAATGTTTTAGAGATGAAGATCTCAGAGCTGATAGACAGCCGGAATTTACACAGATAGATGTTGAGATGAGCTTTTGTAAGCAAGAGGATGTTATCGGTATTGCCGAAAAACTTCTGCATGACATATTTAGTGGGTGTGGATTTAGCATACCGGAAACATTTAAGCATATCACATACAGTGAAGCTATGGAGAAATACGGAAGCGATAAGCCTGATATGCGTTATGATCTTAGTATGGTGGATATGATTGATATCTTTGCTCGTTGTGACAATGAGATCTTTGCAAATTTGGCAAAAGATAGCAAAAAAAATAGAATCAAAGCCCTTAAAGTACCAAATGGCGATAATATTTTCTCTAAAAGACAGATGAAGGGCTTTGAGGATTATGTGCGAAAATTTGGCGCTGGAGGACTTGGATACTTTCAGATGAAAGAGGATGGGCTCAAGGGGCCGCTCACAAAATTTTTCACACAAGAGGATATCGATGCGATTATTGCTCGTAGCGAACTTCAAGTCGGTGATGTTGTCTTTTTCGGTGCGGGTGAGAAAAAACTTGTATGGGACTACATGGGAAGATTTAGAATATTTCTTGCAAATGAGATGGATATCATTCCAAAAGATACATTTGAGTTTTTATGGGTCGTTGATTTCCCTATGTTTGAAGTTGAAGAGGGTCAAACAAAAGCATTGCACCACCCTTTTACCATGCCGTGTCTTGATGAAAATGGAGCCATAGCAAACAGAGAGGATATAGAAGCGATTGGATCAATCGCCTATGATATCGTGCTTAACGGTTATGAGATTGGCGGCGGCTCTATCCGTATCCACAAAGAAGAGATACAGCAAGAGATCTTTAGATTGCTTAATATCGACGATGAAGAGGCAAATGAGAAATTTGGTTTCTTGCTCGATGCACTCAAGTTCGGAGCACCGCCACATGGTGGTTTTGCTCTAGGACTTGATAGGTTGATTATGATTATGAGTGGTACAAGCTCGATTAGAGATGTAATAGCTTTCCCAAAAACACAAAGGGCACAATGTCTTTTAACGGCTGCTCCAAGCAATATCGACGAGTCTCAGCTTGATGAGCTTTCACTTAGAATTAGAAAATTAAATAAATAATAAGGATAATGGCATGAAAAAACTATTTTTAATTATTGGAGCACCGGGTTCAGGTAAAACTACAGATGCACAGCTTATCGCACAAAGAAACGGAGAGGTGACACACTACTCTACCGGTGATATGTTTAGAGCCGAGATAGGAAGCGGAAGTGAGCGAGGCAAGCTTATCGATAGTTATGTAAGCAAAGGAAATCTTGTGCCTATCGATATCGTCATAGAGACGATTGTTGCAGCAATCAAAAAGGCACCGACTGATGTAATCGTTATAGATGGATATCCAAGAAGTACCGAGCAGATGGTTGAGCTTGATAAATATCTTGAAAATGAAGAGAGTGTTGAGCTTGTAAGTGTAATCGAAGTGAGAGTGAGTGAAGAGGTTGCAAAAGGCAGAATCCTTGGGCGTGCTGCAGAATCAGAAGTAGTAAGAGATGACGATAATGTAGATGTGTTTTATAATCGCATGAAGGTATATACCGATCCTTTGGACGAAATACAAGATTTTTATATCAAGAAAGGTCTCTTAAAAGTCATCAATGGGGAG
>Ga0315535_1001476_pt1 | contig 15706 bp, 18 predicted proteins | sample SalMarSW160220MG_2_FD_203092 | JGI IMG/M metagenome (GOLD analysis project Ga0315535, IMG submission 203092) | Salt marsh sediment microbial communities from the Plum Island Ecosystem LTER, Massachusetts, United States - Salt Marsh Sediment SW1602-20 ...
TCCTTTTAACAATAGTTTTTTTGATAAAGTATTTATGAGTTTTACGTTAGAACTTTTTGATACACCTGAAATTCCAATGGTGTTGTCTGAATGTTTTCGAGTTCTTAAAAAAGAGGGGCGAATTGGTGTTGTTTCATTATCCAAGAAAAATAGTAATGTGATGGTAAGAATATACGAATGGCTCCATGGTTTATTTCCTAGGATACTTGATTGCCGCCCTATTTTTGTACAAGATGCTTTGCAGAATGCAGGGTTTGAAATAGTTGATGCATCTGTCATTTCAATGTGGGGTTTACCCATAGAAATTGTTGTTGGAGCAGCTTTGAAATAAGTTTTAAACAAAAAACTACGTTCCGTAATTCTATCTGTTATTAAGGTATTTTATAATTATTTTTAAGTCAATATTATAAGATTAAAACATGTTTTAATCTACAGAATAAAAAGGTCGTATAAAATATGGTGTTTAACATAGGCGATGAAAAAAAACTGAGAATACAGTACCTAACCGGCGAAGAAATTCACCTATTAGAGTTACTCAAAACTCCCATTCATAATTAAATAAAAGAATTATTTAACGGTATATGTGTTATCGCACATAAAACCAGGTCGAGTGGGAGATTATAGTTATGAAAACACGTTCTGAAAAAACACTAACGTGCCAGATTTGTAAAAAACAAAAAAAGCAATCTGAACTTATACCCGCTGAACTAATAAGTAAACCTATTTCTGACACAATAAAAAAAAGTTATCCTGAATGGTCCGATGATGGTTACATCTGTCTTTCAGATCTTAATCATTTCAGAGCACAGCATGTAAAAAATGTGCTTGAGACAGAAAAAGGGGAACTTACAAATTTAGAAAATCAAGTCATGAAAAGTCTCGTGGAACACGAATTACTATCGAAAAACATCAATGAAGAATTTGATCAAAAGTTAACATTTGGAGAGAAACTTGCAGATAAACTTGCTATTGGCGCGGGGAGCTGGAGGTTTATTATTGGATTTGCAATTGTTCTTATTATATGGATTATTATAAACTCAGTGGTCCTCCTCAGGCGACCTTTCGATCCTTACCCTTTTATTCTCCTTAACTTGGTACTCTCCTGTATCGCAGCTCTGCAAGCACCTATCATTTTAATGAGTCAGAATCGTGAAGAAGCAAAAGACCGGTTACGATCAGAACATGACTACCGGATAAACCTTAAAGCGGAATTAGAAATACGACATCTGCATGAAAAAATAGATCATCTCGTTATGAACCAATGGCAACGACTCCTAGAAATACAAGAGATCCAAGTCGAATTAATGGAAGAACTTGCTGGGAAAAAACCATCTTAGCAAGTTGACCCAAATTTATCATCTTTGCCATCATCGACGATAGGGTGATATTGGCTCGCTTTATAGTATTTACAAATCAGATGACAAAGGGTTATTTCACCTACTATTTTGCTCTCCGCTATAACTACTACCCTATCAATATTTTATATCAATTGTTTCTCCGTTACAGTAAAATCATTTTGTCTTGCCCAGAGTTTAATTCGATCTAAAACAAGCCAGATGTCTTCAATGATTTCTGCCATTCTCCATCGTCTTTGTTCTTCAGCGATAAACTCTAAACGTTCCGCATCTTTCAGAGTTTCTTCCTTAAGGTGCACAGAATATTCAGGTGAATACACATCATATGAAATCTCATGGTGGGGTACATCAATCCTGAATCTTACTGTAATGGAGCCTTGTGGTTCATCCAGCCAAAAACCAGACGGATATTCCTCTGAAAGAGAAAAATGCAGTTTTTCTTTTCGAATAAAATTTTTTAGGGCGGGTAAAGGATTATTTTGCATAGATGACACCGTATTTACTTTATCAAAGAGATATGTTTCATCCTTCTTTCTTGTTCGTCTAACCATCCAACAATTTGTTTGATATATGCGGAAGTGTATTTTTCTTCATTCATGTTTTTCACCTTACTCATCTATTAGAAAAAGTATCTATTAATACATAACTAAAAAATAAATAATAAATATATTAAAAATAGTGATAATTTTTTAAACTTTTAACTCATTGGAGAAAAAAACATCTGGAATTAAAAACTTTAAACACGAAATATCTAGAGAAATCATCGACTCATCATGAAATAAAATAAATGATGACTCAGGACTTCTGTGATGGGAATCTTACTACTTTGAAAATATAAAAAGAGAGAAAACGTGGAGAAGTTGCTGTAATTTTGTTATTTTTTTCTCTTTATTTTTCTACTAATAGCTCTTTCCCTGGGTACCGAGCAACAGTTCTAACTCGGTGATATGTTCTTGCTCTTCCATGAGAATGTGTCTGATCTCGTGTTCAAGAAGATGGTCATAGTAACCTTGTTCTTTTTCTTTTTTTAGCTCCTGCAGGATCTTTCGGTAGGTATCCACCGCGGTTTTTTCATCTTTGAGATTTATTTCCAGAATCTGTTTAATCGTTTTTGCTGGATGTCGTGGTGTAAAGTCCATGCTGGGGATACCGCCAAGGTCCCCAATCAAAGTACGAAATTTCTCCTGATGACCTTTTTCATCATTTGCGATTTCTTTTAGCCGTGCAATAATCGGCTCAGCATCAATACCATCAACTATTTCTGCGTGACTGAGATATTGTACAAAGGCAGCGTGTTCTAACTCTAGTCCATGGTTCATTAATTCAATTATTTTTTCTTTCGACATATTTTATATCTCCATATTTTGTTAGCTTATTTACTATAAGGATGACTCATCCGTCGTTATCATTAATCCACGATAAAACAAAGAAAAAGAAAAAATGATTATTTGATTTTTACTTTTTTTGCTTCAAATGTTGGTTTTGGTTTAGCCTTCGGTAGTGAAAGTGTTAACACACCATTCTTCAGTTCTGCATCTACGTTTTCGGTTTTAACATCTTCAGGAAGCTCGAGACGTCGATAGAAATCCATGCTACTGCGTTCTTGCCGTAACCAATTCTTTCCTTTATCTTCGCTGGATTCTTCATGTTCTGCACAGATCTCAACCATTGTCGGTGTCACTTCTATGCTCACATCTTCTTTTTTGATCCCTGGCATTTCAACATGCATCTGGTATTTATCACCAAGATCAACAACATCCATAACTGGCATGCGATAATCTGGCGATGCCATGATACTTTCTCCTGGACCCCAAAAGAGTTCATCAAAATTTGATCGGAAACTATCAAAGAGATCGTCCATATCCATCATGAGCTCATGTGGTCTCCGAGTAACCATTCCTGCTCTTTCTTTGGGGACTATTGCAAGTTTTTCTTTTTTTCTTTTCTTCATTGCCATAGGTTTGTACCTCAACTGTGACATAGTGTTTTTCTTATAAAATGATGACTTAAAAACAGTTAAAAAACAATTGAGATATAGATTAATAACGAATTATTTCCTAGTGAGAGTTTTGGAGGATATAAACGTGATTTTTTTCTATTCTATTGCAAAAATCTCTAACGAGTCCGTCCCTCCTTTTTTCACTAATGAGCAATTTTTTATAAAATCAAGAATAAATTTATGCCAATCATCTGTTTTCTTGTCGATAAAAAATGGGTGTATTCTATAAGAAAAAGGTAAAAAACTGCAGGTATCTTTATTTCTGCTAATTGCAAGAATCCAACAATCTGGTTTAAATCGCTATTTTGCTACCCTTCCCGAAATTCATCACAAGCTGTCTCTTCTTCCATAGGTCGCGCATGTTCAGCATGCGCTGGCTGAAGGCAAATCTCTCTAGGTATATTTTTCATTTTCTTACCACAACATCTAGGAGTATGCTTGTCATCTTCAACAGTTGCTGTACGTTTACATGTTAAACATTCATATGTTTTCATAGAATTCTATTCATTTATTTTTTTGAGATATATTCACAGAGTTCTAATAGCTTTTTTGCGTAACCTGCTTCATTATCATACCAAACTAAGACTTTCACCATTTTTCCGTCAATGACCTTTGTTGAGGTCCCATCGACAATACCTGAATGAGTATCACCAATGATATCGGCTGAAACAAGTTCATCCTCACTGAATCCTAAAATATTCTTAAGCTCTCCTGTTGCAACTTTTTTAAATGCTTCATTTACTTCTTGAACCGTAACTTTTCTTTTTAGTTCGGCAACAATATCAGTTATCGCACCATCAGGAACAGGAGCGCGAATTGCTAACGCATCCATCTTATCTTTTAACTGCGGAAGAACTAAACCTGTAGCCTTCGCAGCACCTGTACTTGTCGGAATAAGAGAAACAGCGGCAGCACGTCCCCTGCGAATCTTACGGGCAGAACGGTCAACCAATGCTTGACTCGCGGTATACGCATGGATGGTCGTCACCAATAGATGTTCTACACCAAACGTATCATTTAAAACTTTGACCGCTGGTGCTAAAGAATTCGTTGTACACGATGCATTAGAGATAACATGATGTATCAGAGGATCGTACAACAGTTCATTGACACCTTGCACAATAGTTAGATCGGCACTTTTAGATGGAGCACTGATAATTACCTTGGATGCACCTGCTGTGAGATGTTTTGCAGCATCCTGACGTCTCCTGAATAAACCAGTGCACTCTAAAACGATATCTACACCAAGTTTTTTCCAAGGAAGTTTTGCAGGATCCGTCTCATGGAGGATCATTATTTTTTTTGCGTCAAGTTGGATAGAATCTGATCCAAAATTCACGTTATACGGAACTTTTCCATGCACAGAATCAAAACGAATAAGATAGGCTAGGTCATCAATTGGCGTCAAATCATTCGCAGCGATTATCTCAATATCTTTCGATGGATTTGTCATGTAATGACGTAGGACTAAGCGACCGATTCTTCCCAAACCATTAATTCCAACCTTTTTCATAAAAACTACCTTACTTTATATGGGTGGTTCGTTTAAACCAACCCAATACAGCCCTAGCTGTTGGGCTACATCACTAAATTTCTTAAAATCCACTGGTTTACGAATATAACTATTCGCACCAAGTCCATATGCTTTTTTAATATCCTGTTCCTCTTTAGACGATGTAAGAATAATCACAGGTATTAATCTCGTTCGTCCATCAGACCGGATACGTTCTAGAACCTCTAAGCCATTAATTCCCGGGAGATTTAAATCAAGCAAAATAACCGCCGGCATCGCTTTTGTATCACGCTTAACGTGTGTGCTGTTTCCAAAAAGGAAATCTAACGCATCATTTCCATTTCGTGCAACCTCTAAATTAATTTGCTCTGTTATTTTACTTTTACTAAATGCCCGTTGTGCTAGTTTAATATCATCGGGATTGTCCTCAACTAATAAAATAGTTTTTTCTTTCATTTCATCAAACCAATGTTATTTTTTTAGAGTCATTGTTAATACAATACTGTTGGAAAATATAAGTATGACTTAAAAATAGATTAAAAACAAATCAGAAACAATTTACAATTTTGGTTATAACATTATTTTGATTAATTTTTATAAAGTTCGTTGTTTCTTGTATTACGAAATTATTTTCTGTTTAAAGTCTTGAAGAACATTCATAAAATTCATAAAACCGTCATACGGGCTGTCATAGGGGTTGAAATAAGCATGTACATCTCCATCAGCAAGACCTTTTGTTGAACAGTAATACAAATGATCTGATGTTTGCAGACTGCGCCATATTTTCAATAATTTTTTATTCCCATTTCGTTTAATATATCCTCCGAGGTTTTTCAGCTCATTAAAACATGCGATTTGCATACCGTTTCCAAGCCATGTTGACACATCCCGGTCTTCATCAGCCCATGAAATCGCCGAAGGAGCATCTATTTCTCCAAGAGGTTCATACCTTTCTATAGCGTTACTAACTGTGGTAAAATCTAAATTTTTATAGCTTAAAACGTTTTCAGGCAAATATCTTAAAAAATTAAAAATACCTGTTTCGCTCCATTGATGTTCCCCGAATGTCTCGTAATCGAGAAATAGATTAATCAGATCTCCCTTGCATTGAGACAACCAACGGGCGTATTTCTCTGCAGTTAAAGGATATTCTGTCCAATTTCTTGATGAAAATCGAAATCCGATATCATCACTGAGTTTATAGTTTCGCATTAATACTTTAAGATCTGCATTCACTGGTTTATAGAGGTAATTTGCTGAACGCCCTCGTAAAATATTATCTGTTCCCTCTGTGATAATTCCTTTATACCCCATCTCAGCGATTTTTTTTGCTATCCTATTATCATAGATTGTTTCTGTATTTCTAAAAATTTGTGGAGTAAAATGAAATATTTTTCTCATGATTTTACGATGCATTTTTATTTGCTCTTCAAATTCATCAAGATTGTCAAATAAACTGGACAATGAATGATAATAGGTTTCTTCTATGATGTCAACAGCACCTGTATCAAATAGTTCTTTAAAACTATCAAGAACAGAGGGCATATACTGTTCGCAATATTCAATAAAGGTCCCCGTCATACTAAACGAAACACAAAATTTACCATCATACTTTCTAATCAAATCGTATAATACATTATTGGTTGGAAGATAACATTTTTTTGCTACTTTTTCAAAAATTTCCTGATTTAGTGGGTTATTAAAATAGTACGAAGATACATCTGCATGTGTTCCAATATCAAACACTGAAAAATGTTTTAATCTTAACGGTTGATGGACTTCAAAATATAAACACACCGATGTCATTACCAATCATCTCTCCTTATTCTGTAAAAAATTAATGTAGTTTTCCAAGGAACTTTTCTGGTTTAGTAAAAAGTGTTCCCATGCCTCAATGATACATTTCTCCTCATACGAATGATTTGACACACTCTCATATTTTTTCAATTGATTTTCTGTTTCACGTATCAAATCGTTCCATTTGATAATGAATATATTTTCCATTCAGGTCATCTCATTTACGATGGTGTGAGGCGTGAAGTAACTTTGTTTTATGGATAACGTGTCTTTATACACATTCAGCGTTTTTTTTGCTACACTATCCCATGTAAACAAAATAATTTCCTTTTTCCCATTTTCTGATAGTGTATTTCGTAATGGCTCATATCGTAAAAGTGAGATAATTTTATTTGCCATCTCATCCGTATCCCAGAAATCCACCTTAAAACAATTCTTTAATACCTCTGAGACACCTGCGCTTTTTGACACAATGGTTGGTGTCCCTGCAGAAATCGCTTCAAGGGCAGTGATTCCAAAGGGCTCACTGACCGATGGCATGACGTAGATGCTTGAGATTTTATAGATATGTTTAACTTCCTCTTCTGTGAGTTTCCCGGTAAAAATGACTTTATTTGAGATCCCAAGGTGAACCGCTTGTTCGATTAACTGAGGGAGCATATCGCCAACTCCTGCAATCACAAACCGAGCATCCTCGTACTCTAATACTTTTTTTGCGGTTTTCAGGAAAAACTCTGGGCCTTTCTGTATCGTCAGTCTTCCTAGGAACAATATAAGGTTCTGTTTCTTTCCTTCTCCAATAGGGTAGACTGCGTTGTGAACAACGGTGATTTTATCTGGATGTATCCCGTATTTTTCCACGATGACTCGTTTGGTGAATTCACTTACCGCGATGATACGATCTGCTTTTTGCATCCCTTCCCGTTCAATGTCGATGAACCATTGGTTGGGATAGATCCATCCAGACCGGTCGTACTCGGTGGAATGGATTGTCATTACAAGAGGGATGCCGAGTTTTTCTTTCAGGGTTACTGCTGCCTTCATCGTCAACCAGTCATGACAGTGAATTAAATCATATTTACCTGTTACTCTCTTAATTACCAACTTGTTATACTGATTAACCTTATCAAAAAACCCTCCAAATAACTCCTTACTCTCCGGTCGATCATATGGAAAAATATCTACCTCACCGATTTCCTTTATCTTTAAATTTTTTTTATCACTAGAAATGGTATTTTTGGTTTTTGGCATATAAAAATCTATTTTTACATGGTTGTCAACAAGACTACGGGTAAGTCCATAACAATGAGTGGCAAGACCACCTGCTTTAAACGGTGGATATTCCCAACCAATCATTGCTATCTTCAAATATATCACCAAACCTTCATTTTAATGTTAAAATTAATTTACGTTTTTTTTCCATTTTTTAGCTGAATACCTCTCATATAATGATTGTTTATCCCTGCGGAGAAAAATAGTAGAAAAAATTTCAACTTGATTCAAAGTTGGAAATCCATTATTTTTTCTATTTATTTTTTCCCATGAGTGAAGTATTTTTTAATATAACAGTAAGTTGCTGATCTTTTCCACAATTTACATCGATCTTATCTTCACGAGCAAGCCAACCCAATGCAGCATGAACATCGTTTGATTGTATTTGTACATGCTTTGCAATGGATGCAACATCATTTTTGCCTAATGTATGCAGAGTTCTCCAAACTCGCCCTGCGTCTTCACCGATTTTGGGTGTTAAATTTGTCTCACCAAGGCGATAGGTCGGATTTTTTTCCATATTTTGTCTATTGATTTTATTTTCCCGCGCAAGCCAACCTATCGCACTATAAAATTCATCATTTTTCAGTTTGGTGTCCCTGATGAGTCTTGTCTGAGGAAGTGACCCATTGGCATTAAGGGCTCGCCATATTTTTCCAGCATTTCTACCGTAGTCCTCAACTATATTTTTCATATTGGTTACCTTCTTTTTTATCTTATTAAGGGTGTATCGATATTAAAGATGACTGAAAAATAGGTGAAAAATAAGTAAAAGACACTTAAAGAGAACTCACTATGCGGTTTGTCTTTTATGCAATAGGGTTTTTCCTTTTTCAGTGACATATACTGTTCGAAGCTTTCCTTGTCTCTTTGTAAAGGCAAGACCTTTTCCTTCGAGGGTCTCTACTCTATCAGCGGCAGTAGAAAATGAGATTTTAAACCTCGTCATGATCTTTTTCATTGGTACCAGAGCATTACTCTGATTTTGTTCGAAAATAAATTTAAGAATTTCATAGACCTCATCTTGAATAACTAATCCCTCAATCTTTTGACTTGGAAGTATTTGTAATTCATTTTCTATTATCGCCAATTGTCGTTCATCAACTGTTGAGGGGTCAAGACGTAGAAACATAATCGATTTATTTTTTAGTACGATGTCGTTTAGCTGATAGAGTGTTTCGATGAATTTATCAAAAGAAAATTGTGTAAATAAATAATGAACACCATCGAGTAGAATGACCGAGTTTTTATTATTTTTACTAAAGGTACTGATCTTTTTCTTCAGATCCTCAAGTGTCGAAATATTTTCAAACCCTTTTTGTTTCTCCTGGCTAAGAACAACCATTTTTATTTTTGCAGAAGACGTTACACCTTTCATATCCAAAGGATTAGAACGTGTGATGAATAAACCATTGTGATCAGAGGTTGCTAAATCAACAAAAATATCGTATGCCTCATCATTTTTTTTATCAGGAATAATGTATGATTTACCATCGAGTAGTTTCCCATGAATTTCCACATCTTTTGTTATATCACGACCGACAAAAAGGACCCCAAGCTCCTGATTTTCTTTCCCTTTTAGAGCCGATCCAGATAAACGAATAATTCTTTTTTCATTATTTTTCGTAATGAAAACAAGATCCTCATGACCATATCTTTTCTCCTTATAAACTGTTTTTATGGTATCTACTATTTTTTCAGGGTCTTCAAAGAGATTTAATTTATTGATGCTTCGGTTAATAATTTCTTTGTGAGTGTATCCAGTTATTTGTTCTGCTGTTTTATTCCATGTGTTAACTCTATTGTTTTTATCTACGGCGATAATGATTTCTGTAGCACTGTCAATCACATTTTGGAGATATTCCTTCTCTTCAAACACTTGTTTTTCTAATTTTCTCCGTTCAGTAATCTCTTCCAACAGCTTTTTATTTGTTTTTTCTAACTCATTATGCGACTTGGTTACATCTTCTTTGGCGTTTTTACGCTCTTGGCGGTTTTTTGCTTCTTCAAGTTCTCTTTTAATCGCAGGATTTAAACGTACGAGATTATTTTTCATGATGTAATCATGAGCCCCTGCACGCATTGCTTCGACAGCGGTCTCCTCACCGATTTTACCAGAGACAACAATAAACGGGAGATCAATTCCTGATTTCTTTAGTAGTCTTAATGCATCAAGACCACTAAAACGAGGGAGAACATAATCAGATATTATGAGATCCCATGTTTTTTCTTCCAATGCCTTTTGCATCGATTCTGGAGTTTCTACACGTTTAACTGTTGGTAGAAAGCTGCCTTTTTTTAGTTCTCTAGTTATCAATACCGCATCATCTTCCGAGTCTTCAACTAATAATACCCGTAGTTGCTTAGTCATTTTTTCTTCCTCCTAATGTGAAATTAAATATCGCTCCTTTTCCTACTTCACCCTCAGCCCAAATACGTCCACCATGTCTGCGGATAACCCGCGACACAATCCCTAATCCGATGCCATCACCTGGAAACTCAGCATCATGAAGACGTTGAAATGGAACAAATAATTTATCAACATATTTCATATCAAAACCTGCACCATTGTCCTTGATGAAAAATACTGTTTCATTCTTATTTTCGTTTTTTCCAAATTCGATTTTACCTTTCGGACGTTTACTTGTAAACTTCCATGCGTTTCCTAGAAGATTCTCTAACAAAATTTCTAGGAGATTTTTGTCCCCTTCTGAAAATAAATTATCGTGAACTATAAACTCAATTTTGCGGGTAGGGTCTTCTTTTTTAAATTTATTTATGACACTTTTTGCAATATCACCCATATCAACCTTTTCAACATGCATCTCTGTTCGAGACAAACGAGATAATAAAAGCATCCCGTCTATCAATTGTCCCATCCGTTGAGATGCATTCCGGACACGATTCAGGTAATCTGTTCCATCTGCATCTAATTTATCTGCATAATCTTCAAGTAACGCTTGACTAAACCCATCGATACTGCGAAGTGGTGCACGGAGATCATGGGATACCGAATAGCTAAATGCTTCCACTTCTTTATTTGCCTCCTCAAGTCTCATTGTATATTGCCATAATGACTTATTTAACTTTTTTATCTGATTCTCAGTTTTTTTACGATTGGTTATCTCTTGAACGATCCCGAGCATGCGGATTGCTTTTCCTTTCTTATTTCGTAAAACATCACCAGTTTCTTTAACCCAATGAATAGAACTATCAGGCCAAATAATACGATGCTCAATATCATACTCTATATCTTTTTCCAAACAGGCATTGACTGAATCTAGTACACTTTGCTGGTCCTCGGGATGGATGCATTCTAAAAAGGCTTCATAGGTTTTTTTAAACTTCCCTTTTTTAAAGCCAAACATGGGTTCTATTTCATCAGACCAAATCAGATTTCCCGTCTTAATATTCCAATCCCAACTCCCTATAGCAGCAGCTTTTTGTGCAAGTCTGTATCGTTCCTCACTTTTCTGTAATGCCTCAGCAGACGCGGCAAGCTCAGAGGTTCGTTGTTTTACTTTTTTCTCTAGGTCGTCATATGCTTTTTGTAATTCTTCCCGTGACCGATTTTTCTGCACATTGCTCCACATCCCGCTTAGTAGTAAAAAAATCTGTCGTTCGTCGGATTTGTCGTATTCGCCTGTTTTATTTGCAACTCCTGCAACAGCGACTATTTTTTTCTCATCTAATATTGGTACAACCATAAATCTCTTTAAAGAAAGATGACCTTTGGGAATACCTTTCTTACCTGGGAGAGTTGCATTATAATCATTTACAATCAGAGTTTTACGCGTTCTAATCGCGTCTGCCCATATTCCAGCCTCAGCAACAGGCCAATGTATCGGATTACCTGCCACCTTGCAATCTTTTACAACGTTTATTGAAACGGAGTGAAGTATATAGATAGTCTCATCTTCATTCAGAAATCCAATAAAACCGATTTTACTTTGTGTGAGTGCTATTGCTTGCTCAAGGGTGAAATTGGTGATTTTTTCAAGGGTCGTCTCACTGATCTGATTTAAATGGAGTAACGCATCTAATCGAGCTTCCTCCAATTGAAGTGACTGCAAAGCACGTATACGATTTTGGTTTTCTTCCTCCAATCGCTTGTTCGTTTCTTGTAGTTCTGCTGTTCGTTCCTTGACCTTAATCTCAGAATTAGATTTCGCCTTATTTAGTGCATTTCTTAAATTAACTTCTTTCGTAATATCCATACCATAAATATTAATATAGTCTGTATTTTTTATAGGAACGATAGAAAAAAAGAAGGTTTTTTTTCCTTGATTAAATTCTACTTGTTTGATTTTCTTTATTTTCAATACGGTATCAATTGATTCCTTTAATATCGCTGGTAAGTGATTTTTACCATTGTTCTTTAAGGTTTTTATAAATTTTTTAGCAGAATTATTTGCAAACAGAATAGTTCCAGTGCTATCTACTCTAAAGACGGGGGACGGATTTTCAGATGGAAATTTTGATAAATCTTTGATTTCTTGTTCTACTTTCTTTAAATCAGAAATATCTCTATTCACTGCTACAGTTCCTATAAAATTACCTCTGTCATCCTTGATTAAATTAACCGATGAATAAATGGTAAGTAATTGTCCGTCTTTCCCTTTCTGTATTGTTTCCCCTGTCCAATGTCCTTTGTGTAGTAACTGCTCTATGACGTCTTTCCTTTTTTCTTTTCCATACTTGACATCAACAAGGTTTTGCATGCGTTTTCTGATAGCTTCCTTGGCAGTATATCCATATATTTTTTCCGCAGCATTATTCCAACTTTTGATATTGAAATCTGAATCTGTTGAAATTATTGCATCAGAAACAATATCAACTAATTCAGATTGATGGCGTATTTGGTCACGAATTTTTTTTAATTCAGTTATATCCTCAAGATAGCCATCGATACGAATAATTTGGTTATGTTGATCAAGAACAGGGATGGCCTCATCCTTCAACCATCGAATATCCCCTGCTTTTGTAACAATCCTATATGTCACGTTTAAAGGAGTCTTATTTTTTCGATGTTTCTGTATGGATTTCCAAACATTACATTTATCCTCATTATAAATAATTTCTTCCCAGAGTTTTGGTTTTTTATAAAATTCATCCGCTGAATACCCAGTGATATTTTTAATAGCATCAGTGACCAAAATCGTTGTTGAATGTTCATCAGGTAATGCCGAATAAACAACAATAGGTAAATCATGAAAAATTTTTTTTACAGCTTTTAAATCAACATCCATATTTGAATTTTTCTTTTTATATACGCTGTAAATTTTCTTTGATTTGCTTTGTTGTGAAATAATAATCCCTTTTTTTTTTATAATTTCATTTATTTCAATATCGTTAGTTAATAAATACTTTTCCTAATACGTCCCAGGATTATTCAACAAAACATTTATTCTAACAATCATTTTAGTAATTCTTATAGATAAGTTCATGAATCCAATAAAAATTATCTTTATTTAATATTATAACTCAAAATTGATTAGAAAATAGTTGAAAAATACTTTGATTAGGTGACGCCGATTTCTTTTTATTTTTTTAAAAGATAAGGATGAAGATTCAAATATTAATGTGTTATCAATTTGGAGCGCAGGGTAGCGTTCTTATGTAATTTTAATATATTATTTATTTGTTTTGAACTTGACAGGCAATCTCCTGAGCCCATGCTTTTGCCTTCTCAGGTTTCATAGTCTCTTTTTGACCATCTAGCTTGCCCCATTTCTCGGGGATCTTTCCAGGGAAGGAAACCAAAGACTTGGGTTTGAGATTATACTTTTCCACTAATGGGCGTAAAAATTTTTCGACTGCCTTGTCAGGTTCCTCAATTGCTGTACCACTTGACAAGAACATGAATAGCTGCTTATTGCTAAGCGCTTTTTGTTTCAGGACTTTCTTCCAAAGACGGTACACCCTGAACATCCGCACACCGGTCCCCAAAACGACCGTGTCAAAGGCGACGACATCAGGGATCCCTTGCGCAAGATTGCACGTATCAACCGCAAGTCCATTCGTTGTGAGCGTCTCCGCGATTACCCTAGCGTATTCCTCAGAAGCTCCACCCTTCGTAAAGTATGCTACAAGTGTCTTACTATTCATCGTCACTACACGATGGGAGATTTCCTCATAGATTTAAGAACATTCCTATGACTGGAATATAGTGTATTTTCAGAAAGAATATAAAATACCCAATTTGCACTAATGAATAACATGCTCCTGTCGGGAAGGGAATTTGAATCTATGATTACATTATTAAGATTGATAGATAATAGTTAATCTTGAATTTAATTATATTATCTGACATCCAGGGCAAAAATAAATGCTACCACCCATATAGGTGCTTTTAATAATTGTTGAGTCGCATACGTCACATCGTTTTCCAACTGTGTTTTTACACATTTTTGTTGTATATTCACCATAACGTCCAAACAAATCTCTTTCTGTATTTCTACCATTCTTGTTAACCATTTCATTAAGAGTTGTTTTTATAGATTTAAATAGTTCTCGTGTTTGTTTTTTAGAGATATTTTTTATTTTTTGTTTTGGATGTAATTTTGCATTGAATAATATATCTTGTAATACACCATTTCCTAAACCAGGTATTCTTTGTTCTGTTGCAAGAAATGCTTTTAAACTAAGATTCTGCACCTTATCTACACTTATGAGTGTATTAAAATATTCTTCATCAAATTCTTCTAATAGGGGCGATGGTTTTTCTTTAGCGATTGTATAATACGTATTATCCAGTTCATTTTGAATGAAACAGCCAACTCCGCCATACATCTGGACAAATGCAATAAGTATAGACTTATCAACAAACTCGAGTAAAAGTTGATGCTTATCTGGAATCTTCGACTTATCCTCAAAAAAACGAAGATTTACGCCATCTCTAAATAAAATCTTCATATTTTGTGCTGAAATTTCAACAAATCCACCAAAAGCAGTTGTATTGTCAATTTTTTTGTTTTTTAAAAGATTTTGATATTTCTCAGGGTTTCCATAATACCATGTCAATTTTTTTTTTGTATGTGCCACAATTACCTTTGAAATTATTTTTCCATTTATTGTATCATTTAATTGTTTTGAAAGAGTAATCGCCTCGGGTAATTCAATCATGTTACATTTCACCTTTCTCTTAACGATTCTGAATAGAATACACAATATAATAAATTATGAGTTATTTGTAGGTATTATAATGGATTGATTTATGAAATATTATGTGTATGTTATCAGGCTTGATGATGCAGTGTTGAAGTCACGTAAGTTTAGGCGTCGTAATCCAAACTTGGTTTCTAGTCTTCCTTGTTTTTATGTTGGTCAGAGTTGTCATCCTCCTGGGATTCGTTTCTGGCAACATAAAAAAGGATATAAGGGTAATCGTTTTGTGAAGGAATTTGGTTTGGGTTTGTGCCCTCGAATATATGAGAGGTTCAATCCGATAGGGACTCGTAAAGAAGCAGAGAGTATCGAGGCAAGACTTACTGAGAGTTTAAGGAATAAGGGTCATGGTGTTTGGTCTAATTGAAATTGATATTTAAAATAATGTAATTTTTTGTGTCTATCTAACAAGAGAAAAAAAGGGTATGCTCCCGTCGGGAAGTGAACACGAATTTACCTGTAAAAATCATTAACAAGGTTTTAAGATCCCTGGTTTTAATACATATCAAATGACAAAAAAAGAAAAGAAAAAGACTATGTGTCCCTAAACAAATGTCGTAGGATAGGAAATGCGTGTGGGAATTGTTGGAATATTCTCTCGCA
>Ga0315535_1001478_pt1 | contig 15697 bp, 15 predicted proteins | sample SalMarSW160220MG_2_FD_203092 | JGI IMG/M metagenome (GOLD analysis project Ga0315535, IMG submission 203092) | Salt marsh sediment microbial communities from the Plum Island Ecosystem LTER, Massachusetts, United States - Salt Marsh Sediment SW1602-20 ...
CCAAAGTGGTCCGCGTCATCCTGTCCCCGGCCAGCGACCAGGCCGTGGTCGTGGTGCCGGCGGAGCAGCTGTCCTTAGCCATCGGCAAGAACGGGCAGAACGTCCGCTTGGCCGCCAAGCTGACCAACCACCGCATCGACATGGTCAGCGATGCGCAATACCAGGACACGCTGCGCAAGCAGGCGGAAGAGGCCTTCTTGAAAACCGCGCCCGCCCTCGAGAACATCAAGGGCATCGGTCCCAAATTGGCCGAAAAATTAAAAACCGCCGGCTATGCCGACTTAAGCGCCCTCTTAAACATCACGGCGGAGCAGTTGAAACAGGTGCCGGGCGTCGGCGACAAAACGGCCGAAAAAATCCTGTCCGCCATCAAGGACTTCATGCCTACCCCGGAAACCGTTAAGAAAACGACCACGGCCGCGGAATTGTTCGCCCGCTGGGATGAACAGCCCTCCGGGACGGCCGGACAAGCCAAGCTGCCGGGAGCCGGCGAGTTGTTTGCCGGCTTGGACGGCGCTCCCCCGGCGGCCGCCGAGGCGCAACCGGAAGCCCCCGCCCCCGGGACGGACGCGGGGCAGACTCCGGCCGAAAGCGATGCGGCCCAGGAGCCGGTGGAACCGGCGGGGGAAGAAAAAACCAATCCGGAGTGAGTTCTCAACCGGCGGCATCCGGGCCGGGACCATCGAGTGCGCGGCGGAAAGAGAGAGGGTGAAGTATGAGCCAGAAGATGCGCGTGTTTGAATTGGCCAAGGATCTGAAATTGACCTCCAAGGAACTGCTGGGCGAACTGAAGAAGATGCGCATTGAAGTGAAAAGCCATATGAGCGTCCTGGAGGATGAGACCGTATCCTACATCAAGCGCCACTGGGGCGAGGATGAGATCGTGGAGGAATCCGGCGTCCCGGGCCTGATGCCGACACCGGCCAAACCGCAGCCCGACCCCGCCGCGGAAGAGGCGGCCCCGCCCAAGCTCGAGCCCGAACCCGAACCCGAACCCGAGCCCGAACCCGAACCCGAGCCCGCAGCCGTGGCGGAACCCGAACCCGAGCCCGCGGAACCGGCCGGGGCGGCGCCTGCCGAAACCGCGGAGGCGGCGCCCGCGGAAAAGATCCAGGCCGGCAAGCCCGCGGCCCCGCCGCGGGAGGATCTGCCGCCGCTGAAAATTCCCAGCACGGCCACGGTCGCCGAGGTGGCGCAACGGCTGGAAATCAAGCCGGCTGAATTAATCAAAAAGATGATGAATTTGGGCGTGTTCGCCACCATCAACCAGCGCCTGGACCAGGAAACCCTTGAGATCCTGCTGGCCGAATACGGATATCGCCTGGAAGTCGAGGAACTCTACGGCGAGGATTTGATCGCCCAGGAGGAGGAGGAAGAGCGGCCCGAAGACCTCCAGCCCCGGCCGCCGGTGGTCACCATCATGGGGCACGTCAACCACGGGAAAACCTCGCTGCTGGACGCGATCCGCGAAACCAACGTGATGGGCGGGGAGGCGGGCGGCATCACCCAGCACATCGGCGCCTACCAGGTGAAGCTCCCCAAGGGGTATGTCACCTTCTTAGACACTCCCGGCCACGAGGCCTTCACCTCCTTGAGGGCCCGGGGGGCGCAACTGACGGACGTGGTGGTCCTGGTCGTGGCCGCCGACGACGGGGTGCAGCCGCAGACCGTCGAGGCCATCAACCATGCCCGGGCGGCCAACGTGCCCATCTTGGTGGCGGTCAACAAGATCGACAAACCGGGCGTCAATGTGGAGCGCCTGAAACAGGAACTTTCGCACCACGGACTGATTCCCGAGGAGTGGGGCGGCAAGACGATCTTCGCGGAAATTTCCGCCAAGAAGCGCATCGGACTGGAAGCCCTGCTGGAGATGATCCTGCTCGAAGCCGAAATGCTGGAGCTCAAGGCCAGCCGGCAGGCACGGGCCAAGGGCGTCATCATCGAGGCCAAGCTGGACCGGCGCCGGGGACCGGTGGCCACCGTGCTGGTGCAAAAGGGCAGCCTCAAGGTCGGCGACGCCTTCGTCACGGGCGCCCAGTACGGGCGCGTCCGCGCCATGAACAACGACAAGGGCGTGACCACCGCCGCCGTGGGCCCGGGCATGCCGGCCGAGGTCCTGGGTTTCTCCGGCGTGCCGTCCGCGGGCGATTTCTTTCAGGTGGTGGCGTCGGACAAGCTGGCCCGGCAGATCGCCCTCAAGCGCCAGACGATCAAGCGCGAGCAGGACCTGAAACGAACCCACCATGTCACCTTGGAGACGCTCAACACCGAGATCGCCGAGGGGGCGATCAAGGAATTGAAAATCGTCATCAAGGCGGACGTGCAGGGCTCCGCAGAGGTCCTGCGCCAGTCGCTGGAGGCGCTTTCCACCGACAAGGTCAAGCTGGTCTGCATCCACTCCGCGGTGGGCAACATCAACGAAAGCGACATCCTGCTGGCTTCGGCCAGCAACGCCGTCATCATCGGGTTCACGGTGACGGCGGAGCCGGAAGTGGAACTGGCCGCGCAACGCGAGGCGGTGGACGTGCGCATTTACACGGTTTTATACGAGGCGGTGTCGGACGTGAAGGCCGCCATGGAGGGACTGCTCGAGCCCCATTACCATGAAGTGCCCCTGGGCAAGGCCGAGGTCAAGACCGCCTTCAAGCTTTCCTCCGGCTTGGTCACCGCCGGTTCCCAGGTGACCAGCGGCAAGATCCTGCGCAACGCCCAAGCCAAGCTGTGGCGCGAAGGGCAGATGGTCCACCGCGGAAAGATTGAATCCCTGCGGCGCTTCAAGGACGACGTGAAGGAAGTGGGCGTCGGGCTGGAATGCGGCATCGTCATTGCGGGAACCTCGGATTACAAGGCCGGGGACGTCATCGAAGCCTATCAGCTCGAATCCGTGGCCCAGAAACTGTAAAGCGCACGCCCCGTGCGCTCAGGCGGCGGGCGCGCCCGCGGCCGAGGAGCCCATGCCATGGTGGTCGGCCTGTTGACCGTGGAACTGCACTTCCCGGAGAATGGTTCCCTCAAAGGAAAAAGAACGCTCCTGAAACGGCTGACCGAGCGGCTGAAACAGCGGTTCAACGTGTCGGTGGCCGAAGTCGAGTACCAGGACCTGTGGCAGCGTTCCAAGCTGGCCATCGCCTGCGTCAACACGGAATCCCGCGAGGTGGACTCCACGCTGGCGCACGCGCTGAACACGGTGGCGGGGTATCATGAGGCGGAGTTGTTGAGACATGACCTGGAAATTCGCTGATCCTCCCGGGACGAAACGATGAACCCCAAGCGCCTGGAGCGCGTGGGCTCCCAGCTGGTTCGGGAGATCTCGGACCTGCTGCTGCGAAAAATCGCCGATCCGAGGTTGCGCTGGGTGACCGTGACCCGGGTCCGGCTCACGCCGGACCTGCGCGAGGCGAGGGTCTTTATCCGCACCCTGGAAAACGGCGCGCAATGCGCCGAGGCCCTGGAGGCCCTGGGACACGCCAAGGGCTACCTCCGGCGGGAACTGGGAAGCCGCCTCGAGCTGCGGATCATCCCGGACCTGCAGTTTTTTGCGGACGACGAGATGGAGCGGACGGAAAGAGTGCTCAAACTGATCGACGAGCTGGAAAAGGAAGACTAGGGAGGCCGGCGGGAACATGGTCGAACAACGGTTGGAGCGCGATCCGCACTACGCGGAGGAATTCGCCCGCGCGCTGGAGCTCATCAAATCCGCACGGGACTTCGTGCTGACGACGCATCTCAATCCCGACGGCGACGGCTTGGGGTGCGAATCCGCGCTGTCCTTGGCCTTGCTGACCCTGGGCAAGACGGTGACCGTCGTCAATGCCCATCCCACGCCCGCGTTGTACCACTTCCTCCCGAATCAGGAAGACTTCCGGCAGGACCGGCCGCACACCGCGCATCACGACGTGGCCATCTTTTTGGAGTGCCCGGACGAGCAGCGCTCCGGCGGCGTGCTGGCGTTTCCGCAGAACGCGGATAAAATCATCAACCTGGACCATCATGTCTACAACACCCGCTATGGCACCGTGAATCTCATCGATCCCACGGCGGCGGCCACGGGCGAGCAGGTCTGGGAACTGTTGAAGGCCCTGAATTGCCCGGTGGACAAGCGCATGGCCGTCGGAATCTACACGGCCATCGCCACCGATACCGGACATTTCAAGTATGCCTCGGTCACCCCCCGCACGCACCGCATCGTGGCCGAGTTGCTGGCGCTGGGCCTGGAACCCGGTTTTTTAAATGAGCAAATCTACGAGCGCGTGCCCGCGGAAGCCCTGCAGCTGCTGGCGTACGCCCTGTGCCAGGTGCGGTTCAATGCCCGGCGGAACGTGGGCTGGTTCGCCGTGACCCAGGAAATGCTCGCGGCCACGGGCGCCCGGGCCAATCAAACCGAAAATTTCGTCAATTATGTGCGCGCGGTCGACGGCGTCGAGGTGGCCGTCTTTTTCCTGGAGACGGAAGACGGTCACATCAAGCTGTCCCTTCGTTCCCGCGGCGCCGTGGACGTGTCCACCATCGCCCACCGCCTGGGCGGCGGGGGCCACCAGCGCGCGGCCGGCGCCTTGTTGACGGGCACCCTGGAAGCCGTCCAGGCCAGAGTTCTCGACGTGGTGGAGCAGAGTCTGAACGCGAAAGGATAGGCGCGCATGACCTGCGGGATGCTCCCCGTCTTCAAGCCTGCGGGTCCGACCTCGGCCGGAGTGGTGCGCACCGTGCGCGATCTCACCGGGCAGCGCGGAATCGGCCACGGCGGCACCCTGGACCCGGGCGCAGAGGGCGTTTTGGTGCTGGCCTTCGGCCGGGCGACCCGCCTCCTGTCTTATCTTCCCGACGTGAAAGTCTACCTCGCCGAAGCCCTTCTCGGACGCAGTACGGATTCCCTGGACATCCATGGCCGCGTGCTGGCTGAAAAGCAGGTTCCGCCGCTGACACGGGAGGAAATCGCGGCCCAGCTGGCGCGCTTTCTCGGCGTGAATCTGCAGACGCCCCCCATGATTTCGGCGCGGCGCCACCAGGGCCGGCGACTCTACCGCCTGGCCCGGCAGGGACAGACCGTATTCCGGCCGGCGCAGCCGGTGTCCATCGGCCACATCCGCCTCTTGGAGTTCGCACCGCCCCGCGTGCGCTTCGAAGTGTCGTGCTCCCGCGGCATGTACGTCCGCTCCCTGGTGGCGGAACTGGGCGAAAGCCTGGCCTGCGGCGCCTGCTTGGCGCATTTGCGGCGGAGCTTTTGCAGCGGTTTCGCCGAATCGGCTTGCACCACGCTGGAGGAACTGGGGCGGGAGGCATCGCAGGGCCGGTGGCGGTCCCGGCTGGTTCCGCCGGAGGAAGCCTTGGCGCACCTGCCGGCCGTGCGGGTCGCCGCCGCCGGACTGGCGGACATCCGCCACGGCCGGCCCCTGGCCGCGCCGGCGGAAATCCTGACTCTGGGCCAGCGGACTTTCCGGCTGGTGGCCGCCGACGGCCGGCTGCACGCCGTGGCGCGCCTGGAGCAGAACCTGCTGCGCATGGAAAAAGTATTATCCGCGGACGGGGAGGCCTAGACCGTGCGCCTCTATCGCCGCCTCCCGCGCCGTTCACGCCGGGACCGGGCGCTGACCGTGGGCGTCTTCGATGGCTTGCACCGGGGGCACGAACGGATCGTGCGCGTCTTGCTGGCGGCGGCCCGCCGCCGCGGGCTCTCCGCCGCCCTCATGACCTTCAACGATCATCCCCACCAAACCCTCGCCCCGGCCCTGCGGCCCCTGCGCTTGGCGACGGACGGGCAGCGCCTGGCCCGCCTGCGCGTCCTGGGATTGGACGAAGTCTTTCTCCTGCCCTTTACCCGGCGTTTGGCGGACACGCCTCCGGAAACCTTCGTCGCCAGGGTCCTGCTGGAACGCCTGCGCATGCGGCAGATGGTGGTGGGGGAGGATTTCCGTTTCGGACGGCACGGGCGGGGAGACGCGGCCCTGCTGCGCGAGCTCGGCAAACGCCGGGGATTTTCCGTCACGGTGGTCAAGCCCCGCCGCCTGGGCGGACGGGTGCTGAGTTCCACGCGGCTGCGCGCCGCCCTCGCCGGAGGCCGGGTGGCCTGGGCGCGGCGGGGACTCGGCCGGCCCTACGCGCTCCACGGGCGCGTGGTGCGCGGCGAGGGTCGCGGAGCCCGCATCGGCCTGCCGACGGCCAACCTGCATACCGAACACGAGATCGTTCCGGCCGCGGGCGTGTACGCGGTTTGGGTCCGCAGCGGGGCGCGCATCCGGCCGGCCTTGTGCCACATCGGGCCGCAGCCCACTTTCCACCGCCGCGGCCCCCGGACGATTGAAGTGCACATTCCCGGCTGGCGGGGATCGCTGTACGGCCGCAGCCTGGAAGTGCTGTTTCTTTCGCGCCTGCGCGCCGTGAGGCCGTTTTCCGGTGCGGAGGCCTTGCGCGCCCAAGTCACGCGGGATTGGGAGCGCGCGCGGAGAGTCTGGCCAGCCGGGACGTCTTTTTCCCGAATTTTCAGTGGCGGAATATGATTTAACTTGCATATAATAGAATTCCAACGAGCATTCGGGCCCGGGTCGGCCCCGGAGTTTGAACCGGAGCGGCGCGTGCGAGCCACGCGGGGGGCCGTCCGGGGTGCAGTCCAGCCGAAGGAGACCAACCTTGAAACAAGTCGCGATTAGCCAGGAAAGCAAGGGCAAAATTCAGATTCTGAACGTCGGCGGGTTCATGGACATGCGCGAGGTGCCCAAGTTCGAGCAGGCCCTGGACAAGTTGATCAAGGCCGGCTTGTGCAACATCGTGCTTGACCTCTCGAATCTGGAATACATTTCCTCCGCGGGTTTGGGCGCCATCATCGGCAGCATCCGCGAAGTCCGCCGCCGGGGCGGCGACATCAAGGTCGGGGGATATTCCGCGCCCGTGTTCGACATTCTCAAGACCTTCGGCTTCACCGAGGTGTTCGAGACCTACGCCAGCCGGCAAGAAGCGCTCAAGAAATTCGAAGGGTAGCCGCAATGACCGCTCAGGCCTTGACCGGAGAACTGAAATTCAAGCGGGGCATCGGCCTCAAGTTCAAGTTTTCCTTCGCTATCATCCTGCTGATCGCCGGCGTGATGGGCCTGGTCACCGAGGTGGTGCGTTACCGCGTCAAGGACCGGCTGCTGGACCAGATGATGGTCAAGGGCCAGGCGCTGACGCGGGGTTTGGCCGCCAACGCGGCCGAAGCCTTGGCGACCGATGACCGCGCCCGGCTGGCCGTGCTGGTGGACCAGGTGCTCAAACAGGAAAAGGGCATCGTGGCCGCCGCCTTGGTGGACGAGAACAACCTGATCCTGGCACACACCAATTTCAAACTGGAAGGCCAGGTGTACCAGCAACCCGCCCAAGCCGTGCTCGAACACTACGCCTCCGGCCGGGTGGGGCAATACCGCCTGGACGGCGAGGAGGTCCTCGATTTCGAGGTTCCGATCCTGGTCTCCGGGACCAACCAGGATGTCCGCAAACGCATCGGCTCCGCCCACATCCTCTACTCCCTGCAACCGATCAACGAGGTGGTCCGCGAAACCCTGACCAACATCTTCTTCGTGGCCGTCGGCGGCATGCTCTTCGGCATTCTCGTGTCCTTGTGGCTGGTCAACCGCATCACGCGCCCCATCCGGCGGCTGGCGGATGCCACCGAGGTGATTGGACGGGGCAACCTGGACCTGCGCCTGCCGGTGAAGCGGCGGGACGAGCTGGGACTCCTGTCGGCGGCCTTCAACCACATGGCCGCCAATTTGAAAAGCGCCCAGGCCGACCTCATCATCAAGGAACGCCTGCAGAACGAAATGGAAATCGCCCAGCGCATCCAGAACCTGCTCGTGCCGAACGACAGCCCGAAAATCCAGGGTTACTCGGTGGCCCGCCTGTACCGGGCGGCCGAGGAAGTCAGCGGAGATTACTTCGACTTCATCGACCTGGGCAAGGGTTTCTGGGGCATGACGGTCGCGGACGTGTCGGGGAAGGGCGTCCCCGGGGCCCTGGTCATGGCCCAGACGCGTTCGGTCCTGCGCAGCGTGGCCAGCCAGACCCATTCCCCCGGCAAGGTCCTGTCCAAGACCAACCAGTTGCTGTACCGGGATCTGCCGGAAAATATGTTCGTCACCCTTTCCTACCTGGTCTTGGACGGCCCGAAAAGGACCGTGACCATCTCCCGGGCCGGACATCTGGCCGCTATCATCTACCGCAAGGCCACTAAGGGTTGCGAGCTGGAAATGCCGACCGGCATCGCCATCGGCATCTCGGATCCCGACACCTTCGACCTGATGCTGACCGAGCGCACGGTCAAACTGGGGCCCGGTGATTTCATCCTGCTGTACACCGACGGCGTGGACGAAGCGACCAACACCGCCCAGGAGCTGTTCGGCAGCGAGCGGCTGATTCAGGCCCTGCACGAAGCGGCGAACTACCGCGCCAGCGGCATCGTGGAATACATCGAGCGCGCGGTCCACCATTTCGTGGGCGACGCGCCGCAGAACGACGACATCACCATGATCCTGGTCAAGGCGGAAGAAGGCGAGGCGCCATGAACAAGAAGGAGCTGGCGCGCAAGCTGGCGGGGCGCTTCGGATTCAAGCAGCGGGAGGCGGCCGTGATCGTGGACAGCCTGTTGTCCACCATCGCCCGCGAACTGGTGGCGGGCCGCCGCGTGGAACTCCGGGGTTTGGGCACCTTCGGCACGCGCGAACGCCGGCCCAGCCTGGGACGCGTGGTCAAGACCGGCAAGCCGGTGCCCATCCCCGCCCTGCGGCGAGTCTATTTCCGCCCCGGCCGAGATTTGAAGGAGATTCGCGGCGGCCGCGGTTCCGCGCCGGAAGCGTGAACGGGTTCTCCCTCACAGACCTGAATGCCCCCCAGCGGGAAGCCGTCGAGCATGCCGGCGGCCCCCTGTTGATCCTGGCCGGCGCCGGCTCCGGCAAGACCCGGGTCATTACCTACCGCATCGCCCATCTCATTTCCCAGCTCGGCGTCCGACCCGGGCAGATCCTGGCCGTCACCTTTACCAACAAGGCGGCCAGGGAAATGCGGGAGAGGGTCGACCGCCTCCTGCACCACGACGCCGCCCGCCACCTCTGGCTCGGCACCTTCCACGCCCTGTGCCTGCGCATCTTGAAGCGCGAGGTGCCCTATGCCTTCTCCGTGTACGACGACGAGGACAGCCTGCGGCTGCTGAAAACCTGCCAGCGGGAGCTGAATTGGGACGACAAGTCGGTCAAACTGGAGCAGGCGGCGTACCGGATCGAGAGCGCCAAGCACGAACTGCTGGATGCGGCGCAATACCAGCAGGCCGCGACGGACTACCTCACGCGCCAGGTCGCCAAGCTCTACGCCCGCTACCAGGAAAAACTGGCGGCCAACCACGCCTTCGATTTCGGCGATCTGATCATGGCCGCGGTGAAACTCCTGGCCGAGCGCCCCGAGGTCCTGGAAAAATACCGCGGGACCTTCCGGCACATCCTGGTGGACGAATACCAGGACATCAACCACGCGCAATATGCCTGGATCCGCCTGCTGGCCGGGGAAGAGGGCGATCTCACGGTGGTGGGGGATGACGACCAGAGCATCTACCAGTTCCGCGGGGCCGACATCCGCAACATCCTGGAATTCGAGCGGGACTATCCCCGGGCGCGCGTGATCAAGCTGGAGCAGAATTACCGTTCCACCCAGACCATCCTGGAGGCGGCCTGGGCGGTGGTGAAGAACAATCCCCGCCGCAAGGAGAAGAAGCTCTGGACCGAAAAGCCCGGCGGCGCGCCCCTGGTATACTACCGCGGCGAGGCCGAGACCGACGAAGCGGCCTACGTGGTGCGCCAGGTTCAGCGTCTGCAGGACGGGCCCGACACGGCCGGCGGTTCGGACCCCGCCCCCCTGCGGTTGGCCGACTTCGTGGTCCTGTACCGGACCAACGCCCAGTCCCGGCCGCTGGAGGACGCGTTGCGGCGCGAACGGATGCCCTACCGTATCGTCGGCGGCATGAAGTTTTACGACCGCATGGAGATCAAGGACGTGCTGGCCTACCTCAACCTGCTGGTCAATCCGGCGGACGAACTGTCCCTGACCCGGGTGATCAACACGCCGCCCCGGGGCCTGGGCGAGGGCTCCCTGGCGAAGCTCCGCGAACTGGCCGCCGCCGAAAAGCTGACCCTGTTCGCCGCCTTGGAAAAGGCGGCGGGGACGCCGGGGGCCTGGCCCGAACGGCTGCGCCGCAGCCTCGAAGACTTTCTGGCCCTGATGCGCGATCTGCAGGTCCGCCGCGGCGGCGAGGCCCTGCCGCGCTTCCTGACCTCCCTGATCACGGAGAGCGGGTATCTGGCCATGTGGCAGGCGGCGTCGCGGGAAGAGGGCGCGGCCCGGATCGAAAACTTGAACGAACTCATCGCCGCGGCGGAGGAATTTACGCGCACCGGCGACGGTTCCCTGGAGGGATTCTTGGACCAGGTCGCCTTGGCGGCGAGCCTGGACGAGCGGGCCGACAGCGGCGACCAGTTGACCCTGATGACCCTGCACTCGGCCAAGGGCCTGGAGTTCCGGGTGGTCTTCATGGTCGGCATGGAGGAAGGGCTGTTCCCGCACGGAAACGCCCTGCAGGACGAACAGGGGTTATACGAGGAACGGCGCCTGTGCTACGTGGGCATGACCCGGGCCAGGGAAAAACTGTTCTTGACGGGCGCGGCGACGCGCAGCCTCTTCGGCAACCGCATTTACAATTCCGAGTCGCGGTTTTTGTACGAAATGCCGGCCCGGCTGTTCGGCGGCCATAAACCCTTGCGCCACCAGCAGGATGAACGGCGCGACAGCGAGCGCGGGCTGTGGCGGGGCCGGGCCTACGGAGGGCCGGCGGATGAGTTTGTCGACGCGCCCTCTCCGGAGGACGTCTCGCAGGAACCGCATGCCGGCGACGAGTCCGCGGGATACGGCGAGCTCCTGCCGGGACGCCGCGTCACCCACGCCCGCTTCGGCGTCGGCACGATCATCGGCAAGAGCGGGGAGGGCGAGGATCTCAAGCTGGAAATCGCCTTTTCCCGCCACGGCCGCAAGCAGATCCTGGCGAGGTTCTCGGGCCTGGATTTACTGCCCGGGGAAGCCGGAAGCGGCAGAAGGCGGTGAGAGCATGATCCCTTTTTCCCTGCAGGTACAGCCCCTGGGCGCGCCCGGGCAATACGTGATCCAGGTCACCGGCGCGCTGGACATGAAAACCTCCCAGGAACTCGAACTGGCCTGTCAGCCCCTGATGCAGAAGGGCCAGGGAAAAATGATCCTGGATTTTTCCCGCCTGGAATATATCAACAGCCAGGGCTTGGGCGTCCTGCTCCAGCTGCAGAAGCAGCTGGGCACGCGGGGCGGAGGAGTCGTGGTGGCGGGATTAAGCGAGCGGGTCCGCGGGGTGTTCGAAACCACCGGCGTGCACAAGGTCATCGGCGTGTACGCCACCGCCGAACAGGCACGGCGGAACGACCCGTTGTTTGCAAAGGAGTGAGGCCCCATGCCGACGCCTGAACTTGCCCTGGTCCTGACCGCCACGAGCCGGAACCTGGCCGGAATCCGGGAACGGGTGCGGAACTACGCCTCGGCCTGCGGTCTGCCGGTCATGGCCGTGGACGACGTGGTGTTGGCGGTGGATGAAGCCGTGACCAACGTCTTGCGCCATGCCTATGCGCCCGGAAAACCGGCGCGCCTGGAGATCATCGGGACGGTGGCGGGCGACCGCATCGTGATCCGCGTCCGGGATTTCGGACGCAAATTCTCCCCCCGGCCCGTCACGGAAGCCCAGATCCAAAAGGCGCTGACCCGCCACCAGAGCCACGGCCTGGGCCGCTTCCTCATGAAAAAATGCATGGACAGCGTGCGCTACCGCTCCGTGCCCAGGCGCTACAACGAAACGGTGATGATCAAGCACATCTCGCCCTGCTAACAAGGCGCGGCCTCCGGAGCGGAGGCTACGCGCGCCGTAATAATTTCCGCAGTTCCGGCAGCGGGCGGGTGTTCAGCACGTCCCCCGCCTCGAGCCAGCCCCGCCGCGCCTGGCCCACGCCGTAGCGCAGGTCGTCCAACCCCCGCACGCTGTGGGCATCCGTGTTGATGGCAATCTTCACGCCCAGGCTTTTCGCCAGCCGGCAATGCACGTCGTCGAGGTCCAGCCGCTGCGGGTGCGAGTTTAACTCCAGGTGGCAACCCCGGGCCTTGGCTTCCCGCAGGATCCGTTCCAAATCCAGCGCATACGGTTCGCGTTCCCCGAGCAGACGGCCCGTGGGGTGGGCCAGGATGTTCAGACGGCGGTTGTCCAAAGCCTTGAGAATCCTGGAGGTTTGTTGCTCGGCGCTGAGCCGGAACTGGTAATGCACGGAGGCGACCACCACGTCCAGTTCATCCAAGAGCGCGTCCGGCAGATCCAGGGAACCGTCGGCGAGAATGTCCACTTCGCCGCCTTTCAGGACCGTGAATCCCCGCAGCCTGGCGTTGAGACGGTCAATGCGCTTGAGCTGCTCCGCGAGCTGCCGCGGCTTCAGGCCATGCGCGACCGTGACGCGCTGCGAATGGTCGGTGATGGCCAGGTATTCGTGCCCGCGCGCGCGGGCCGCCTGCACCATGGCTTCCAGGGAATCGGCGCCGTCGCTGGCGTTGGTGTGGGCGTGCAAGTCCCCGCGCAGGTCGCGGGCGCTGACCAGCTTGGGCAGGCGTCCTTCCCGTGCGGCCTCGAGCTCCCCGCGCATCTCCCGCAGTTCCGGCGGAATATAGGCCAGGCCCACCAGCCGGTAGATTTCTTCTTCCCGCCGCCCGGCCACGCGCCGGGAGCCCCGGAAGGCGCCGTATTCGTTGATCTTGAGCTTGCGCCGCTGGCCCAGCTTGCGCACGGCGATATTGTGCGCCTTGGAGCCGGTGAAATAATGCAGGGCCGCGCCGTAGCTGGCCGGAGCGACCACCCGCAGGTCCACCTGCAGGCCGTTTTTCAACCGGACCGTGGCCCGGGTCGGCCCCCGGGACGCGGTGGCCGCGACGTCCTCATAGGCGAGGAAACGCCGCATGACCGGGTCCGGTTTTTCGGCCGCGGCCAGGATGTCCAGGTCACCGACCGTTTCCGCGCAGCGGCGGAAACTGCCGGCCGCCTCCACCTCGCGGATCCCCGCGGCGCGCAAGTGCTTCAGCAGCGCCTGCACGACGGGTTCCGCTTCGGCCCACAGGCGCCGGCCCGTGCCGCGGGGACGATGTTCGAGGCCGGTGAGAATCAGTTCTTCCAGCTTGGGGCCGAATCCCTCCAAACCGCGGATCCTGCCCGCGCGCGCCGCGCGCCACAGCCCGTTCAAATCCTTGACCTGCAAGCGCTGGTACAGGGCCTTGACCCGTTTGGGCCCCAGGGCGGGGATCTTCAGCAATTCCAGCAGGCCGGCCGGCAAGCGGGTCTCCAAATCGGACAACATCCGCAGTTTTCCGTTTTGGACGATTTCCGTGATCTTGGCCGCCAGATCCTTGCCGATGCCCGGCAGGCCGGACAAGTCCTCGCCGCCGGCGACCATTTCCGTCAAATCCCTTCCCAGTCCCTGAACGGTGCGCGCCGCGTTCTGGTAGGCCCGCACGCGGAAGGGATTGGCGTCCCCGATTTCCAGGAGATCGGCCACCTGGCTGAAGATTTCCGCGATCTCGCTGTTCTGAACCGGCATGCATCTCCTCCCGGCCGCTAGCGGACCAGCACGAGCTTGCGATTCAGGCGCCGGCCGCCGGCGAGCAGGTGTACCACGTAGGTGCCCGAACCGGCGTCCCCGCCGTCCCACGCCAGCTCGTACAGGCGCGGGTCCACGTTCCCGTCCAGCAGGAGGGCGACCCGGCGGCCCGTGAGGTCATAGACCCCGAGGCGCGCCCGGCACGGGGCCTGGAAATTGACCAGAATCCGGGCGGGCCGGGACTGCGCCGGATGCAAGACGGCGTTTTCCACCTGAAAGACCGCCACGGGCGAAGCCTCCGCCGAGCAATAGTCGGCGGCATATTCCACCGGCCCGAGACTGTAAAAGGCGGCCGGCGAGGACTGATTCGTCGCCTCGGCCAGGTACCAGGCCGCGCTGCGGCTGCTCCGGGAGATCCGCAATTCGTCGATGGCTCCCGGCATGGCGCCGGAGGTGTTTCCCAGGAAGAAGGCCTGGGTGGCGTTGAGGGCCAGGTAGTCCTGGGGCACGTTTTGCGAGTCGATCAGCACGCCGTTGCGGAGAACCTGGTATTTCTGTCCGGAATATTGATAGACGATGTGGCTCCACGCCCGGCTGGGGATGTCCACCCGGCGGTAGAAGGGGCCGGCGAGGCCGAAGGTCACGTCGATTTGGAAATGGCCCCAGCCCGAGGTCATCCAGGCGCCGCGAAAAGTCCGGCCCCACAGGGAACCGCCGCGATACAGAACCCGCGCGTCGCGGTCGTTTTCCCAATCCAGGTCCGAGGCGTAATCCGGGTGGAGCCAGAATTCGATGGACCACTCGGGCCAGCGGTAGAAAAGCACCTGGGTGCCGGAAAAAAGGACCCGCTCGTCCCCCGATCCGCTGAAGGCCCTCGCTCCGGCCACGGCCCCGGCGGGCCGGTAGGCGGTGCCGGTCGTGACTCCGGAGAAATCGGCGCGGGCCGAGTTGAGGATGGCGCAGCCGCTGCCGCCGGCTTCGTTCAGGTGCCACACGGCTTCGTAGCCGGAGCCCCACACGGCCTGCGGATCCTGCGTGGGGCCGGAGGCGGGTTGCCCGAAATACAGGTAGAGGATGGTGTCGCTGGCCGTGGACAGCCGGGGCACCCGGACCCAGGCGGCCAATTCGCCGGTGGAGGGAACATACCTTTCCACCTCATGGCTCAATTGGGTCACGCCATCCCCGGCCGTAAACAGAATGTCGGCCCCGTCGGCGCGCGCGCGGGCCGCTAAGTCCGCGTCGGCGGCGTGGGACACGAGCAGGGGGAAATCCTCCAAATCGCTTTCCACGGACCGCGCAGGAACGACGATCTGCTTGCGGCAGGCATAACTGCAATCCCTCCAGGCCGCGCCCGCGCCGTGCGGGAGCCACGCGCAGAGCCATACAACCGCCAGAAGTCGCTCAAGCCAGAGACGGCTCTTCATGGGGGAACCGGGACACCTCGCGGAGCCAGGAGTGGCCATTTTTAGTAAAACCATACTACCCGGAAATACCGTCCGGCACAATCCCGCAGTTAACGGATCAGGACGATTTTGCCCCGCGCCCTGCGGCCGGCGGCTTCGAAGAAAAGCAGGTAGGTGCCGGAGCCGGCGCCGGCGCCGTCCCAGAGCAGCAGGTGAGGACCGGCGGACTGGACTTCGTTCAGAATCTCGGCGGCCAAGCGACCGGTGAGGTCATAGGCGCGGATGCGGACCGGGCCGTCCTGATCGAGATAAAAGCGGATGCGGAGCCGTTCGCCGCGGGACAGGCGCACCACGGGGTTGTCGAGGCGGAAGAAGGCGGTCTGCGCCGAAGACCAGGTGAGGGTGGCTGTGGGCGTGATGCTGGCCGTGGGGCTCACGGTGGCCGAGGCGGGAACGGCCGAAGCCGTGGGCGTGGGCGTGGAGGAGAAGAAGGGGGTCGCGCTCGGAGAGAAGGCGGGCGAAGGCGTGGAGCTGGGAGAAGGAGAAGGAGTGGGGCTGGCTGAAATCGTGGCGGTGGGCGTAGTCGTGCCGGTGGGCGTCCGGGTGTCCGGCGGCGTGGGGGTGAACGTGGGGGAG
>Ga0315535_1001479_pt1 | contig 15688 bp, 12 predicted proteins | sample SalMarSW160220MG_2_FD_203092 | JGI IMG/M metagenome (GOLD analysis project Ga0315535, IMG submission 203092) | Salt marsh sediment microbial communities from the Plum Island Ecosystem LTER, Massachusetts, United States - Salt Marsh Sediment SW1602-20 ...
AACCAATGCTAAAACCCTGGCCTGGAACACGGATCCGCAAAACGTTGATGTCCACAAGGAAAGGCTTTGGGAGTGGAAGGACCCGCAGTTTTTGCGTGGAATATTTAATAAGTAAATTATTCATGAAATTCTCGGGGGCCCTGGAGAATAGGTAATAGACTCCGGAAAAAAATTATACCCGATTCATTGCATTCCTGATGGTAATTCTATCCCGTTACAAAGATTCAGGAGCTCGTAGATGCAAGCCCAAAAAGCTTCCGGGACAAAATCCGGCCGTACATTAATTGGCACTTACTCGAAAGAAGTCTGGTACGTTCTGGCCTTGTGCGTCATCGCGGCGCTGTTTGTCGCCAACCGCTGGCCCGCCCTGAATCCGGCCTCGCTGTGGCTGGACGACCTGTACATCGCCGTTTTCGGCAAGATGAATCTGTGGCGGGATTGGCACCTGTGGCTGAACATGCACGTGCCCCTGGCCTTCATGCTGGGCACGTTTCTTAGCTACCGGATATTACCCGATCACGAACTGTCGGCCCAGCTGCTGCCCTTTGCCTGCGCCCTCGCGCAGATTTTCCTCTTCGCCCGGCTGGCGAGGATTTGGACGGGCCGGCGGCTCTTCGCCCTCCTGGCGGGAGCCCTGCTCAGCGTATGCACGGTCATCGTCATCTATTCCGTGCGCGTCAAGCAATACACGCTGGACAGCCTGATCACCATTCTCCTCCTGCTGCTCTTCACCGCCTATTTGAAGGCTCCCCGGCGCGAACGCTCCTTGTGGCCGGCGGCTCTCGCCTCCGCCTTGGCCTTGCTGGCTTCCTTTATTTCCGCCGTAATAAGCGGGATATTTCTCCATTTGCTTTTGGCCCGCCGCCTGGTTAAAGACCGATTCAATCTGAAAGGCCGGCTGGGCGATCTGGCCGGCGTGCTGGCCTTCGACGTCTCGGGCGCGTTGTATTACTGGTTTGTCCTGCGCGGCGTGAGAAATCCCGGCCTCATGTGGCTGTGGGACCGGGCCGCGGATTATGCCTTTCTGCCGGTCCACGCAGGCTTTCCTGTCTTTTTCCAAGCACTGGCGAGGGCCGCTTCAGAAAGCGTGCTCGCAGCCGCCTTTCCCTCGGCGCTCGTCACGGGCGCAACGGCTGTTCCCGGCTTGCAGGCGGCCGGCCTCTACCTCGTGGCCGCCGTGGTACTGTTTTTTTTGATTCTGGGCCTGCGCAGGTTATGGCAACAGGGGCAGAAACTGCTCGTGGCAATTTCCCTCATTTTCTATTGTTCCATGCTCGCCATGTCCGCCCTGGCCCTTTATCCTCTTTTCGATCGCACCAACATCTATTCCTTTCCCGTCACCCTTTTACTGGTGGTCCTGGGTGTGCAGTCCTTGGCGGGAGAGCGGCCTCTCACCCGGGCCGGCCGGGCAGCCTGGGTGCTGGTTCTGCTGGCGGCAACTTTCTTCTTTTCTTCGGAGCGTTTGGGCGGGGAGCCCGGCGTGTATTTTTACGAGGAACAAATGAGCGCGGACTATGTCCGCCGCATCGAACGGGCATACCGGCCCGGGGACGCGGTCGTGGTCTATCCCATGGCGAACGTGGCGTTTGCATACTATACACGCTGGCCCGTGAGCTTCAGGAGAGACGCCAGGCGGGACTGGGGGTATGAAGTCGAGGTCAAAAAGGAGAATGTTAATATTCTGCCCTATATTCTGACCGCTGGCCGGGATGTGAGGGACGACCCGGGTTTGCTGGAAGATGACCTGAAAGGCATCCTGAACCGGACCTATCCGCACGTATATTATTTTTCGGTCCACTATCATGACAAAGCCGACGATTATATCCAGGAAACGATCGAGGCGGCCGGTTACGGCCCGGCTGAAGAGGCTTTTGAAAAGGGCTGCGAGTTGATCCGCTTTCAGCCCGACTATCTGCGCTGCGACCGCGAGGCGCAGGGCCTGGGTCCCTGGGAGGGCCCCTATCCGCAGTTTCATCTGTCGCAGGTCCGCTGGGGCTATGGCCCGGCGACCAGCCTGAGAATTCAGTCGCCCAAACCCGTGCCCGTAATCCTTGAACTCAACGCCAAAACCTCTTTCCCGGGCCAGGCCATCACCGTCTTCTTCAACCGGAAATTTTCCGGACGGTATACGCTGCCCGTCGCAGAAGCATTCACGAACCTGGCGGTTCCGGGCCAACTGCAGGCGGGCGAAAATTCAATTACCTTGGAATATGCGCATTGGAAGCAAGAACCCGGCGGCGATGCCCGGCCGCTGGCCGTGCTGTATTCCGGCCTTTGGGTCCGGAGAGCGGAATAAGGGTTCATGCGTGAGTTTCAGGGCGGGCTAGCGATTGTTTCTCGCGGTTGCGGAATGCCGGGTGAAATGGTATAGTAAGCCAGATTTGCCGTAAAATATTTGGGGAAATGTAAAACTGCCATGACTCCTTCGGGAAAATCCCGGCGCCCCGTCCAGAAGGCGGATACAAAAGCCGAAGTTAAAAAAATCACCTGGCCCGAATTATCCGTGGTCATCCCCGCTTACAATGAATCCGGGACGCTGGCGGAACTGGTGCGCCAGGTGCGCGCCGTGCCCCTGCGCAAGGAGATCATCGTGGTGGACGACGCCTCCACGGACGGGACCGATAAGGTCCTGGCCGGCTTGAAGGGCCCCGACCTGCGCGTGATCCGCCAGCCGCGGAACCTGGGCAAGGGTGCGGCCCTGCGGGCCGGATTCCAGGCGGCCAGGAACGAAGTGATCGTGGTCCAGGACGCGGACTTAGAGTACGACCCCACGGAATATACGGAGCTGGTGGCACCCATCGCGCGCGGCCAGGCCGACGTGGTCTACGGCAGCCGCTTCTTTTCCACCAAGGGACACCGGGTGCATCTCTACTGGCATTACGTGATGAACCGCCTGCTGACCATGCTGTGCAACATGTTCTCCAATCTGAATCTGACGGACATGGAGACCTGTTACAAGGCCTTCCGGCGCGGGCTGTTGGCCAAGCTCAAGTTGAAGGAAAAGCGTTTCGGGTTCGAACCCGAGGTTACCATCAAGCTGGCGCGCACGGGCGCCCGCTTCTACGAGATCGGCATCTCCTACCACGGCCGTTCCTACGGGGAAGGCAAGAAGATCAAGGCCAAGGACGGCCTGCGCGCCCTGTATTGCATCTTCCGGTACGGCATCTTCGGCTGAGCCGGCCGATAACGCTTTTACTGCTTTATTTTCCCGTTTTGCTTGTGGCATACTAAATAACCGCTATGGACTCCAAGGAGAGGACCATGTCCATCAAAAAGGTGGTTTTAGCCTATTCCGGCGGCCTGGACACCTCGGTCATCATTCCCTGGCTCAAGGAGCACTACCACTGCGAGGTCATCGCCTTTGCCGCGGACATCGGGCAGGAGGAGGAACTCCAGGGCCTGCCCGCCAAAGCGAAGAAAACCGGCGCCGCCAAGTGCTACGTGCTGGACTTGAAGCGGGAGTTCGCCCGGGATTATCTGGTGCCGCTGCTGCGGTCCGGCGCGGTGTACGAGAACAAGTACCTGCTGGGCACCTCCATCGCGCGCCCCTTGATCGCCAAGCACCAGGTGGCCATCGCCTTAAAGGAACGGGCGGACGCGGTGGCGCACGGCTGCACGGGCAAGGGCAACGACCAGGTGCGCTTCGAGCTGACCTATCAGGCCCTGGCGCCGCGGTTGAAAGTCATCGCGCCCTGGCGGGATCCGGCCTGGACCATCCGCTCGCGCGAGGACGCCGTCGCCTATGCCCGGAAAAAAGGCGTGCCCATCAGCCAGTCCTTGAAAAAAATCTATTCCCGGGACCGCAACCTCTGGCACATCTCCCACGAGGGCGGGGAACTCGAGGACCCCTGGCGCGAACCGGGCAAAAACGTGTGGGTCCTGACCCGGAATCCGGAGGACGCCCCGGACAAGCCCGCCTACGTGACCGTGCGCTTCCGCTCCGGCGTGCCCGTGGCCTTGAACGGCCGATCCCTGGAGCTGGTGGCCTTGATTCAAAAGCTGAACCGGCTGGCCGGCGCCCATGGCGTCGGGCGCGCGGACCTGGTGGAGAACCGGCTGGTGGGCATGAAATCCCGCGGGGCGTACGAAACCCCGGCCGGGACCGTGCTGGTGGCCGCCCTGCACGAGCTCGCCAGCCTGGTCCTGGACCGGGAAACCCTGCGCACCCGCAGCCAACTGGCGCTCACGTACGCGGACTTGGTGTACAACGGACTGTGGTTCACGCCCCTCCGCGAGGCCATCGACGCTTTCATGCGGCAGGCCCTGAAAGAGGCCACGGGCGAGGTGCGGATGAAACTGTTCAAGGGCCACGTGGCGGCCGTGGGGCGTCGTTCCCCCCGCTCCCTCTTTTCGGAAAAGCTGGCCACGTTCGGACGGGAAGAAGTTTACCGCCAGTCGGACGCCACGGGCTTCATCGCCCTGTACGGCCTGCCCCTGAAAGTCAGGGCCGGCCGCCGGTTGCGGTCCTAATCCCTTGTCCGCGGCCCAAAGGAGAGCGCACATGGCAAAAACAGGCAGGAAGTCCAAGCATGCCGCCGGGAACAAGACTTTTTTGAAGGCCTGGTCGGGCCGCTTTACCAAGAGCATCGACCCGCGGGCCGAGACCTTCGCCTCCTCCCTGGCCGTGGACATTCATCTGCTGCCCTACGATATCCAGGGCAGCTCCGCCCATGCCGCCATGCTGGCGCGGCGCCGCATCATCAGCCTGAAGGATGCCCGGCGAATCCAACAGGGCTTGAAAAAAATCCTGGCCGAGTGGAAAGCCCGGAAACTGGTGGCCGTTCGCCAGGACGAGGACGTGCACATGCTGGTGGAGCGGCGCTTGCATGAATTGATCGGCCCGGCCGCCGGCAAATTGCACACCGCCCGCTCCCGCAACGACCAGAGCGTGACCGATCTGAAGCTGTATTTGCGGGACGGTGTGCAGGCCCTGGTGGAGGGGCTGAAGGAAGTGCAGCGCGCCCTGTTCGAACTGGCCGAAAAACACCGGGACTGGATCATGCCGGGGTACACCCACATGCAGGTGGCGCAGCCCGTCTTGGTGTCCCACTGGCTGCTCGCCCACCTGCAGGCTTTCCGGCGGGACGCCCAGCGCTGCCAGGCCCTGCTGCGCACCAGCTTGGACGAACTTCCCTTGGGAGCGGCGGCCTTGGCGGGCACGAGTCACCCCATCGACCGGAAGCTGACCGCCAAACTGCTGGGCTTCTCCCGGGTGAGTGAAAATTCCATGGACACCGTGTCGGACCGCGACTTCTGTCTGGAATTCCTGGCGGCGGCCGCCATCAGCAGCGTGCACTTCTCGCGCCTGGCGGAGGAGCTGGTCTGGTTTTCCTCCAGCGAGTTCCGTTTCGTGACCATGGACCAGGGGTTCGCCACGGGTTCGTCCATCCTGCCGCAAAAGCGCAATCCGGATATCGCGGAATTGCTGCGCGCGCGCAGCGGGAGGGTTTTTGGCAACCTGCAGAATCTGCTCACGGTGATGAAAGGTCTGCCCCTGACCTACAACCGCGACCTGCAGGAGGACAAGGAGGCGGTGTTCGACACCCTGGACACCCTGCTCGGGGCCTGCATGGTTTTAGCGCCCCTGCTGGACAGCCTGACTCTGCACCGGGAGCGCCTGGAGGAGGCCTGCCGCCACGGTTTTCCCACCGCGACCGAGGCCGCCGATTTCCTGGCCCGCAAGGGAGTGCCGTTCCGCGAGGCGCACGCGGCCGTGGGCCGAGCCGTCACGGTGGCCAGCGACCAGGGCGTGGGCATCGAGGATTTAGACTTGAAGACCTGGAGGATGTTCCATCCTGCGTTTACCGCGGGAATACGCCGTGAAATCAGGCCTAAAAACTCCGTGCAGGCGAAAAAATCCCTGGGAGGGACCTCGCCGGACCAGGTGAAACTGCAGCTGGACCGGTTGCGCAGGGAGTTATACGGCCAGCGAAAGGTGAAAATAAATCGTTGACAGTATTTCGGCGGGCCGGTAGAATAGCAAAGAATTTATCTGTCCTGCTCTGTCCTCTTTTCTTTACTGCATGAGTCCTGGAAAGCGACCGCAAGGTCCATTTCTGCCCACAAGTCTTGGGTTGATCGGGGGAGGTCCGGCTTGGCACGCGTCGTATTGAAAAATGTCACCAAGCGTTTTCCGGGAGGCGTGAATGCCGTCAAGGATATCAACCTGACCTGTGAGGACAAGGAATTCATCGTCTTGGTCGGACCCTCGGGTTGCGGCAAATCCACGACCTTGCGCCTGATCGCAGGGCTGGAGGAGATCACGGAAGGGGAAATCGTCATCGGCGAGAAACTGGTCAATGACGTGCCGCCCAAGGACCGGGACATCGCCATGGTCTTCCAGAATTACGCCCTGTACCCCCACATGACCGTGTATGACAACATGGCCTTCGGCCTCAAATTGAACAAATATCCCCAGCATGAAATCCGGCAGCGCGTGATGGAGGCGGCCGACATCCTGAGCATCGGGGACCTCCTGGAACGCAAGCCCAAACAACTCTCCGGCGGGCAGCGGCAGCGGGTGGCCGTGGGGCGCGCCATCGTCCGCAAGCCCAAGGTGTTTCTCTTCGATGAACCGCTCTCCAACTTGGACGCCAAGCTCCGCGTCCAGATGCGCGCCGAGATCAGCAAGCTGCATACGCGGCTCCAGGCCACCATGATTTACGTGACTCATGACCAGGTGGAAGCCATGACCATGGGCGACCGGATCGTGGTGATGCGGGACGGCTTCATCCAGCAGATCGCCGATCCCATCACCCTGTACGACCAGCCCGCCAACAAGTTCGTTGCCGGCTTCATGGGTTCCCCGGCCATGAATTTCATGGAGGGGACCGTCGTCAAGAAAAAGGACAACTTTTTCTTTCACGAGGAAAATTTCACGGTGCGGATCATCGACAACCACGTCGAGGCGCTCGAGGGGTTCCTCGGCAAGGAGCTCACCCTCGGCATCCGCCCCGAGGACATTTACGACAAGATTTACTACCCGGACGCCCCGCCGGACAACACCATCACCGCCACCGTGGAAGTCGTGGAGCCCATGGGCGCCGAGGCCTACCTCTACCTGACCACCGGCAAGAGCCCTTTCCTCGCCCGGGTCGATTCCTACGAGCAGATCGACATCAACCAGGACATCGACCTGGTCTTTGATATGACCAAGGCCCATTTCTTCGATAAGGAAACGGAGCAAACCATCATCTAATGGTTCCGAGCCCGGACAACGGGTCCAGCACCGGCAGGCTTGAACCACGCGGCGTCCCCTCCGGGGGCACGCCGTTTTTTTTACTCTGCCTGTTTCTGGCCCTGAACCTGGCTGCGCCCTCCCGGGCGGCCTCCCCTGCCGGGACCGCGCCGTCGTCCCCGGCGGCCCCCGCGGGCAATACCCTGCCGGGGACGCAGCGCATCCTGCTGACCGCCGACAGCCTGGACTACCATGAAGCCGCCCAGTCCATCCATGCGCAAGGCCACGTGCGCGTGTGGTACGCCAGCATCACCCTGACCGCTGAATCCGCGGATGCCGACTTAACGACCCGGCGGCTGCAGGCCGAGGGCGACGTGGTCCTGGTGGACCAGGGGAAAAAAATCCGCTGCGCGCGCTTAATCTACGACCTGGAAACCCGTTCGGCCGAGGCGGAGGGCATCCTGTTTGCCACCTACCCCTGGTATTACCAGGGGACCCGGGTGGACAAACAGGGGGAAAAAAACGTCACCATCACCGCGCCGAATTTCACCACCTGCAACGCCCGGCATCCCCACTACCATCTGACCGCCAGCCGGATCGATATCGTCCTGGGGGAATCGCTGACGGCGTACGACGCGGTTTTGTACATCGGGACCACGCCGGTGTTTTACCTGCCCTGGTTCTGGCGCTCCCTGCGGGATTCCCGGCCGCCTTTTTCCATCCAGGTGGGATACAACGAGATCGAGGGCGCCTACGTGAAAACCCGCTTCAATTACTACCTCCTGGAGGAAAATTACGGCTCCCTGCTCCTGGACTTGATGGAAAAAAAAGGACTGGGGTACGGCCTGGAGCAGCACCTGCATTACCGCTTTGCCGGGGAAGGAGACGGCGACTTGTCCGGTTTCTACATCCGGGAAAAGGATACGGAAGTGGAACGCTCGAACCTCAAGCTGGAACACCGCCACGAATTCGGCCCCCGCGACCTGTTGCAGGTGAGCGTCGATTACCTGTCGGACCGCAGTTTCAACCGGGAATTCTCCTACGACCTGGTGGACTCCTTTCAGCAGAAATCCTATCTGGCCTTTTCCCACCGCGGGGACAATTATTATCTGGGTGTCGTGGCGGCGGACACGGAAACCCTCGACCTGGCGTTGAATAAATATTACCCCTCCAGCCGCCAGTTGCCGGGCCTGGATTTCTCCCTGTCCCCGGTCAAGGCCTGGAGTTGGCCCTCCCCGCTGTACTTCAGCCTCAGTTCCTCCTTGAGCCGCAACTACGAGCGCGTGGACGTGTACGGCCCGGGCCTCGATGCCGAGGGGAATCCGGTGACACTGCAGCAAATTTCCTACCGGTTCCGGGACAACCTGTCCTTTTCACCCAAGCTCACCCAGACCTTCGCGACCTCGCCCTACGTCCTGACCCAGCCCAGCTTCTCCTGGTCATTTGCCGCGCCCTTTTCCGGCTACAGCAAGGAAAGCCTGATCCCGGGTTACTCGTCGGATGACACCCAGGCGCCGACGCGCCTGGACGCGGCCTACAGCACAAGCCTGTCCCTGACCAATAAATGGGTGAATTACCAGCGCACCCGTCCCACCCACCTGGTGCAGAGCCGGTTGTCGCATAGTTTTACCCGCCGGATTTCCCACTTGGACGAGGCCGGGGTGGCCCTGGCCGGCGTCAGCAGCAACAGCCTCGGGCTGGGACTCGATTATTTTGCCGGCAGCGTTTTGTCCCTGCAGGCTTCGACGAATTACAACCTTCTGCCCGTAGCCGGGGGCGCCGGCTGGAGCCAGCGTCTGTCCCCGTTGAATCTCAACGGGCGCGCCGCGCCCTGGGAAAAGCTGAACTTCAGCTGGCAGGGCTTGTACGACTGGACCCTGGGCCGGATCAACAGCGGGTACTTTGCCGCCAATACATTCGGGAGCAAGTGGAGCGCCTTTGTCAACGGTTCCTATTCGTACCGCTTGAATAATCCCAAGCCCGACGCGATTTACGCCACGGCCGGCGGCAACTATGCCTTCGACTTCGGGCTGTCGGTGCAAACCTCCGTCCAATACGATTTCACCGAGAAGCGTTTCAACAACATCACCCTCGGCGTGTCGCATGACCTGCATTGCTGGGAACTCCAGGCGGGGTTTGTCCGCTACCTGGACGGCCGGTCCGAGATCGGCGCGGGCATCACCCTGAAGGCCTTTCCCACCATCAGCGCGGGCAAGGCCGGAGCCGGCGGGTTCAACGTCGGGGAATATTAGCTCCCGCCGCCGCCCCGGTTTCGCACTTGCCGGAAATTCAAGGAAATGCTATAATTTCCACTCTTTTTAGGTGACAAGTTTAATCTGCCGTTGCGCCCTCAACCCGCCTGGCCCGCGGGGAAAAGCCGTGGTTTACGGCCGGCGGGGCGCACGGCGAACGGCGGGAGGTTGGAAGTCGTGAAACTTTGCGTGGTAGGCACCGGCTATGTCGGGCTGGTCAGTTGCGCCTGCTTTGCCGATCTGGGCAACGAAGTGATCGGCGTGGACGTGGACCGGGAGAAAATCGAGAAATTGAAACGGGGCGTGTTGCCCATCTACGAGCCCGGCCTCAAGGAACTGGTCGACCGGAACTTGGGCAAACGTCTGAGCTTCACCACCGACCTGGGGCAGGGGGTCCAAGACTCGGATTTCATCTTTATCGCGGTCGGAACGCCGCAGGGTCCGACGGGCGAAGCGGACCTGACCTACGTCAAGCAGGTGGCGGCGGGCATCGGCCGGCATCTGAACGGCCCCAAGATCGTGGTGGATAAAAGCACCGTGCCGGTGGGCATGGGGGACTTGGTCGCGAGCATCATCGAGGAACAGGGGAGCGGGAAACATCCGGTGAACGTGGTCTCCAATCCCGAGTTCCTGCGGGAGGGTTCCGCGGTTCACGACTTCATGAACCCGGACCGCATCCTGATCGGCACCGATCATGGGACCGCGGCCGAGAAGGTGCGTGAATTGTATGCGCCCTTGGAAGCGAATACCATGATCACCGACCTGCGGTCCGCGGAAATGATCAAATACGCCAGCAACGCCTTTTTGGCCACGAAAATCACCTTCATCAACGAGATCGCCAACCTGTGCGAGCGCGTCAACGCGGACGTGGCCAAGGTGGCCCACGGCATGGGACTGGACACCCGCATCAGTCCGGCCTTCTTGGCCGCCGGCGCCGGCTACGGGGGCTCCTGTTTTCCCAAGGATGTTTCCGCCCTCATCCAGATTGCGGACAAGGAGGACTACGATTTCCGGCTGCTCAAGGCCGTGGTTGCGGTCAATGAGTTTCAGAAGCGCTCCGTGGTCACCCGCATCAAGGAGGTGCTGGGCCCCCTGGAAGGCAAGCAAATCGCGCTTCTCGGGCTGGCCTATAAGTCCAATACCGACGACATGCGCGAAGCCGTGGCGCTCGAGGTCAGCCGCCTGCTGCTGGACGGCGGCGCCCGCGTGCGCGCCTACGATCCCGCGGCCATGGACAACGCCCGCCGGCTCCTCCCCGAGGTCAAACTCGCGGAAAACGCCTACGCCGCGGCGGAAGGGGCGCATTGCCTGGTGGTCCTGACCGAATGGAACGAATTCAAGGAAATGGACCTGGGCCGCGTCAAGGCGGGCATGCGCACGCCCATCATCGTGGACGGCCGCAACATTTTCGACCCCAATAAGGTGAAGGCGCTCGGCTTCACCTACCGGGGCGTCGGGCGCCGGTGACGGCGCCGGGAGGTTCGGCATGAGCGCGAAGATCCGGGGGGTGATTTTGGCAGGGGGCCTGGGCACCCGTCTGCGGCCCCTGACCGACATTACCAACAAACACCTGCTGCCCGTCTACGACCGGCCGATGATCTTTCATCCCCTGCACAAGCTGGCCGAAGCCGGCATCGATGAGATCATGCTGGTCACGGGGGGCAACAACGCCGGAGATTTCCTGCGCCTGCTGGGGGACGGCCGCCAGTTCGGACTCCGCCGCCTGCAGTACGCCTATCAGAAGGGCGAGGGCGGCATCGCCGCCGCCCTCGGGCTGGCCGAGGATTTCGCGGAGGGCGAACGGATCGTGGTTTTTTTGGGCGACAACATCATCACCGCGCCGCTGCGCCCCTACGTGGACCGCTATCGGAAGCAGGCGCGGGGCGGCATGTTGCTGCTGCATCCGGTTTCCGATCCGAAGGCCTACGGCGTACCGTCCTTGCGGGACGGCAAGATCGTCAAGATCGTGGAAAAACCGCGGCGGCCCCCCTCCGGCTACGCGGTCGTCGGCATCTACTGTTATGACGCCCAGGTGTTCAGGATCATCCGCACCCTGAAGCCCTCCCACCGCGGGGAGCTGGAGATCACGGATGTGAACAACGCCTACCTGCGGCGGCACCAAATGACCTACGAGGTGCTGCGGGGAAAATGGGCGGACGCGGGCGAGTCCATCGATTCCTGGTTTGCCGCCAATCTCACGGCCCGGGATGAACGCCTGCGGGAAAGAAACCGGGCAAAGGCGGGTTGACGCATGCGCCTCTTGGTGACCGGCGGAGCCGGGTTCATCGGCTCCCACTTCGTGGATCGGCGCTTGCGCCGGCATCCCCGCGACCTGGTGGTGGTGCTGGACAAGCTGACCTATGCCGGGAACCTGGCCAACCTGGCCCAGGCACGCCGCCACGCGCGCTTCCGTTTCCAGCGGGGCGACATCTGCGAGGCGGCGACCGTGGACCGGCTGGTGCGGCGGCACCGGATCGAGGCCATCGTCAATTTCGCGGCGGAAACCCATGTCGACCGGTCGATCCTGAAACCCGGCGAATTCACCCGCACGGACATCCTGGGGACCCAGGTGCTGCTGGAGGCGGTACGCCGCCACCGCATCCGGCGCTTCCTGCAGATCTCCACGGACGAAGTCTACGGATCGATCGCGCGCGGAGCCTGCCGCGAGGATGCGCCGCTGAAGCCTTCCAGCCCCTATTCCGCCTCGAAGGCGGGAGCCGACCTGCTGGTGCAGGCCTACGGGCGGACCTTCGGCTTGCCGGTCCTCATCGTCCGGTCCTCCAATAATTTCGGGCCGCGGCAGTACCCGGAAAAGCTGATTCCCCTGTTCGTCACCAACGCCCTGGAGGACCGCCCGCTGCCCCTGTACGGCGACGGCCTGAACGTCCGGGACTGGATCTACGTGGAGGACAACTGCGCGGGCGTGGCCTATGTTTTGAGCCGGGGCCGGCCGGGCGAGGTGTACAATCTCGGCGGCGGCAATCCGCGCACGAACCGGCAGATCACGGAGGCGATCCTGCGGCTGCTGGGCAAACCCGGAAGCCTGGTGCGGCGGGTCGCCGACCGCCCGGGTCATGACCGCCGCTATGCCCTGGACTCCGGCAGGCTCTCCCGCCTGGGTTGGAATCCGCAGCGGCCGTTCCTCAAGGCCCTGCAGGAGACCGTGGCCTGGTACCGGGATCATCCGGAATGGTGGCGGCCGCTGAAAGGCCGCGCCTACCGCCGGTATTACCGGCAGCAGTACGGACGGCGCCGGCGGCCGGGTTCGGCGCGGACCTGACCGCGGGACCGGTGCGGGGCGTGAAGGACCACAAGGAGGCAGGATCCATGGCACGCGTGAAAAAGAAGCCGCATGCCCTGATTACGGGCATCACGGGTCAGGACGGGAGCTACTTAGCGGAGTTTCTGCTGACCAAGGGCTACCGGGTATTCGGCACGGTGCGCCGCAATTCCACCGAAAACTTCGAGCGCATCGAGCCGTTTAAAGATCGGATCGAGCTGGTGGAGCTGGACCTCCTCGATCAGATGTCGATCCTTTCCGCCGTGCAGAAGACCCGGCCCCGCGAAGTGTATAATCTCGCGGCCCAATCCTTCGTGCCCACCTCGTGGGAGCAGCCGATCCTGACCGGCCAGTTCACGGCCCTGGGCGTGACCAAGGTTTTGGAAGCCATCCGGCGCGTGGACCGGAAAATCCGCCTTTACCAGGCCAGCTCCTCGGAAATGTTCGGCAAGGTCCGCGAAGTCCCCCAGAACGAGAAAACGCCCTTTTACCCGCGGAGCCCCTACGGCGTGGCCAAGGTCTACGGCCATTTCATCACCGTGAACTACCGGGAGAGCTACAACCTCTTCGCGGTTTCGGGAATTTTGTTCAACCACGAGTCCCCGCGGCGCGGAAAGGAATTCGTGACCCGCAAGGTCACGGACGCGGTGGCCCGCATCCGGCTCGGCTTAAAAACGCACCTGAGCATGGGCAATCTGGACGCCCGGCGCGACTGGGGCTACGCGGGCGACTACGTCCGCGCCATGTGGCTGATGCTCCAGCAGCCGCGCCCGCAGGACTACGTCATCGCCACCGGGGTGGACCACTCGGTGCGCGACCTGCTGACGGTGGCTTTTTCCCACGCGGGTCTCGACTGGCGCCGGTACGTGCGCCAGGATCCGAAACTCATCCGGCCCGCCGAGGTGGACCACCTGCTGGGCGACGCGCGCAAGGCCCGGCGCGAGCTCAAGTGGCGGCCGGAAGTCAGCTTCGAACAAATGATCCGCCTGATGGTGGACGCCGATCTGCAGCGCGTCCAGCAGGAGATCCGGAGGAAAGCATGGACGCCAACGTCAAAGTCCTGATTCTCTGCGGCGGGATGGGCACGCGCCTGCGGGAGGAAACCGAATACAAGCCCAAGCCGCTGGTCGAGATCGGCGGCATGCCCATATTGTGGCACATCATGAAGCATTATTCCCACGAGGGCTTCAAGGATTTCGTGCTGGCCCTGGGCTACAAGGGCGGCATGATCAAGGAGTATTTCCTGAACTTCGAGTGGATGAGCAACGACTTCACCCTGAACCTGCGGCCCCGGACCGAGCGCGTGGTCTGCAGCGCCCACAACCTCGAGGATTGGACGATCACTTTCGCCGAAACGGGCTTGAAGACGCCGACCGGCGGGCGGGTGTTCAAGGCCGCCAAGTACCTGCGGCAGGACGAGTATTTTTTGGCTACCTACGGCGACGGCATCTCGAACGTGAAATTGAAATCCCTGCTCGAATTCCACCTCAGCCACAAGAAAATCGCCACCCTGACCGGGGTGCATCCCTCCTCGCCTTTCGGCATCATCGAGGACGAGAACGGCGTGGTGCGGTCGTTCAAGGAAAAACCCCGCCTGGCCGGTAGAATCAACGGCGGTTTTTTCGTGTTCAACCGGGGAATCTTCGATTACCTGGACGACAACGCGGTGCTGGAGGAGGAACCCCTGCGCCGCCTGGCGGCCGCGAACCAGCTGGCGGTCTACCCGCACGAAGATTTTTGGGCCTGCATGGACACCTTCAAGGACGTGGAGCGCCTGAACACCATGTGGGACCGGGGCGAGCACCCCTGGAAAATCTGGCCGGATTAGCAAAGGAGCAAACTCATGAGTGACTTTTGGGCAGGCCGGCGGGTGCTGGTCACGGGGGCGACGGGCTTGCTGGGATCGTGGCTGACCGGCGAGCTGGTGGACCAGGGGGCGGAAGTGGTGGCCTTGGTCCGGGACGGCGTGCCGCGCTCGCGTTTTTACCTGGCGGGCCTGGACCGCAGCGTCGACTCCGTGCGCGGCGCGCTCGAGGATTACCCCGCGCTGGAAAGAACCCTGAACGAATACGAGGTCGAGGCCGTGTTCCATCTTGGGGCCCAGACCATCGTCGGCACGGCAAACCGCTCGCCGCTCTCCACCTTCGAGGCCAACATCAAGGGAAGCTGGAACGTGCTGGAGGCCGCCAGGGTCTCCCCGCTGGTCCAGCGCGTGGTGGTCGCTTCTTCGGACAAGGCCTACGGCGACCAGCCCCGCCTGCCGTACACCGAGGAAGCGCCCCTGCAAGGCCGGCATCCCTATGACGTTTCCAAAAGCTGCACCGACCTGCTGACCCAGGCCTATGCCCAGACCTACCGCCTGCCCGTGGCGATCGCGCGCTGCGGCAACCTGTTCGGGGGCGGCGACCTGAATTTCAACCGCCTGATTCCCGGCACCATCCGCTCGCTCCTGCGGGGGGAAAATCCCGTGATCCGCAGCGACGGCACCCCCAAACGGGATTATTTTTACGTCCGGGACGCGGCCCGGGCCTACCTGCTGCTGGCGGAAAACCTGGAGCGTCCGGAGGTCGCCGGCGAAGCCTTCAATTTCGGCACCCACGATCCGTTGAATCCCCTGCAGGTGGCGCAACGCATTCTGGACTTGGGCGGCGGCTCCCGGCTGAAGCTGGACGTGCAGAACACCTGGCGCGGGGAAATCCAGGACCAGTACCTGGACTCCTCCAAGGCCCGCAGGGTCCTGCAGTGGCAGCCCGCGTATGCTTTCGACCAGGCCCTGACCGAGACCCTGGACTGGTACCGCGATTACTTCGGCCGGTCTTGAATCTTCTTCGTGTCCGTGGTGCACCGGCACATCCCGGAACCGCACCGCTTCCAGGAGGAATTCGTTTTGAAGGACGGAAATTTCCAGGAAATTTTTAACGGCCGGCGGGTGGTCATCACCGGCGGGCTGGGATTTATCGGGTCCAGCCTCGCCCAGCG
>Ga0315535_1001480_pt1 | contig 15681 bp, 9 predicted proteins | sample SalMarSW160220MG_2_FD_203092 | JGI IMG/M metagenome (GOLD analysis project Ga0315535, IMG submission 203092) | Salt marsh sediment microbial communities from the Plum Island Ecosystem LTER, Massachusetts, United States - Salt Marsh Sediment SW1602-20 ...
ACAAGTCCATCCGAATCTTTCGACGCTTGCTGATCTCAGGCACCGCAAGCAGTACCGCGCCAACAGTGGCAAACACGGAAGCGGCAATCGAAAATACGGAAAAAACGGGAAATCGATTATCATTTCCGTACCTAAGGGAACACTCGTATTTGATGATGACAAGGAAATGTGCATTGCTGATTTGATACAATCCAATGAAAAGGTGATCGTGGCCCGGGGAGGAAAAGGAGGGCGGGGCAATGCCAAATTTGCAACAGCCACCCGTCAGGCGCCGGATTTTGCAGAAAAAGGTCAACAGGGTGAAAGCTTTCATGTCAAGCTGGAATTGAAGCTTTTGGCCGATGTCGGACTGGTCGGTTTCCCCAATGCGGGAAAATCCACGCTGCTGTCAAAACTTTCCTCTGCCAAACCTAAAATAGCCAATTACCCGTTTACAACGTTGTTTCCTAATCTCGGTATCGTCTATTGCGATGCCTTCCAGAGCTTTGTCATGGCCGATATTCCGGGATTGATAGAAGGAGCCCATTCCGGGAAAGGATTGGGCGACCAGTTTCTTCGGCACATCGAAAGAACCCGCCTGCTGATTTTCTTAATTGAGATTACTTCGGAAGATGCTGTTTCCGTTTATAAGGCGCTTTTACATGAACTGAAACTGTTCGATTCTTCTTTGCTTGATAAACCGAGATTGATTGCTTTGACCAAAACCGATTTAATCCCCGAACAAGAAAGAACCAAAGTCCCGAGCTCTTTAAACGGTGAGGTCTGTATGCCGATTTCGGCAGTTACCGGAGATGGAATTGATCTTTTATTAAAAAATATTCTCACTAAATTGGCTGAACTCAATCATGAAGCGTGATCTTTTATCGTTACTTAGTCTGATTTCCGTATCCGGAGTGGGACCGTATCGTATTCGAAATCTGATCGGTCGATTTGGCGATCCAAAATGTGTGCTCGAAGCGGATATTTCAGAGTTGTGCCAGGTAGACGGGATAGATGAAAAAACGGCAAAAAGTATAAAGAATCAAACCGATCCAAAATTTGCAGAAAATCAACTTCAATTGGCCGAGAAAGAAAATATCCAGATCATGACATTCTGGGATCGGTCCTATCCTGAAATTCTGAAAAAGATATATGATCCGCCAATCGTTCTTTTTATAAAAGGCAGTCTTGAGAATACAGATGGAATCGCCATTGTCGGGACCCGGTCACCCTCAAAAACGGGACAATGGGCAGCGGAACATTTCAGCAAAGGGTTTGTTGAAAATGACATTACGATAGTCAGCGGTATGGCCAGGGGAATCGATACGTGGGCGCATCGCGGGGCCGTTCGAGATAACGGCCGTACTATTGCAGTTCTCGGAAGTGGAGTGGATGTGATCTATCCGCCGGAAAATCGAATACTTTATCACAAGATCATCGAAAAGGGGGCTGTGATTTCTGAATTCCCTATTAGAACCGAACCCAAGAGCGTTCATTTCCCGAGAAGAAACAGGATTATCAGCGGATTGAGCCTTGGAACGGTTGTCGTGGAAGCAGGAGAAAAAAGCGGCGCTCTCATCACCGCTTATATGGCGCTGGAACAGGGACGGGAGGTTTTTGCCGTTCCAGGATCAATTCGTAATCTGAAAAGCCGTGGCACCCATCGTCTGATTAAAGAGGGCGCCAAACTTGTCGAAAATGTGGAAGATGTGTATTCGGAGCTTCCCGGTCTGAAGAAAAAGGAAATCGATAAAAAGAAGCGAAGAACCGATATGGCCGAATTGCTTTCGGCTTCTGAAATGAAGTTGTGGAATGTCCTGTCCGAAGAACCCACACACATCGATCAGATTGCCGAACAGGCCAAAATTCATACATCTGAAGCACTGGCCCATCTTTTGTCAATGGAATTGAAAAACTGTGTCCGGCAGATCAGCGGAATGAAATTTATAAGGCAATAGAAATGGAATCAACGGTCAGCATTGTCAAATGCAGTTCTTATCAAAAAGAACCTGTTTTTAAAGCGGTCAGGCAGGCAATCGATCTGTTAGGCGGGATCGAGCAATTTGTTCATAAAAATCAGAAAGTGCTTCTCAAACCCAACATGCTTTCAGCCAAGGCCCCTGAACGAGGGATTACCACGCATCCTCTCATTTTAGAAGCGCTGATCGAAATTCTAAAGTCGCTTGGAGCTGAAATATGGATCGGGGACAGCCCTTCGGGTGCAATCAAGGGGATCAACCGGTACTGGGAAAATACAGGCTATCTTGATCTGGTAAAAAGGACAGGAGTGAAGCTGATCAATTTTGAAGCGGATGAAAAAATACAAAAAACGATTCACGGAAGAATCTATCATTTTGCGAAATCGGTATTTGACGCCGATGTTGTCATTAATCTGCCAAAATTCAAAACACACGGATTTTCTTTGTTTACAGGCGCGATCAAAAACTGTTTCGGTACGCTCCCTGGACTTCAAAAGGCCAGGTTTCACATGCTTTATCCCCATCCCGAAAATTTCAGCCGGATGCTTGTGGAAATATTTTCGTGCGTCCGTCCCGCTCTTAATTTGATGGACGGTGTGCTCGGTATGCAGGGAAACGGCCCGGCCACCGGTGATTTAAGAAATATCGGTCTTGTTTTGGCAAGTGCTGATGGTGTGGCGCTGGATGCCGTAGCAAGCCATATCATGGGATTCAGAGAGAATGAAATTGACATGATACGGATTGGGGCTGAAAGCAAGCTTGGTGAAAGTCAGATTCAGAAAATAGAAGTGACGGGTGAATCGCTGGATGCGGTCCGGCTCACCGATTTCTCACTGCCTTCCAATCGGTTGATTAAGCTGGTGCCCCAGTTTCTGGTACGCTGGCTAAGCCGCTTTGTCTGGGTCCGGCCGCGGGCCGATCTCGAAAAATGCACGGGTTGTGGTATTTGTGCGCAGAGTTGTCCTGTCGCTGCGATTGAAATGGTTGAACGTATTCCCATTACGGATTATCAACTCTGCATCAACTGTCTTTGCTGCAATGAATCCTGTCCGGAAGGCGCAGTCATTCAGGAGATGAGCTGGCTGGCAAAAAGGTTGAGCTAAAAAATGCAACGAAGGATTTACGACGATGAATGAAACAGAAGAAAAAAAGATTCCGCATTTTATTCGGAATATCATTAAAGAAGATCTGAAAAATAATAAAAACAATGGACGGGTGCACACCCGTTTTCCTCCCGAGCCGAACGGATATTTGCACATCGGACACGCCAAATCCATTTGTCTGAATTTCGGATTGGCTGAAGAGTTTAACGGTAAATACAATCTCCGGTTTGATGACACCAATCCGGTTAAAGAGGAAGAGGAGTATGTTCAGTCCATCATCGAAGATGTCAAATGGCTTGGATTTGACTGGGAAGAGCGGCTTTTTTATGCATCGGATTATTTCGAACAAATGTATAATTATGCCGTCGAATTGATCAAAAAGGGAAAAGCCTATGTGGATGACCTGACCGCCGATGAAATCCGGGAGTACCGGGGCACTTTGACCGAGCCGGGGAAAGAGAGTCCCTATCGAAACAGACCTGTCGAGGAAAGCCTGGATTTGTTAGAGCGGATGAAGTGTGGAGAGTTCCCGGACGGATCCAAGGTGCTCAGGGCCAAAATCGATATGGCCTCCGGGAATTTGAACATGCGGGATCCTGTGATGTACAGGATTCTTCATGCGTCGCATCACCGAACCGGCGACACCTGGTGCGTCTATCCCATGTACGACTGGGCGCACGGGCTTGAAGATTCCATCGAGGCGATCACCCATTCCATCTGCACGCTGGAGTTTGAGGATCACCGTCCTCTCTACGACTGGTTTCTGGAGGCTTTGGGAGTTTATCATCCTCAGCAGATCGAATTCGCCCGGCTCAATCTCAATTACACGATCATGAGCAAAAGACGGCTTTTAGAACTGGTTCAGAAAGGATACGTTAAAGGCTGGGATGATCCGCGAATGCCCACAATTTCCGGTCTGAGACGGCGGGGTTATACTCCTGAATCGATCCGAAATTTTGCCGAGCGAATCGGAGTTGCCAAACGGGACAGCATGGTGGACATTGCCTTGCTCGAGCACTGTCTTCGTGAAGATCTTAACAAACGGGCACAGCGAGTAATGGGTGTCTTGTGTCCCTTGCGTGTGGTCATCGAAAATTATCCTGAAGGTCAGACCGAGGAACTTGATGCCGTGAACAATCCCGAAGATCCTTCCTGCGGGACACGGAAAGTTCCATTTTCAAAAGTCCTGTATATCGAACGGGATGATTTTCGGGAAGATCCGCCCAAAAAGTTTTTCAGATTGGCTCCGGGACGCGAGGTCCGTCTCCGCTATGGCTATTTTATCACCTGTATCAATGTGGTCAAAAATAAAAATGGAGAGATTATCGAACTTCGCTGTACTTACGATCCGGCCACGCGCGGTGGAGATTCCCCGGACGGACGCAAGGTCAAAGCCACACTGCACTGGGTATCCGCTGCTCACGCGATTCCGGCTGAAATTCGATTGTATGATCACCTTTTTACAAAGGCCGATCTGAATGATTTGGAAGAAGGTGAAGATTGGAAATCGTTTCTTAATCCCGATTCAGTGCAGATTTTAAAGTCCTGTCGGGTGGAACCGATTCTGTCCATGTCCAAACCGGGAGACCGTTATCAGTTTGAGCGGCAGGGATATTTCTGTGTCGACCCGGACTCGACTTCTCAGAAACTTGTTTTTAACCGTACCGTCACGCTCAAGGATACCTGGGCGAAGATTGAACAGACATTGAATAAAGATAAATAATGATGTTTTACTAAAATATGTAATTCGGAGATCCTATGACAATATATTCTGCGATTTTGCTTTTATTTCTCATTCTCGATCCCGTTGGAAACATTCCTCTGTTTCTTGTGGCTTTAAAGAACGTCGATCCCAGGAAACATTATCGAATCATATTCAGGGAATTGTTGATCGGCCTGGCAACACTGATCCTTTTTCTCTTTTTGGGGAAATACATTCTGGCACTTTTTCATGTGTCAAAATCTTCCCTCAATATTGCCGGAGGGATGGTTCTTTTTCTTATCGCAATTAAAATGATTTTCAGAGGTTCCGAAGACGTATTTTCCATCAGTGTCGAGGGAGAACCATTTATTGTGCCGCTGGCAATTCCATTGATCGCTGGCCCTTCCGCAATGACGATGGTTATTATTCTGATGGCCAGTGAACCGGGACGTTGGTTGGAATGGTTGATTGCTATTATTATTGCCTGGATACTGACGAGCATCATTTTAATGTTTTCGGAAGGATTGAGAAAACTGTTGAAAAGGAGAGGGATCACGGCGCTTGAACGCCTCACTGGGATGCTTTTGGTAACGATCTCGGTTGAGATGCTGATCACGGGAATCAAGCAGTCTTTCTTTCAATGATGTATTCTTCAGGGATGTAAGACAGAAGTTGATTTTTAAAATCGAAATTTGTATATTTGGTAGCTTTTGGAGGGCTAGACCTAACTGGTAAGGCAGCGGTCTTGCCAGCCGAAGGCTGATCCGCCTCTGGCGGAAAAACCGCCGGTTGAAGTTATATGTTTTATATCTATGTATTAAAGAGTCAAAAAGACGGAAACTTGTACATAGGTAGCAGTGGGGATTTAGAAACACGCATTAAGGCACATAACAGCGGAAAAGTAAGATCCACAAAAGGAAGAAGGCCTTTAATACTCGTTTACTACGAATCTTTTTTAACAAAAACGGAAGCGAGGGGAAGAGAGCGTTTTTATAAGAGTGGAGCAGGAAGGAGAGTATTAAAAGAGAAACTTGAGGAGATGGAGGGCTAGACCTAACTGGTAAGGCAGCGGTCTTGAAAACCGCCGGGCTTATGCCCTTGGGAGTTCGAATCTCCCGCCCTCCGCGGATTAAAAAATATTTTATTATTATTGGTTCGCCAAATTTTCGGAGAGGTGGCCGAGCTGGCTGAAGGCACAGGTTTGCTAAACCTGCGTAGGGGCAACTCTACCGAGGGTTCGAATCCCTCCCTCTCCGCTTTTTATTATCACCCCTTATAGGAGTGAATCAAAAAAATTATTGTCTGTAGTCCCGATATTTCGGGATGGACAAAGTAAGTTGCCAACTCCACAAATATTTCTGATACGATCACAAGATGAATTCCCAAAAAATCAAAGTTCGATTTGCACCCAGTCCGACAGGATATCTACACATTGGCGGTGCAAGAACCGCGTTGTTTAACTACCTGTTTGCCAGACATTATCAAGGCCAATTTCTCCTGCGCATTGAAGATACGGATGTATCGAGATCTGATCCCGAATTAACAAAGGCAATTCTTCGAAGTCTTCAATGGCTGGGTCTGGATTGGGATGGAGAAGTCATTTATCAATCCAACAGAATCTCAATTTATCGTGAAATTTGTGAAAAGCTTCTCAAATCAGGGAAAGCGTATCGCTGTTTTTGTACGGAAGAGGAACTTGAGGTGAAAAGGGAGCAAGCAAAAAAAGAAAACCGGAACACCAAATATGACCGTACATGTCTTAAATTATCCGAAACACAAGTCCAGGAAAAATTGGATAGCAATGAATCGTTTACAATTCGGTTTTATGTCCCGGGGGGAGAAATCGTTTTCAATGATCTGGTATACGGCAAGATCTCGGTAAAAAATGTTGAAATCGAAGATTTCATTATTCTGCGTTCAGACGGTTCTCCAATTTATCAGGTTGCGGTGGTCACAGATGATCATGGCATGGGAATTACCCATGTGATTCGAGGGGATGATCATCTTTCCAACACACCCAAACAAATTTTGTTGTATCAGGCTTTGGGATGGTCTGTTCCTGAGTTTGCCCATGTTTCTTTGATTCTGGGGCCGGACAAGAAACGGTTGTCCAAGCGGCACGGCGCGACTTCGGTGGAAGCCTATCAGAAAAATGGATATCTTGCTGATGCCCTTGTTAATTTTATCGTCCTTTTGGGATGGGCTTCGAAAACAGATGAGGAAATCTTGTCATTGGCCGATTTAATCGAGCGGTTTTCTATCGAAGGGATCAATAAGAAATCAGCTGTGTTCGATGAACAAAAACTGCTTTGGATGAACGGAGTCTATATACGATCCAAATCTGAAAAGGATCTATATGACTTGGTCATTGAATTAATTCGGTCAATCGAACCTGTTGATGTGCAATGGGATTCGGATTATGTGATTCGATTTATATGTTTAATGAAAGACCGGGTGCGAACACTGCGGGAATTTGTATCAAACGGTTTTTATTTTTTCAGGGATCCTTCCGAATACGATCCGAGCGGAGTGCAAAAATATTGGCAGGAAGAAGATGTCATTGAATCTCTTGAAATATTGATGACACGTTTGAGTTCCGATAATGATTGGAATGAAACCTCTCTGGAAAAAATCATACGAGGAATGGCGGAAGAAAAAAATGTAAGTGCTGGAAAAGTTATTCATCCGATCCGGTTGGCATTAACAGGAAACACGGCCAGCCCCGGTTTGTTTGAAATGATGGTTTTACTCGGGAAAGAAACCGTAATCAAGCGAATTCAAAAGGCGATCGGCTATATCAAATCCAAATTAACTACTTTAGGATAGAAATCATTTGTAATTATTGCAAAAAAATAACTTGCGTTTTTTCTCCTCTTTGATTATAATGTATGGTCGAAATGAGTAAGTGTGCTCATTTTTTTTCTCTGTTTGCGTTATCGTTCACGCTATTGTAAAATAAAAGATTATGGTTACACTTCAGGAAATTGCACGACGTGCCAGTGTTTCGATTGGTACGGTAGACCGTGTGCTGCACGAACGGGGCAGGGTTTCTCATGAGACAAAATGCCGTGTCCGGCGCATTGTAGAAGAATTGAATTATCGTCCGAATGTAATGGCCAGAAATCTTTCTCTAAAGAAAGTATTCCGGTTTGGTGTTTTATTTCCCGAAAGTTATCAGGATGGAAAATACTGGGAATTGCCGGTCGAAGGTGTGAAGAAGGCGATTGGTGAATTGAAAATGTACAATGTGGACTTAGAATATTTTTTATATGACAAATATTCCGAGTTTTCATTCCAAAAAGCCTGTGAAAACGTACTGAAATATAAAAATAATCTCGACGGACTGGTTGTCGCTCCCGTTCTTTCAAAGGCATCTGAGAGAATGATTTGTCAAATACCAGATACACTGCCTTATATTTTTATCGATTCGTATATCCCACAAAGCCATTCGCTTTCATATATCGGCCAGGAATCTTTTCAAAGCGGTATTCTTGCAGCGAAATTAATGCAGCTACAGATAAGCCGTGGCCGAATAGCCGTGTACCGTGTTTTACCGCAAGATTATCATATTGAAGATCGAATCCGCGGGTTTTGTTCAGCCTACAGTAATACGGCCCAATTTCAAATTGATATCTTCGATGCGGACCGGCAGCAAAGTTCAAATGTGTTCTATGAATTAAGCGAGAAAATCTTTAATAACGATTCAATCATAGCAGGTGTGTTTGTTCCGTCTGCGTGTACACACCAGGTGGCCGAGTATCTGGTTTCTACGGGAAAAGCAGAAACAACAGTCTTAATTGGTTATGATCTCGTCGAACAGAACCGCAGATATCTTGCCGATGGTGTGATCAATTTTTTAATAAGCCAAAGACCTGCCATGCAGGGGTACCAAGCGATTTATTCTTTATACAAGCACGTGATTCTTAAAGAACCGGTCGAACAAAAAATGATTATGCCGATGGATATTTTGACCAAAGAAAATCTGAACTATTATGAAGGATAAAAAACGTAATTACTCATTCATAATAATTAAAAGGAGGGATTAGAATGGGGACATTTCATATCGTTGACTGGATCGTCATCTGCATGTATTTTCTCCTTCTCGCAGGTGTCACGATGTGGGTAATCCGGAAAAACAAGGACACGGCGGACGATTATTTTCTTGCGGGGCGAAATCTTGGATGGTTTATCGTCGGAGCTTCCATTTTTGCCTCAAACATCGGTTCAGAGCATCTGGTTGGACTGGCCGGTTCGGGTGCTACAGACGGGGTTGCTATGGCGCATTATGAGCTTCATGCCTGGTGCCTTCTGGTGTTGGGTTGGGTTATGGTGCCGTTTTATATGCGGTCCAAGGTGTTCACCATGCCGGAATTTCTTGAGAAACGATTTTCTCCGGCGGCACGTACAATGCTTTCTGTCATATCGCTCGTGGCATATATTCTAACGAAGATCGCTGTCGGCATTTTTGCGGGCGGTATTGTGTTCAGTGTTCTTCTGCCTGAGTTGCATCTCAATCTCATGGGGCTGCAATTGGACAGTTTCTGGATCGGATCATTCCTGGTTATCATTCTTACCGGTATCTATACAGTGATCGGCGGTCTGCGTGCAGTAGCTTATACAGAAGCCATCCAAACACTGATCTTAATACTGGGTTCGGTACTGGTGACGATTTTTGGTCTCAAAGCTCTGGGGGGTTGGGCAGAGCTTCGTACTGTGTTAGGTTCAGATATGTTCAATCTCTGGAAACCGCTTGTTCCTGCTGGTGTCGAGGGGACCTGGGCGCCGATACAACAGGTTGTACAGACGGTAAGCGCCAACGGAGTGGCTGTCGAGAAAGTGGTCAAGCAGGCTTGGTATTTTAATGACAATTATCCCTGGCTTGGGATGTTGTTCTGCGCTCCGATTGTTGGTCTCTGGTACTGGTGCACGGATCAGTACATCGTACAACGTGCTCTGGGTGCCCGGAATGAGCAGCAGGCAAGGCGCGGTTCTATTTGGGCTTCATTTTTAAAACTCCTGCCGGTGTTTATCTTTATCATCCCGGGCATGATTTGTTTTGCTCTGGCTGCGAGCAATAATTTATCTCCGGAGGTGGTTGAAAAAGTCGCGGTCATTAAAAATACGTTATTCAGTAGTCAGGGGGTATTAATTCGTGACGAGGCACAGAAAGCGTTTCCTTTACTGGTTTCATCGATATTACCCACCGGAATCCGTGGTATTGTGGTAGCCGGTTTATTAGCAGCTCTGATGAGTTCGCTGGCCGGAGTCTTTAACGCATCATCCACGCTTTTTACGATGGATTTTTATTCCAGATTTAAACCCAAAGCAACACAGCATCAACTGGTCTGGATCGGACGTGTTGCCACGGCCGTGATGGTGCTGATCGGTCTTGCGTGGATTCCCGTGATTAAGGGAGGTAAAGGATTATACGATTATCTGCAGGGAGTACAGGCCTATCTGGCGCCTCCGATCTTTGTGGTATTCTTTATGGGTGTGTTCAACAAACGGTTGAACGCCAAAGGTTGTTTGTCAGCAATGGTAGTGGGTTTTATTCTCGGCCTCTTTCGTTTGATTATTGATACACCTGTTAAACTCATGCATGATTTCAGTTATGCCAAAGGTTCCTTTTTCTGGATTGTGAATCACATCTATTTTCAATATTTCAGCATCATCATCTTTGTGGTTTGCGTCGTCGTAATGGTAGTTGTCAGCCATCTCACTACGGTTCCGAAGTACGATCATATCAGCGGGCTGACATACGGTACAGTGACTTCGGAAGACAAGAAAAAATCCCGTTCCAGCTGGAACATGATGGATGTCATTACTTCGGTGCTGCTTGTGGCGATTATTGTCGTGATCTATCTGTCCTTTAGAGGATAAAAAATCTATTCATCAATTAAATAAAAGGAGAAAGTTCGATGTCAATCAAAGTCACAGTTGGTAAGAAAGAATTTTTCCCAGGTATCGGGAAAATACCATTTGAAGGTCCGGAATCCAAAAATCCTCTGGCTTTCAAATTTTATGAGGAAGACCGCGTGGTTGCGGGCAAACCCATGAAAGATCATTTCCGTTTTGCCATTGCCTACTGGCATACGTTTTGTGGAACGGGTGCAGATCCTTTCGGTCCAGGAACCGTGGATTTTCCGTGGGATGCGGCTTCCGATCCCATGCAGGCTGCAAAAGACAAAATTGATGCAGCGTTTGAATTTATTAGCAAACTTGGGGTCCCTTTTTATTGTTTTCATGATCGAGATATGGCTCCAGGTGATTCAGTTATTGAATTACAGAAAAATTTAAAGGAGCTGGTTGCTCTGGCAAAAAAGAAACAGGAAGAATCCGGAGTGAAATTATTATGGGGAACTGCCAATGTGTTCAGCCATCCGCGGTATATGAACGGTGCAGCCACCAATCCCGATTTTTATGTTATTCCGCATGTTGCTAATCAGGTCAAAGGCGCCATCGATGCAACGATCGAACTGGGTGGAACCAATTACGTTTTTTGGGGAGGCCGTGAAGGTTATTTTACACTGTTGAATACCAACATGAAACGGGAAATTGAACATCTTGGTATGTTTCTCCAGAAAGCAAGAGATTATGGCCGGAAAGCCGGTTTCAAGGGCAACTTTTTGATCGAACCGAAACCAATGGAGCCGACCAAGCATCAATATGATTTTGATTCTGCGACGGTCATTGGTTTTCTGAACAAATACGGTTTGGAGAAAGATTTCAAAATCAACATCGAAAATAACCACGCCACACTGGCTGGTCATACGTTCGCCCACGAAGTCCAGACGGCCTGTGATGCCGGTGTGTTCGGCAGTCTCGACATCAATCAGGGCGATCCCTACAACGGTTGGGATACCGATGAATTCCTGCGTAATTTGTACGATGCCATCGAACTAATGATGGTTCTGCTTCAGCACGGTGGTATGGGCAAAGGCGGGATGAATTTCGATGCCAAGAACCGGCGCAGTTCGACAGATCTTGAAGATATTTTTATCGCCCATATTTTGTCCATGGATACCCTGGCAAGAGGATTGGTCATTGCCGACAATGTTTTGCATAAGTCCGAACTCCCGAAAATGAAAAAAGAACGGTATGCCAGTTTTGATTCCGGTGATGGCGCCAAATTTGAAAAAGGCGAACTGGGTCTGGCAGAACTGGCAGCGTTAGCTGAAAAGGGCGAGCCCAAACAGATCAGCGGCAAACAGGAACTGTACGAAGCGATTCTGAATCAGTATATTAAATAATTTTTATAACGAGGTGTAAAAGCATGAAGAGGTCGTCTCAATTGATTTTCTTCATGCTTTTATATCTTATAGATATTTTAGAAATAAGAGAGGTTTGAAATGGAAGGACTTTATGCTGGGCTGGATGTTTCCACCCAGAGCTGTAAATTAGTGATTGTCGATCTGAAATCCGAAAAAGTAGCTTTTGTGTGTGCGATCAATTATGATAAAGATCTTCCCAAGTACGGCACAAAGCACGGTGTAAACCGGAATCAGCCCGAGGGAGTTTCAGAATCCGATCCCAATATGTGGATCGAAGCGGTAAATGGTGTGTTCGAAAAAGCCAAAAAAGCCGGAATTGCGATGGATCAAATCCGCTGTATCTCCGTTTCCGGTCAGCAGCACGGGCTGGTTTCCATCGATGCAGAAGGAAATCTTACCCGTCCAGTGAGCAAATTGTGGAACGACTTTTCGACACTTGAAGAGTGCGATATTCTAACAGAAAAAGTCGGCGGTCTCGATGCCATGGTGGCAGAAGTGGGAAACAGTCAGCGAACCGGATATACGGCAGCCAAAATTTTTCACATGGTGCGCCATGAACCAGACAATTATGCCAAGACCACCACACTTTTTCTCGTCCACAATTACATTAATTTTTATCTGACCGGCGGTGTCCGTGTGATGGAACCCGGAGATACGTCGGGCATGGCCTTGTGGAATCCGAAAACCGGAAAGTGGTCCGAAAAGGTGATGGCGGCCATCGCTCCGGATTTGAAGGAAAAGATTCCCGAATTGAAACCGTCTGATGAAAGCATCGGTACGATTTCTCAGGAATTAGCCCAAACGTTTGGATTTTCTCCTGACTGCAAAATCGACGCCGGGACCGGAGACAATATGTATGGCGCTGTGGGTACAGGAAATGTGGAACCGGGCATCGTGACGATCAGTCTCGGCACCAGCGGTACGGCCTACAGCTATATGGAAACACCTTATGTGGATCCGACCGGTGAGATCGCTGCTTTCTGCGACAGTACGGGACATTATCTGCCTCTGCTCTGTGTATCCAATCTTGCCAACGGTCAAGATGAACTTTTCAAACTGCATGGTCTATCTTTTGAGGATTTTGAAAAATTCGTTAATGAAACAAAAGCAGGCAATGAAGGACGCCTTCTGATTCCCTGGTACATGGGTGAAAGGACGCCGGATGTGCCTCAGGCCGCAGCAGTCTATTTTGGATTCGGTCTTGGAGATTTTACGAAAGAGATCCTCTGCCGGGCTGTACTTGAAGGCCACATTCTGAATCTTTTTGACGGCTTCAAACGCATGCCGATCAAACCCAGAGAAATACGGTTGACCGGCGGGATTTCTAAATCCGATGCCTGGGGCCAGACCATAGCCGATATTTTTGAGGCGGAAACGGTTCCTGTGGAAGGAGAGGGCGCTGCGCTGGGAGCCGCTCTGCATGCAGCCTGGGTGTGGCTCAAGGAAAACGGCCAGAATATTACGTTGAAGGATGTGGTTTCTCCCTTTGTGGTTCTCGATGAAACCCGAAGAAGGAAACCGATTCCTCAAAATGTCGCTGTCTATCAGAAGCAGAAGAAATATTTTTCAGCGCTGAGCGCGAGAGTACGCGGCAAGAGCGGAGAAGATCCGTTTGCACTGCGTATGCAGCTTGTGTAATTGATAATTTGCATCATTTCTGTATGAAAGCCCGCATCAGCGGGCTTTTTTATGAACATTTTAGATGTGAATGCTCATTGATAGGTATAAATTCTATTGTGGTTGGATTAACACCCACCTAAATCCTCTCTCAAGGGAGGACATTTTTTCTTCTCCCCTGACAGGGGAGAACCTCGACTATTTTTATAGGTCGAGGGAGAGGGGTGTCTCACCCACCCTCAACAATCTTGATCTCCTCTAAATTGCGGCAATGGTCAAATGCGTTCTATTTTTTTCCGAAAAATATTGATTTTAACGGTTGCAAATATTAACTTAATAGACTTGCTTGGTCAATTTTTTTAATCATAAATTAAGGAAGAGTCATCATGAAAAAGTTTAAAAAACAAACGATAGACGGAAATACGGCGGCGACCCATGTGGCTTACGCATTCAGCGATGTGGCAGCCATTTATCCGATTACCCCTTCGTCTTCGATGGGAGAACTGGCGGATGCCTGGGCTGCCAATAACCGGAAAAATATTTTCGGGCAAACTGTGGATGTGATCGAGATGCAGTCCGAAGGAGGCGCTTCGGGTGCTGTGCACGGATCGCTCTCCGCAGGCGCTTTGACCACAACATTTACAGCCTCGCAGGGACTGATGCTGATGCTTCCCAACATGCATAAGATTGCTGGTGAAATGCTCCCGACGGTTTTTCATGTTTCAGCCAGATCGCTTGCCTGTCAGTCGCTTTCCATTTTCGGCGATCATTCGGATGTGATGTCGGCCCGGAATACGGGATTTGCATTGCTGGCAGCCAGTTCGGTTCAGGAAATCATGGACCTGGCGATTGTCTCGCATCTCAGCACGCTGAAATCCAAAGTGCCATTTCTGAATTTTTTTGACGGATTCAGAAGTTCGAGTGAAATCCAAAAAGTCGAGATGATTGATTATGAGACACTTGCCGGCCTGATCGATATGAAATATGTGGAAGATTTCCGGAGCCGCGCTCTCAATCCGGAAAAACCGCTTGTGAAAGTGGGGCAGCAGAATCCGGATGTTTATTTTCAGGGACGCGAAACCGTCAACAAATACTATCAGGCGGTTCCTGCGATTGTTCAGGAATACATGGATCAGGTGGCCGGCCAGATCGGACGGCAGTACCATCTTTTCGATTATTTCGGCGCACCCGATGCCGAGAGAATCATCGTGATTATGGGCAGCGGCGCCGATACGGTCGATGAGACAATTCAAACTCTTAACAAGCAGGGTGAAAAGGTGGGGCTGATCAAAGTGCGTTTGTACCGGCCATTTTCGACGGAACATTTTATAAAAGCCCTTCCGGAATCCGTGAAAAAGATTGCTGTTCTGGACCGAACCAAAGAGCCCGGATCGATCGGCGAACCGCTTTATCTCGATGTGGTGGCTTCTTTAAAAGGAAAGAGCATTACAATTGTTGGCGGACGTTATGGCCTTTCGTCCAAAGAGTTTACGCCTTCGATGGTCAAGGCAGTGTACGGCCATCTGGACGGTGCCTGCACGCACGGTTTTACTGTAGGGATCAACGATGATGTCACGCACACCTCCCTGGAAGTCAAGGAAAAAGTCAATACGGTTCCCGAAGGGACCATTTCCTGCAAATTCTGGGGTCTGGGATCGGACGGAACCGTCGGTGCGAATAAAAACTCGATCAAGATTATCGGCGATAATACCGACATGTACGCGCAGGGATATTTTCAGTACGATTCCAAAAAATCCGGTGGAATCACGCGCAGCCATCTGCGGTTCGGCAAGTCTCCGATTCAATCCGCCTATCTCGTTGTGGACGATATCGATTTTATCGCCTGCCACAACCCGGCCTTTATCGGACGTTACGATGTGCTTGAAGGCATCAAAGAGGGGGGTGTTTTTCTTCTCAATTCCAACTATTCCAAAGATGAAGTTTTCGAGCATCTCACCGAAGATATGCAGCGGACGATCATCGATAAGAAAATTCAGTTTTATAATATAGATGCCTTAAAAATTGCCGAA
>Ga0315535_1001483_pt1 | contig 15674 bp, 12 predicted proteins | sample SalMarSW160220MG_2_FD_203092 | JGI IMG/M metagenome (GOLD analysis project Ga0315535, IMG submission 203092) | Salt marsh sediment microbial communities from the Plum Island Ecosystem LTER, Massachusetts, United States - Salt Marsh Sediment SW1602-20 ...
GACATCCGGAACAAAGACAACCGGTTCACATCCTTCCTCTTTCACTTTATAATTAAAATCGCTATCAATCTCAATTTCCATTGGTTCAAAACAGTGAGCACATTCTGTTTTAACCAGCACCGAAAGCTTCTCTCCCCATAATCGCCCTTGCACGAAGGGCGTCGCAAACGCGTTAGACGCTCAAGCCGCATACAAATCCTCGCCCGTGTTAAAGCTGACGTGATGAGGCGTTTTACCAGAGCCTTTCAAGCCCCTTTGGCTTATTCTTGTCATCCTGAATTTGTTTTTGCCAAAAACTTTGAGCGCAAGTCTTCTGACCACCGACGGATGGCCTCCCAGTCCCTATAGTCACCCTCGGACACCCCTTTTGAACTCATCTTTATTTTCATCACCAGTCGTATATGGAAAGGAAGCTTGCCATAGTCGAGTACGCCTGCAAAGAGTCCAATATCCACCGGCTTTACTTCCGGAGTAGCCGTGATTACAGGGTTCAGATATGACCTCGCCTTGCCCTGGGTTTTTTTCGAGGGTTGGCTCATGGTCAGACAGGTCAGAAAATAGGCCACGGGAATTCCGGACAGTAATTGACGGTTTTTCTCTACAAACGCTATAGCCTCAGGCAACCATCGATCGCTCCTTATGGCACTCCCCACAATGACGGCTTCATAAGCGGTCAGGTCAGTGACGTCATTTATCAGACGGATATCCACTATGGCGCCGTTATGACAAAGGGATTGCCCGATGGCCTCTGCCACCCCACCGGTGGATCCGCACCGGCTGGCATAGGCCACAAGGAATTTGGGCGCTTTGGTTTTATTGATCCCGCAGCTGGACTGAGGGAATTGAATCTCCGCGGCTTCTCCCGCACCAGCTATCGGCATACCGGCTCCCAGCGTCATAACCCCCATGACCGCTCCTGTTAGTCTGGCGCTATGTGTCATAAATTCTCTTCGTGAGATCTTTTTCATCGTGTCCCTCGCTTTTTTTGGTTTCAGTTTGATCCTATTTTTCAGACATTATTTTCTCACAGCTTGCCATGCGCTCGCGGATCTTCTCTACGACCCTGGCCTTTTGTTCCTCATCGAGAATGCTGTAGAAATCTACAAGCTGATCCAGATGGGTGCCTATCCGGTCGGGCATCCGCCTCAATCGATCTTTGACCAGACCCGCCACCCTTTCCATATCAGGCTGTTCCTGATCAATCACGGCCCTCATGTCATTCATTAATTTGTATCGTCCTGTCCGCATTTCCTCAAAATCTGCCTTGAAGCTCGCTTTTAGTTGGATATATTTTTCCTTCTGTTCCTCCGAGAGATTTAGCTCCTCCATTTTGTTGTCCATACGATTTAAGATACGCTCTGGGAAGGCCTTTCTGAAGAACGGTGGCTGAAAGCCTCTGCCGCAGAATCCGTAATCGCCACTCGCCTTTACGATACAGAACCCTGTCGCAAAAACAAAAAAGGCCACCACACTACCCACGATTACATACTTTTTCTTTAGTTTCATCTTCTTCCTCCTCTATTATGAATTTGGGGCCACCTTTTGACCATTTCAAGGACCCGATGCTTTTAGAAGATAACTGAAGATCGTTAAGAAAGTTTTTTGAAGTTGCAAAGAAATGTAAAAGAAATGTAAAAAATACATAAAAGCGTATCGATTGTGATACGGTTGAGGACAAAGAGGATGGCTAAATGGATGAAACGGTTCTGCTCGTGGACGATGACGCCAAACTCCGGAAACTCCTCGGGGAATTTCTGGAGGGATACGGTATTAGGGTATGGCCTTTGGAGGATGGATCGGAAGTCTTGAAAACGATCCGGATGAAGTCTCCCGATATGGTCATACTGGATATCATGCTGCCCCAACGGGACGGGCTGGATATTCTCAAAGAGATACGCAGACAATATTCTCTGCCCGTAATCATGTTGACGGCCAAGGGAGAGGATGCGGATAGGATTGTGGGGCTTGAATTAGGTGCGGATGACTACGTCACTAAACCATTTAATCCGAGGGAACTGCTTGCAAGGATGAGGGCCGTGTTGAGAAGACTCGGGCCCGGCATTAGCCAGACGACCGGGGATGAAAAAGATACCCACATCAAGTCTGGCGGCCTGGTGCTCAACAAGGCGAAACAGACGTTTACGGCCGGGAAGGAGGAAATGGCGCTTTCCTCTACCGAGTTCAAATTAATGGCGGCGCTCATGTCACATCCCAATACCGTGCTGAGCCGCGATCAACTTCTGAATCTTGCCAGGGGTAGGGATTTTATGGCCTTTGACCGGAGCGTAGATGTCCACATCAGCAACATCAGGGCCAAGCTGAAATCCCATCCACCTTTTGGGGCATGCATCAAGACCGTATGGGGAACAGGGTATATGTTTGTGGAGGGGGAATGAAGCCCGGAAAGCTCTATATCAAGATATTTATTTCATTTGTAATCGTGCTCATCATTACGGAGATCCTTATCTTCGGCCTGTTTATGTTCACTGCGGGAAGAAGCGCACGATCAAGGATCGAGCGTTACGTGAACGCCCAGTCTACCGTGGTGAGGCAATATGTGGAGACGATCATTCGGTCGGAACCGCATGCCGGACTTTCCGAAAACAGGTCTCTCAGAAGACTCATTCATGATCTTGGAAATATATATCAGGCAAAGGTCTGGCTGACCGGGACAGACGGGAACCCGATTATCCAGTCATTTGAGGGCAGCATTCCTAAAGACACTTCAAAGATTCACCAGAAGCATACGCGAAATTCCACTGCTAATGGACCATATTACACTGTTAGAAGGGGTTTTGTCCATTACATCCGCATGCCGGTAGAATTTCAAAAGGGAGAGAAAGGAAGCATCCATCTCCTGTTTGAGAATGCAAAAGGTGCCCATCCGGAAGGGTTATTTGCCCTGGGGCTTTTATCCATCGGTCTTGTGATTGCCCTCCTTGTGGTCCCCGTATCGCGGCGCATTACCAATCCCCTGAACCGGCTTCGGGATTCGGCCCTCAAGATCGCGGACGGAGATCTTGCCCACCGGGCCAGGGTCAAAAGCAGAGACGAGATAGGTGAACTGGGCCGCGCGGTCAATCACATGGCGGCACAGCTGGCGCAGATGATCAGGGGCGGCAGAGAATTGACCGCCAACATCTCCCATGAACTACGCAGCCCGCTGACCAGGATCCGAATCGCGGAGGAGCTTATCCGGGAGAGACTGGATAGAGGCGAGCTTAAAGGTTTGGAGAGTCACCTCGATGACATACAGGAAGATATCGAAGAATTAGATCGTCTGGTGGGTCAGGTCCTTGTCCTTTCCAAGATGGATCTCCGTAAGGATAGATTAAATCTCGAAGCCGTTGATACGGCTGGATTGCTTAGCGAGTTGCTTGAAAGGCTCAGATTATCTATCGGCCGCAAGGCCCTTAGGGTGCAAACCCATCTCGTATGTGATTCTCCGATTTCAGGTGACAGGGAGGCCCTCCGAACCGCCCTCTCTAACATTCTGGATAATGCGATCAAGTTTGCTCCAGAAAGGGGGCGTGTCGAAGTTGAAGCATCCTCGGAAGAAGATGGGGTCAGGGTCAGCGTCACGAACACGTTTGGGGCTCTTTCAACGGAGGATCTCGCCCGGCTATTCAATCCCTTTTACCGGGTTAAGCCGACCCAGGCAGGCGGCTCAGGATTGGGTTTGGCAATTACAAAAAAGATTATTGAACGGCACGGAGGAGAGATCGAAGCCACTAATACGCCCGAAGGGTTGAAAATACGGATACGTATTCCTTCACACCCTGCAGAATAGTGCCTTGTTTTAAGAAGGTAAGCTTTCCATAACACTTCAGGATTATATCCCAAAACCACAGACAGTTTGCCGTGGAACAGACATAGAGCAAAATCGCATTAACTACCGACATTCGCTTGACATTTTGCAAGGAATATTTATTTAATAATTGATTGAGGCATGAATAAGAGAGAATCTATGGAACCGTGAAAAAAGGAGGTCCTAACCATGAATCGGAGGGAATTTTTGAGGTATCAGGCAAAGGGCATCCTATGGATGATTGCCGGCGGATCTGGAATTTTGTTGCCAAAAAGGCTAATAGCTGCGCCGGTTACGGATATCGCAGTAGTCAAAGGGGCGCCCACGGCGGCAACACGGGCCGCGGTGGATCTATTAGGCGGGATGAAACAATTCGTGAAGCCCGGTGACCGGGTGGTGATAAAGCCTAATATGAGCTTCCCTGCTCCTCCTGAAAGGGCCTCGAACACCCATCCGGAGGTGATCCGTGAACTTGCCGTCATGTGCAAAGAGGCAGGGGCTGCCAAGATATTAGTCCTGGACCATACCCTTGCCCGGGAAGAGCTTTGTCTGGAAAAATCGGGAATCCGTAAGGCGTGCAACCCTATAAGCAAAAAAATGGTCTTTGCTCTAAGTGACGAAAGGTTTTACAAGACCACAGATATCCCTAAAGGAATGAGTATGACAAGCACCGATATTATGAAGGAGGTCCTGAAGAGCAATGTGCTCATCGCTGCTCCTGTGGCCAAGTCCCATTCATCGGCCGGCGTGAGCCTCTCCATGAAGGGGATGATGGGGCTCAATTACGATCGCAGCGTCATGCACCGTAGATATGATCTCCATACCTCTATTGTGGATTTGTGCACAGTACTCAAAGCTGACCTAACCGTCATTGACGGAACCCGCGTCCTCTCCACAAATGGACCACGTGGGCCGGGGAAAGTTCTTAAAGAGGACACCGTTATTGCTTCAAAAGACATGGTCGCCGCCGACGCATATGCGGTCAGCATATTTGAATGGTATGGCAAGAGATTTAAGCCAGGACAGATTCGTCATATCCGTGAGGCCCATAAGCGTGGGCTGGGCCGTATGGATGTGGAAAATCTGAATGTCAAGGCCATCGATTTATGATTACCTTTCGGCGGACTATACAGATCATAAGCCTTATCCTCTTTCTAACATTACTGGCTTCGGCTATTTCCTCAGCTATTACTCCCACACCACTTGATCTTTTCCTGCTGCTTGACCCTGCCCTTATTGCCCTTACTGCCATTAGCGGCAGGATATTTTCTGTTGCCTTTATCCCGGCATTGCTGGTCCTCCTTATTACATTCTTCTTCGGACGAATCTTCTGCGGTTATATATGCCCCATGGGCACAACCCTTGATGGAACGGACAAACTGTTTGGAACGACAAGAAAGAGAAAGCCGGAAGCTGGAAAGCTTCGTCTGTTAAAATATATTATACTATTTTTTTTATTAGGGGCATCCTTGGTTGGCGTATCCTTCGTATTTGTAGCTGCGCCGCTGTCTCTCATAACCCGGTTCTACGGCCTCCTTGTTCATCCTGTTCTGGCTTTCCTTTCCAATGAAATACTGAGTCGTGTCCAGCCCCTAACAGAGTGGTTGGATATGGATACCCTTGTCTTCATGCGAATCGCCACCCCGCGCTTTGCTACCCAGCTTTTTATCCTTGCGTTCTTCGGAGCTCTGTTTTTCTTGGCCAAGGTTTCACCCCGTTTCTGGTGCCGCAATCTTTGCCCTTCCGGCGCCCTCATGGCCCTTTTATCTAAGAAGCCCCTGATCCGCCGGCGCGTGTCTGATGATTGCACGGACTGTGGAAGATGCGCCAGTTCCTGTCCCATGAGCGCGATTATGGCAGAAAACCCTCGCGTTACCCTGCATGAAGAGTGTATTGTATGCCGGACTTGTCAAAATACCTGTCCTGAAAATGCCATCTCCTTTGACAGGGTAAGAATGGAACAGGTGTCTGAGAAGCAGCGGTTCTCTTTTACCCGGCGTCAATTTATAGTTTCAGGCCTGTTCGGGGCTGCCACGGCCACAGTAGGACTCACCGGATTGAATTCTCTTCACGGTAAACCAGGGCCCGGTCAAGTGGCCCCGAAGGGCCTTATCCGGCCGCCGGGCACCCTGCCTGAAATGGATTTTCTGGCCCGATGCAGCCGTTGCGGTGAATGTATGGCAGCCTGTCCTACGAATACCCTCCAACCGATCTGGCTCGACGCCGGATTCATGGGCCTTTTCAGCCCCGGTCTCAACTTAAGGCGCTGCTACTGCAGTCCGGAGTGCCGCATGTGCGGAGAGGTATGCCCAACGGATGCCATTCGAAGTCTTTCAAAAGACGAACGCATCTGGGCCAAGACAGGCACGGCAGTCATCTTTCGCCGGAAATGTTTAGCATGGGAGCAGCAAAAAAGTTGTATGGTATGCGACGAGGTCTGTCCCTACAAGGCGGTAGAATTCAGAAAAGAACCAGGGAACCCGGTACCCGTTCCCCAGGTGCGCGAAGAGAAATGCGCCGGATGCGGGTACTGCGAGCATTTTTGTCCTGTGCAGAACCAGTCTGCCATAGTGGTAACGCCGATGGGCGCTCTCAGAATGTCTGAGGGGTCTTATATAGCGCAGGGCAAAAGTGAGGGCCTGAATCTGTCGATTACTCCCAAATCCGGATATGGGCCTCAACCGGAAGGTAGAGATTGGGGTAAAGGTTTTGCCCCTGGATTTGAGGGTGATGAATCCGGCAGTGAGTGAGATAGTAGAAATTCACCAACTTGCGTCTCATCTTGAACTTTTCAGTTACATGGTTAAGATTATTGAATAGAGAAAGGAGATAAGTCATGACTGAAAATAAAGACGATCACCCATTCAGGTCTGTGCTCAGCCTTGAGCCTCTTCTGGATTTCTGGAGACAGAACGTGGCTCCGGCCTGTTCCCACATGGGGGCTATGTTTGAGGTGTTTGAGGCCCAGATCAATGAGACGCCCGTGCTCAAAGGCGCCATAAAAAATGTGTCCGTCCTGGAGAATTACCAGGATCTTTTGATCCCGCTCATGAGCGTTGTATTTCCGGCCGCCTCATCGGATACCGAAATATCCGGAGCCTTGACCCCTTACACGTCTCAGCCGTTTTATGTCTCTCCCCGATTCAAACAACTCATGGTTGGTGAGGACGGGTTCCTGGGGGGAAGAGTCAAGGCCGACGATGGGGTTTCGGGAGATGGCGTGTTGCTCAGGGCCTACTTTCTGATCTTAGACAAAATCTACGGTTTTCAACAGGGACTGGATACGCCTATCATTCGTATTGTGCAGGATCAGGAAACCGGTCTGGACCGATATTTCAGGATAACGCTTGACCTTCAGTTTGTGGAAGTCCGGACCGTAGGGGAACCTAAAAAGCTGACTGAAAAAGAGAAGGCCATTATTGCCGATAACATCACGGACATTGAGGTCCTCTCTAAGTTCATCGACCCCGATAAATTCGAATTTTACGGTTTCAGCGTTATCCGGGCCGTGGACGTAACCGAGTCGGAGGTCGTCTCCGCCTTGGAGAAGGACCTGATCGATCAGCAGTCGATCTTCTCTGCTGATGGTTTCAAGCGTCTTCAGGAACGGCTTCGGGTCCTTTTCAGACGTCCAGACCTGAGGGCCGGGATTGGCGCAGTCCATGGGGACCAGGTTCTTGTCCTGAGTGACGGCTGTCAGATGAAGGCCAACTGTATTTTCACCAACTCCAATCACATTCCCATGTCCGAAATCGAAGGTTCTGTGTGGCTCCGGGCCGTGGAGCAAGGGTCCGTTCTCAGGATATCCGACCTCAAGGCAGAACCGGACCTGACCCCCGCCGAACGGCTCGTCTTGGAAATGGGGTGTAGATCGATGTTGATTTCGCCTCTATTTTACCAGGGTGAGGCAATTGGCACCCTTGAAATCATGAGCCCCCGCCCGCGGGACCTGGGCTCCATCGATGCAATGCTGGTCAAACAGATCACGCCGATCTTCTCTGTGGCCCTGAAAAGGGGTCTGGATGAGATGAACAATACTATTCAGTCCATTATCAAGGAGAAATGTACCGCAGTTCACCCTTCGGTGGAGTGGCGGTTTCAGAAAGCGGCCTTCAGCCATATGGACCGTCTCCGCGTGGGCCAGGCATCGGAGTTGGAGCCGATCATCTTCAAGGATGTCATTCCATTTTATGCCCAGTCTGACATAAGGGGCTCATCCGAAGGCCGGAACATGGGTATTCAGGCAGACTTGACCGAACAGTTGAATCTGGCTTCGGATATCATGAAATGGGCAGAGAAGGCAAAATCATGGCCTCTCATAAGTGAGTTCAGGTACAGGATTGAGAAACGGATTAAAGGTGTGCGCTCGGGGTTGGCCTCAGACGAGGAGGCCTCGATCTCCCACTTCCTCAGCCGTGAAGTGGAGCCCACATTTGAGGATCTGTTGGGCCTTGGGCCCCGGGTCGTCAGGGCTGTTGAGAACTACCGAAAGGCCATCGACCCAATGGTAGGAGTCGTCTACCGCAAACGGAGGGAATTCGAGGAGAGTGTCTCCACACTGAACGAGGCATTGTCTGCCTACTTAGACAGGGAGGAGGCAGAGGCCCAGTCGGTCTTTCCACACTACTTTGAAAAGCGCCAGACCGATGGCATAGACTATATGATGTATGTTGGGGCATCGATGATGGAGAATGGTAATCTAAGCGTTTTTCATCTCAAGAACCTGGGCCTGTGGCAGCTCATGGTGGCCTGCGGTATGGCGCGGCACACCGAACAAATCAAAGCGGAGCTAAAGGTCCCTCTGGATACCTGTCACCTGATACTGGTAAACCACACGCCTCTCTCTATCCGTTTCCGCTACGATGAAAAACGTTTCGACGTTGACGGGGCCTATGATGTCCGCCACGAGATCGTCAAATCCCGGATAGACAAGGCCGTTGTCAAGGGGACGAGGGAGAGGTTAACACAGCCGGGGCGGGTGGCCATCGTGTACTCCCACACCGATGAGGGTCGCCAGATGCAGCGCCACATCGACTTCCTGAAGGCCAGGGGAAATCTGTTGAATGATCTGGAGTTTCTTGATCTGGATGACCTGCCGGGGGTGAGAGGACTCAAAGCGTTGAGAGTGGGTATTAACCTGGAGGCGGAACCCCTCGCCCGGACAGTTGACGTGGCAGCGGGCTAATCCGGTCTGACTCACCGGGCAGGCTACCCAAACATTTCCTATTTGAATCCCCTGCCGTCAATATCGTTGATGTTGGATTGAAAACCCCTTCAACAAACTTTTACCAATCCCCCTCTTTTTAGTAAAGTAAGAGGCCAAGGCCAGCAAAGACCTGTACCGGATGCTTGTTAGCGTTTCAAAAAATCAATGGTGTAAGGTTCCATTCCTGATGGATGCTTGGTGGCATATTTCTTGAGGGCCTCGGCGATAAGGAGAAATTTGTCCCCGGGCATGCTATAAGGAACGATGAGTACGCCACAGTGTGGACGGAGTTCGTTAAAGAATTGAACCGTAAGTCGAACAAAATCGTCCCGGTTTCGGGTTACAATCGATCTTCCTTCTGCGGCCGCATACTCCAGTTGCTCTCTGTCTAAGGACTGTGTCATGTTCACATCATGGGTGCTGACGGCATCAACCTGATACTTCCTCAATATCTCAGCTGCACCTCCATGGCATCATCTTCTACACCGCCTTTCAATCCGAGCACGACCTGCAAGACGTCATCGACAAAAGAACTCAAGGGATGCCACAACCAGCCTTGCGCCCCTTAGTTCTCGGTCTGACACACTCGTATTATCGGTTATAAAAACTTGCTTTCACAGGAAAGGACTTTGTGGTTGAGGTGTTGGAGGATTATTGGATAAGCCGGAACCAAAATCCTACGCAAATATGATGTGATTTGAACAAATAGGGACTAATGTGTTGCGCCTGATCGCTAAAAAAGGGTTGATCCCTCGGCGTATTTTGCAGTACAAGGGCTTTGCAAACTGATTTTTGCCAACTGTTTTGTCGGGGAGGATATAAGCATGGGAATGAAAATGTCAGTTGAAGAGGCCAAGCAACGTGCATTGGAGCTCATGTACCGGGGATATCACTGAGGGCCTTCCATCCTGCAAGTTATGTGGGAGGCGTATGACCTGGAAAATGAAGATTTTTTATGGACCGGTATTCCATTTCTGGGGGGTATCGGCGGCTATCAGAATGCCCCCTGCGGGGTGGTGTCGGCATCGGCCGTGTGTCTTGGGCTGAGGCACCGCTGTCCGCTGAGCGATAAAGAGCGGGCCAAACAGGCCCGCCACGCCGTGCGCACCTTTTCGGCGAAAATCGTCACGGAATTCAACCGGCATTTCGGGGATATCACCTGCCGGGGGCTTATCGGTATGGACTTCTCCAAACCCGGTGAATACCAGAAGTTTCTGGAATCGGGTATCTGGAAGGACAAATGCGAAAAGTATGTCGAGTTCATGATTGAAAAACTTTATGAGGTTGAGGACAATAAGGGACTGTTTGTGCTGGCTCCGTGACACAGTGAATGATCGTTAACCAATCCGGTGGTTCAATCTCCCCGGATAAACCTGTTGAGCTCGTGTTCGAATACTTTACCAAATAACCTATAGTTTGACCTCAAAAAAGGGGCTTCTTATCACTTCATCAACCGGCTTACGAGGACTTACAAGTGAATCCGAAGGAACTGATCGAACGGGCCTTGGAATCGGGACACAGCGCTTTGAACGAGGCCGATTCCAAGCGGCTTTTGGGCGTATACGGAATTCCGGTCGTCGACGAGACTATCTGCGTTGATCCGGACGAGGCGGCCACTCGAGCTGAGGAGATCGGCTTTCCGGTCGTTCTCAAGGGCCTCGGCGCCAAGTTAACCCACAAGACCGAGCGTGGACTGGTCCGGCTCGGCATTAAAGGCCCTGGGGAAATAATCGAGACCGCCGGGAGAATGGCTGACGAGGCCGGAGACGACCTCGAGGGCTGGCTGGTTCAACCACAGATTTCAGGACGCAGGGAACTGGTGGCTGGACTTTTCAGGGATGAGCAATTCGGCCCGGTGGTCATGTTCGGCCTGGGGGGCATCTTTACCGAGGCCCTGGACGACGTGGTGTTCAAGGTAGCGCCCTTTACCGAGGCCCATGCGGCCCACATGTTCGACCAGCTCAGGGCCAAGTCGCTGTTAGGTCCTTTCCGAGGCGAAGCGGCGGCCGACCGTGACGCCCTTATAAAGACCTTATTGGGCCTTTCGAAATTGGGTGTCGAACTCGAGGATGTGGCCGAGGTGGATATCAACCCTCTCTTGATTACCCCTGAGGGTGAAATTCGGGCCGTTGACGCCCTGGTCGTCACCGGCAAATCCCCGGTCAAAGAGTCCGAACGAATACCGTTGGATCCAGCGGAAGTGGGCGCCCTGTTTCATCCCAAGGGGGTCGCCTTCGTGGGTGCCTCGGCCCAGTTCGGCAAGTGGGGCAACATCATGTTCACCAATGTCCTGGCGGGCGGTTTCGAAGGACCGGTGTATCTGGTCAACCCCAAGGGAGGAGAGATCGCCGGGCGGCCGGTGTACAAATCCGTGGCCGACATTCCCGGGCCGGTGGATCTGGCCGTGGTCACCGTGCCGGCGGCTAAGGTGATAGACCTTCTGCCCCAGTTCGAGGCCAGGGGGATTACCGGCATGCTCCTGATCACGTCGGGTTTCGGCGAGATCGGGCCCGAGGGCAAGGCCCTTGAGGACGCGTTGGTGGACCAGGCCCGCCGGCGAGGCATTCTCATTATGGGCCCCAACACTATGGGAATCTGCAATCCCCACCACAAGTTTTACTGTACCGGCGCCATCAGCCGCCCCGCTCCAGGGCCAACGGCCTTTGTGGCCCAGTCGGGTAATATGGGGGTTCAGTTGCTGGGCTTTGCCGAGGAGCAGGGCATCACCATCAGGGCCTTCGGCGGTTCGGGCAACGAGGCCATGCTGACCATCGAGGACGCCCTGGACGCGTTTGCCGTGGACGGTTTGTCCAGGACGGTGCTGTTGTACATCGAGAGCGTCAAGAACGGCCGCCGTTTTTTTGAATCATGTCGCAAGGTCGGCCGCAGAAAGCCGGTGATCGTGTTGAGGGGCGGGCGAACCGGGGCCGGTGAAAGGGCTGCGGCCAGCCATACCGGCGCTCTGGCCTCGAATACCCGTGTGTTTGACGCCGCTTGTCGGCAGGCCGGGGTGATCCTGGCCAGTCAGCCGATGGACCTGCTGGATTTTTCGGCAGCCTTTTCTTCGATGCCACTGCCCAAGGGCAACCGGGTCGCGATCATGACTCTCGGCGGTGGTTGGGGAGTCATCACCGCCGACCTGTGCAATGAATACGGCCTTGAAGTTCCAGACTTAGCCCCGGAGCTGATAGAGGCCTTCGACGAAATATTGCCCCAGTTCTGGAGCCGATCCAATCCGGTCGACCTGGTGGGAGACCGCAACCCCGACATCCCTCTGAGGGTGATGGATCAACTCATGGCCTGGGACGGTTGCGACGCGGTAATAAACCTCGGTATCGTAGGGCGCAGGCATCTGTTTACCCATCTGAAAAACGCCTGCCTGGCGGCCAATCCCGACATCTCTCCCGATGACATGGACGCCCTTGACGGAATGATTATCGAGTACGAACGCAATTACATCCATCACGTGGTCAATTTAATGGACCGGTACCACAAGCCGGTCGTTGGAGTCAGTCTGGCCAAGGGACCTGAGGACAAGACTGTCGTCAGCGTCGAGGGGTACAATTACAAAGGCGTTTTCTTTCCGGCCCCCGAGCAGGCGGTCAAGTCATTGTCGCGCATGCACCGCTATCGGCGCTGGCTGGTTCGAGAGGGCGTGGTTGAAGACTGATACATAGTTATCCAGTCACGTTGCCAAGAACATGTTGATTGCTGATAACAGGAAAGGAAAATCTATTTTGGAGATGATTGGGCGCAGGTGTTGGGGAAACTATGAAAATCCGGGTTGATTGCTATTCAGGGTATCGAGGAGATGAGACTCCTCGGCGTTTCTGGTTAGAAGAAAGACTGGTTGAAATCAAAGAGGTCGTTGATCGATGGCTTGGCCCGGAATACCGTTATTTCAAGGTTTTGGGCGATGACGATTCAACATACATTCTTCGCCAGGATTCAGAAACCTGTGAGTGGGAGTTTACTTTGTACCGGAGAGACAAAACTGAAAGAAGAACAGGGGATTGATGTGCAGCAACGTTCTTTTGAGTGTGGAAAAATAGGAGTGTGATGTTTTCCTGCCTGTTGCCTGAATAGGTGATTGGGTCCCACATTTAGAGCAAGGGGGGTAAATATGAAAATCTTTAAAGCTGTTATCATAACCTTGATCGCGTTAGCGTTGGTTGTCGGGGGCCTCATCGTGAAAACATATTACGATGCAGGCGAATTCAAAAATATCAATCCGCACTTCAATGCTGAATGTAAGACCATCTCCGGTGTTTTAAGCTCCGAGGACATTACTATTGATCAGAAAACCGGCTTGGCCTTTATCTCCTCCGCCGATCGAAGAACCCGGTGGTCCGGCAGCAGCCATGTGCAGAAGGGAGCCATATACGGTCTTGATCTGAAAACCCGGGACCCTGAGCTGATAAACCTGACAGCGGACTTTGCAGAGGAATTTAATCCCCATGGCATAGGGTTATGGATCGGGGAAGATGGAAACCCCTCACTCTTTGTGGTGAATCATCGTAAGGACGGGCACTTTGTGGAGATATTTGATTTCAAAGATAATAGACTAATCCACCGCGAGTCCATTGAGGGGGCCCTTATGCACAGTCCCAACGATGTAATTCCCGTGGGACCCAGGGCCTTTTATGTCACCAACGATCACGGAAACAGATCAGAATTGGGGCGTCTTGTAGAGGAGTATCTCCAATTGGCCAGATCCCTTGTGCTTTACTATGACGGGCATGATTTCCGAATTGTGGCCGAGGGACTTGCCTATTCCAATGGTATCAACCTGAGCCCTGATGGCAGGACGGTTTACGTGGCAGCAACCGTGGGACAGGAGATTTGTGTGTACGATCGGGATAAGGGCTCCGGAGATCTGAAGCTCCGACATACCATCAATCTTGGAACCGGGCCTGATAACATAGAGGTTGATGAGGGGGGCAACCTTTGGATCGGCTGTCACCCCAAGCTTTTGACCTTTGTCAAATACTCTAAAGACCGACAGGAATTGTCTCCCTCGCAGGTGCTCAAGGTAATTGTCCAAAAACCTGGGTCATACACTGTAGACGAAATCTATCTCAATAATGGTGAACCCCTTTCAGGCTCCAGTGTGGCAGCCGTCTTTGAAAAGACCATGCTCATTGGCTCTGTCTTTGACACCCGTCTCCTGTTATGTAACCTACAAAAGTGAAAACAGGGAAATGGCCCGGCTAACCCATATTTTTGACTTTCTTGGCCTCAGAAGGAGCACCGTCGGCATTCTCTTTATGGTTATCCTCGTGGGAATGGGGGAGAGGATGGCAGAGCGGTTTTTGCCCATCTATCTCCTTGCACTCGGTGGCGGAGCCCTTTCAATAGGGTTCCTTAACGGTCTTGATAATCTATTGTCCGCACTCTATTCCTTCCCTGGAGGCTATCTCTCCGACCGGATCGGGACCAAACGGGCCTTGCTCGTATTTAACATCATAGCCATGTGCGGCTTCATGGTGGTTATACTGATTCCGGCATGGGGGGCCGTTCTGGTGGGAGCGGTTTTTTTTCTCTCATGGACCGCGATTTCCCTGCCGGCCACCATGGGCCTGATCGCCAGAGTACTGCCTATGGAGAAGAGAACCATGGGTGTTACCATGCATTCCTTGGTTCGAAGGATACCGATGGCGCTGGGACCGGTTTTAGGCGGTCTCTGTATCGGGGTATGGGGGGTGAGGGATGGAGTTCGGGCGGCCTTTGTCGGGGCTTTAATACTGGCCCTTGTAGGGTCGGTATTGCAGCAACACCTCATCGAAGAGGAGCCTCGAGAAACCGGGTCCGACAGGCGGTCCAAATCTGCTGAAAAGAATCCCCTGAGGCTCTTACGCCTGATGAGCCCTTTGCTCAAGCGGTTGCTTATTTCAGACATCCTGATCCGTTTTTGTGAGCAGATCCCCTATGCATTTGTTGTTGTCTGGTGTATGAAGACGATACAGGCCCCGGTTACGGCCTTTCAATTCGGGATACTGACCAGCATTGAGATGGCTACCGCCTCGCTTGTCTATATTCCGGTGGCTTATCTGGCCGACAAAAGTACCAAGAAACCTTTTGTTATCATCACATTCGTGTTTTTCACACTGTTTCCGCCCATCCTTCTGTTCAGCCAGTCCTTTGCCTGGCTGGTATTTGCATTTATCATCCGGGGCCTGAAGGAATTCGGAGAACCAACACGAAAGGCCCTTATCATGGACTTGGCTCCGGAAGATCGCAAGGCCGGCATGTTCGGTCTCTATTATCTCGTTCGTGATGTATTTGTCTCTGTGGCGGCCTTTGGCGGCGCATTCCTGTGGCAGGTGGGGCCGGCAGCTAATTTCCTGACGGCATGTTCATTCGGCCTCTTCGGCACCATCGGTTTTGCCGTTTGGGGCGATGATTTGTCTAAAGAGGCAGAAAAGGGAGGGAACTGAGAAAAGTCCAATTTCAAGAAGGGTAGGGCCTACGCTTGCCCTTTCCCGGAATTAATAAGGGTGAAGCGTAGACGTGGCCGATTATTAATGATGCATTCTCAGGCCTGACCACATTTCATACATGGGGCTATCTTCATTGGGGTCATATTCATTGGGGCCGTATATTATTACAAAAGACATCCTCTGAAACCTTAAAAACTCCCTTTCATCAAAAGTCTGCGAG
>Ga0315535_1001485_pt1 | contig 15652 bp, 16 predicted proteins | sample SalMarSW160220MG_2_FD_203092 | JGI IMG/M metagenome (GOLD analysis project Ga0315535, IMG submission 203092) | Salt marsh sediment microbial communities from the Plum Island Ecosystem LTER, Massachusetts, United States - Salt Marsh Sediment SW1602-20 ...
CTTCTCCCTTTAGGTCTCGTCTGTGATGATGATGGCCTGCTCCGGACAGGATTGCGCGGCCTCGCGAACCTTGTCCTCTCGATCGGCCGGCACCACTTCGTCGATCGCCGACGAACTGCCGTCGATGTCGCTGAGCTGGAACGACTCCGGAGCGATCATCGAACACAGGGTGTGGCCCTGGCAGCGTTCTGGATCAACCCAGACCTTCAACGGTGTCTCCTCAAACTTGTTGCGGTTTTCAATTGTGGTGGTCGTACCCACTGCAGGTAGCCCCCGCCTTCCGGCCGGTTGCCGGGCTCCTTGTCAGGTGTTCCGACCGCCGTTGACGCCCAATATCTGACCGGTGATGTAGCCGGCTTCCTCGGACACCAGAAAGGCGCATGCCGCCGCGATGTCTTCCGGCTTGCCCATCCTGCGCACCGGGGTCTTGGCGATGTTCTCCTCGATGTCGCCGAGGAAACCGTTCTTTTCGGCGTTGCGCAGCATCGGGGTGTCGATGAAACCCGGTGGCACGGCGTTGACCGTGATGCCGCTGGGTCCGTACTCGAGAGCCAGCGATTTGGTGAGTCCGTTGACCGCGGACTTGGCCGCCACATAGTGCGACATATAGGGGGTGCCGGAATGCGTGCTCGACGAGGAGATGTTGACGATCCGTCCCCACCCGGCCTCGATCATGTCGGGCAGCGCCGCCTGCGTCATGTGGAAGACGCCATTGAGGTTGACGTTGATCACCCGCTGCCACTCCTCGAAGGTGATGTTGGTGAACCGCTTGAACCCGTCCAGGCCCGCGGCGTTGACCAGAACCATCACCGGCCCCAATCGGGCGCGGATCGCCGACAGGGCGGCATCCACCTGCGACCGGTCTGTGACGTCGGCGGTGAAAGTGAGATCGCTCTCGGACGGCCGGAGATCGATGGTGGCAACGTCCAGGCCGTCGGCCCGTAGACGTTGCGCGACGGCGAGGCCGATGCCCGACGCGCCACCCGTGACCACCGCGGTCTTCACGTTGATGCCCCTACTTCAAATGCGGCCGTCTCAGTCACAAAGAATCTCCCTTGCAATTATGAGAACCCTACTCTCCGATCGAAGCGGCGTGCAACACACCCACGAAACCGGGTTTAGCTGCAACGAGAGGCCGAACTGAGCGGTTGCGTGGCCGGGCGAGTACGTCGGTCTCGTTTCTCGGACTTTCTTGAATTCTCGAGACCCGAATGTAAGATTCGCCGAGTAAGAGAATGAAATTATCGGGACTGCCACCACAATAGGGGGTACGGATGCCTGCCCAGGACACGGCAGAACGTACCGCGGATGTCGCGCCCGGGTCACCATTCGACAAGACGTTGGGTGGTCGCGCGTGAGGCCGCTGGAGGGCATCCACGTTCTGGAAGTCGCCATGTACGGGTTCGTGCCGTCGGCGGGCGCCGTGCTCGCCGAATGGGGGGCCGACGTGGTCAAAGTCGAGCATGCGATCACCGGCGATCCGCAGCGGGGACTCCGACAGACCGGCATGCTGCGTGTCGAAGGCGACCCAAACCCCAACATCGAACACGCCAACCGCGGCAAGCGCAGCATCGGACTGGACATGTCGGTGCCGGAGGGCAAAGAGGTGCTCTACGAGCTGGCCCGCCGCTCGGATGTGTTCCTGACCAGTTTCCTGCCCGGCGCCCGGCAGAAGTTCGGCATCGACGTCGACGACATTCGTGCGGTGAACCCGAAGATCGTCTACGCACGCGGAAGTGCGCTCGGTCCGCGCGGCGAAGAGGCGACCAAGGGCGGCTATGACATGACCGCCTTCTGGTGCCGGGCCGGAACGGCCGCCACCATCACCCCGGTGGGAATGCCGGGCATGATCGCGCCACCGGGCCCCGCGTACGGGGACACCATCTCCGGCACCAACCTCGCCGGCGGCATCACCGCGGCCCTGCTCAAACGCGAGCGCACCGGGGAGCCGTCCGTCGTGGACGTGTCGCTGCTGGGCAGCGGCCTGTGGTCGATGGGGCACACGGTCGCCCTCACGAACCATCTGCACCAGCGACTGGAAGCACCGCCACCCGGTGTGCACGGCGCGCCCAACAACCCCTTGGTGGGGCTGTACACCACCTCCGATGGCCGCTACATCTCCTTCGTCATGATGCAGCCGACGAAGTTCTGGGCCGACGTGTGCCGACACGTCGACCTACCGGAGCTGGCCGACGATCCGCGCTTCGCCACGGTGGAAAAGATCGCCGCCAACACAGCGGATGCCGTGGAGGCCTTGACTAAGGCCATCGCAACCCGCACGCTCGCCGAGTGGAGCGAACGTTTCGCCACGCTGGCCGGGCCGTGGGCACCCGTGCAGGACACCCTGCAGGCGGCCGACGACGCACAGATCCGGGCGAACGAGTACATGGTGCAAGCCGGCGAGCTGGAGTTGGTGGCCAACCCGGTCCAGTTCGATGTCGCTGCGCCGCACACCGGGCCCGCCCCCGGGTTCGCCGAGCAGACCGACGAGATCCTGATGGAACTCGGACTCGACTGGGACCGCATCATCGAACTCAAGACGGCCGGCGCCGTCACCTAGGACTGGAGCAGCGCTGAAATGCTTGAGCCGATCGTCGCTTCTATCGAGACGCAGTTGGCTTGCGTCATTGCGCCGACTGCGGACTTCCCGATAACGGTTATGCATTTTCCACTCCGCCGGGATGCGGCATGAGTCATAATCGGCGGACGCTTCAAGACGTGGAGCCTCTCGTTATTACGGTGCCAACTCACGCAACTGAACGGAGGTCTGGCGTGAGCAAGGTCGCGGCTGTCACACCGGAGGCCGTTGCCGGAATATGGCTGTCCGCTGGGCATTTCGTGGTCGACAGCATCCACTCGGGGTCGTTGGGTGAGCCGAATTTATCTCAGCCGGTGCGCAATAACAAGACTGTCGGTCTCGTAGCGTGGGAGGAGGCCGACGCCGATGGCGACTGACAGAGCAGACCACTGGTCAACGGGATTGCCGCAGCTGAAACTGAAATGGGACATCTCGGGGCCCATGCAGGCCGTCGGAGCCTTGTTCGCAATGTCGGCCGACGCGGTCAAATTCCTGTTCCGTCGGCCGTTCCAGTGGCGGGAGTTCTTGGAGCAGTCCTGGTTTGTCGCGCAGGTGTCGCTGGCTCCCACCTTGTTGGTAGCGATCCCGTTTACCGTCCTCGTCAGCTTCACGCTCAACATCCTCTTGCGCGAACTGGGCGCGGCGGACCTATCCGGTGCGGGTGCCGCGTTCGGTGCAGTCACCCAGCTCGGACCGATGGTCACGGTTTTGATCGTGGCGGGCGCGGGTGCTACGGCTATGTGTGCGGACCTGGGGGCGCGAACGATTCGTGAAGAAATCGACGCCATGGAGGTGCTGGGCATCAACCCGATCCAACGGTTGGTCACACCGCGCATGCTGGCTTCCGGATTGGTCGCCTTTTTGCTCAACAGCCTGGTTGTCATCATCGGTGTCCTTGGCGGCTACGTCTTTTCGGTGTTTGTGCAAGACGTCAATCCCGGCGCGTTCGCCGCGGGTATCACCTTGCTCACCGGCGTGCCCGAGGTGGTCATTTCGTGCGTCAAGGCAGCGCTTTTCGGCCTTATCGCCGGCTTGGTCGCCTGCTATCGGGGCCTGTCCATCACCGGCGGGGGCGCCAAGGCGGTTGGCAACGCGGTGAACGAGACCGTGGTTTATGCCTTCATGTCCCTGTTCGTCGTCAACGTGGTGGTCACCGCGATCGGCATCAAGATGACGGTGAAGTAGGGGCTGCCAATGGCGCTGAGGGCCGCATATCCGCGATTGATCCGCCAATTCGAGAGGCCGGTCGCCTCGTTGGGCCGGATCGGGGACCACGCCCTGTTTTACGGTAGAGCGCTCGCCGGAGTGCCCTTCGCAGCTACCCATTACACGCGCGAAGTCGTTCGACTGGTTGCCGAGATCAGCATGGGTGCTGGCACTTTGGCGATGATTGGCGGAACCGTTGTGATCGTCGGCTTCCTGACGCTGGCGGCAGGCGGCACACTGGCGATTCAGGGTTACACCTCGCTGGGCAATATCGGCATCGAGGCGCTGACGGGCTTTCTGTCCGCGTTCATCAATGTACGTATCGCGGCACCGGTGGTCGCCGGGATCGGTCTGGCGGCCACCTTCGGCGCCGGGGTGACTGCTCAGCTGGGTGCCATGCGGATCAACGAAGAAGTCGATGCGTTGGAGAGCATGGCCATTCGGCCGGTTTCCTACTTGGTGAGCACCCGGATCCTGGCGGGAATGATAGCCATCACGCCGTTGTACAGCATCGCGGTCATCCTGTCGTTTTTGGCCAGTCAGTTCACCACGACGTTCTTGCTCGGGCAGTCGCAGGGTTTGTACCAGCACTACTTCGACACGTTCCTGAACCCGATTGACTTGTTGTGGTCGTTCCTGCAGGCCATCCTGATGGCGCTCACCATCCTGCTGATCCACACCTACTACGGTTATTTCGCTTCGGGGGGGCCGGCCGGTGTCGGCAACGCGACCGGTAACGCGGTGCGCACCTCGCTCATCGTCGTGGTGTCGGTAACGCTGTTGGTCGCGCTGGCTATCTACGGTACGAACGGCAACTTCAACCTGGCCGGTTAGCTTCAGGAGGTGGAACGGCAGTGACGCAGAGTGTGCCAGCGGGTCGCGGCGCGGTCGCCGGCCGACCCGCGCGCGCCGGCCACACTCGGCGGCCGGCCGGACGGAATTACCTGCGCCCTCTGCTCGGACTGATCACCGTCGTCATCATTTGCTTGATCTTCGCCGTGGCGGTGGGTCTGTTTCAGGGCTCCTTCACCGAAACCGTGCCGGTGACCGTGATCTCGCAACGAGCCGGCCTGGTCATGAACCCGGACGCCAAGGTCAAGATGCGCGGCGTGCAGGTGGGCAAGGTTGCCTCGATCGAACCGCTGCCCGATGGCCAAGCGGCCATTCACTTGGCGATGGACCCGTCGCAGTTGCGCTTCATTCCCGGCAACGTGCTCGTCGACATCGCCTCCTCGACGGTATTCGGCGCGAAGTCCGTCCTGCTGGTAGAACCTGCCCAACCCTCGGCCCAGCGGCTACACGGTGGCCAGACGCTGCAGGGCCAGCACGTCATGGTCGAAATCAACACGGTTTTCCAGCAACTGGTGTCGGTGCTGTCGCATATCGACCCGCCGAAGCTCAACGAGTCACTGGGTGCGCTGGCACAGGCGTTCAGTGGGCGGGGCCCGAAGCTCGGTCAATCCCTGAGTGACCTGGATTCGTTTCTGTCCAGGCTGGAGCCGAGCCTTCCCGCATTCAGGCATGACCTCGCGGTCTTGCCGGCGGTGTCCGACGCCTATGCCGACGCGGCGCCGGACCTGGTGAGGACCGCAGCTAACGCGACCACGATCAGCAAGACGATTGTCGAGGAGCAGCACAACCTGGATGCGTTGCTGATCAGCGCGATCGGCTTGGCCGACATCGGCAACGACGTCTTGTCGACGAACCGCCAACCGCTGACGGATGTGATGCATCTGCTGGTGCCGACGACGGATCTGACCAACGAGTATCACGAGGTGTTCACCTGCTCTTTCGGCGGGCTCATCCAGATTGGGCACGGTGCGCCGTTGTCGGAGCCGAGCATCAACATCTCGTCGAGCCTCACCTGGGGCGCCGAACGTTATCGATATCCGACGAACCTGCCGAAGGTTGCGGCGACGGGCGGCCCCCAGTGCGTGGGTCTGCCGAAGCTGCCGTTCAACACGAACCCGCCGCAGCTGATTACCGATATCGGCGCCGACCCGGTGGGGTACGGAAACCCACAGCTGTTGATCAACTCCGATCTTCTCAAGCAGCTGTTGTACGGGCCGATCGCCGGCCCACCACGCAACTCCGCTCAGATCGGACAACCCGGATGAGAACGCGCGCCACGCTGATCAAGTTCGCGGTCTTTGCGGTCGTGATGGCGATGCTGACCGCCTTCCTGTTCTTCATCTTCGGCCAGTACCGGACGGGTGCGACAACCGGGTATTCGGCGGTGTTCACCGACGTGTCGCGTCTCAAGGTGGGGCAGTCGGTGCGGGTCGCCGGGATCCGGGTGGGCACGGTCGATAGCGTTTCGCTGCAGCCGGACAAAAAGGTTGTGGTGAAGTTCGACGCCGACCGCAACATCGTCCTCACCGAGGGCACCAGGGCGGCGGTCCGCTACCTCAACCTGGTGGGTGATCGCTACCTTGAACTCCTCGATGGCCCGGGCTCGCCCAAGCGTCTGCCGGCCGGCGGTCAGATTCCCGTCAACCGCACCGCCCCGGCGCTCGACCTCGATCTGCTGCTCGGCGGACTGAAACCCGTTACCCAGGGCCTTAATGCGCGCGACGTCAACGCGCTGACCTCAGGGCTGTTGCGGGTCTTCCAGGGTCAAGGCGGGACTCTGGAGTCGCTGTTCGCCAAGACGACGTCGTTTTCGAACGCCTTGGCCGACAACGATCAAACCGTGCAGCAACTGATCGACAACCTCAACGTTGTGGTCGGCACAATTTCGAAGGACGGCGCCCAGTTCTCCGGTGCGATCGATCGCCTCGAGCGGCTTGTCAGCGGGCTGTCGGACGACCGCGACACCATCGGGTCGGCCATCGACGCACTGGACAAGGGAACCGCCTCGCTGGCGGATCTGCTGGCCAGCGCGCGCCCGCCGCTGTCCGGCACCGTAGCGCAGTTGAATCGGCTGGCGCCGATTTTGGATGGCGACAAGGACCGCATTGAGGCCGCAATCGCGAAGGCGCCGAAGAACTACCGCAAGCTGGTCCGACTCGGCGTGGCCGGCGCCACCATCCCGTACTACCTCTGCCAGTTGGAGCTCCGCGGCACGGATCTTCAGGGCAGGACGGTGCACTCCAATATCTTCAGGTCAGATGCGGGAAGGTGCACGGAACCCTAATGCTTAAGTATCGCGGAGCTGGGCTCGTCAAGGCCGGACTCATCGGCGTCGTCCTGGCGGTGATGGTCATCCTGGTGGGCCTGTCGCCCGACCGGTTCATCGCATGGGCGACGATGGTCAGGTACCAGGCGCTGTTTTCCGAAGCCGGCGGCTTGGCGGTGGGCAACCCCGTGACGGTGTCGGGGATGAAGGTCGGCACGGTGTCGGATGTGTCGCTGAGCCACGGCGATGCGCTGGTGACGTTCGCGATGAAGGGCAACATCCTGCTCGGGTCGGAGACTTCCGCGCACATCCGCACCGGCACGCTGCTGGGCGAGCGGGTGCTGACGGTGGAGTCCGCCGGCAGCGGCACTATGCATCCGATGGCTCTCATCCCCGTCTCGCGGACGTCCTCGCCTTATTCGTTGACGGAAGCGGTCAGCGACTTAACCTCGGACACTGCCGGAACCGACACCACGGCGCTGAACCAGTCGTTGGACACGTTGTCGGCGACGCTCGACCAACTCGCACCCCAAATGGGGCCGGCCTTCGACGCGCTCACCCGGTTGTCACGCACCCTCAACAGTCGTAACAAGAACCTGGGTGACCTCTTCAAGAGCGCCGGCGACGTCACCGGCGTTCTTTCCGAACGCAGCCAGCAGGTCAACAAGCTCATCCTCAACTCCGACTCCCTGCTCCAAGTCCTGGTGGCGCGGCGACAAGAAATCGTGGACCTGCTGGCCAACACGTCGGCGGTGGCCAAGCAGCTGACGGCGTTGGTGCACGACAACGAAAGCACATTGGCACCGACGCTGGAGAGGCTTAATTCGGTGACTGCGATGCTGGAAAAGAACCGCGACAACATCGCCAAAGGACTCAATGGTCTCAAAAAATTCGAGATCACGGTCGGTGAGGGCATCGCCAGCATGTACGCCTACTCAGCGTTCGTCCCGAACTTCCTTGCCCCGCAACTCTTCCAGCCGTTGTTCGACTATCTCTGGGGATTCCGTACCTTCGACCCGGCTCGCGGTCCCGGCTACCCGTCGCCGGTGCCTCGGTCGCTGACCCCCTGGCCGTACAACACTATTCCGGCGTGCCCTGGCTGTACGTTGGGCGGACGGATCGGCGGATCACAATGATCTCCCGGATCCCACGCACAAGGCTGGCGGCCGTGGCAGCGGTTGTCCTGGTCGGGCTCATCGTTGCCGGCGCTGCCGTGCTTGTCCGTAACACGTTCTTCGGCCCACGGACGATCACCGCATATTTCACGACCACCACCGCGATCTACCCCAATGACGAGGTGCGGGTGTCGGGTGTCAAAGTCGGCCACATCAAATCCATTCAGCCGCAGGGCACACAGGCCAAGATGACTCTCGAGGTCGACCGTGACGTGCCCATCCCGGCGGACGCGAAGGCGGTCATCGTCGCCCCGAATCTGGTGGCCTCCCGCTACGTCCAGCTCTCACCGGCCTATCGCGATAGTGGGCCGGTCATGCACGATGGGGCAGTTATACCGGTCGAACGCACCGCAGTGCCGGTCGAGTGGGACGAGGTCAAAACCCAGTTGATGCGGCTGGCAACGGATTTGGGACCCAAGAGTGGCGTATCGGGTACATCCGTGGGGCGCTTCATCGACAGCGCCGCCAACGCACTCGACGGCAACGGCGACAAGCTGCGCCAAGCGCTTGCTCAATTGTCGGGCGTGGGCCGGATCCTCGCCAACGGCAGCGGCAACATCGTCGACATCATCAAAAACCTGCAGACCTTCGTCGGCGCGCTGCGGGACAGCAACGTCCAGATCGTGCAGTTCAACGACCGCCTGGCCACGCTCACCAGCGTGGTCAACGACAGCAAGTCAGACCTGGATGCGGCGCTGACAGATCTGTCGACGGCGGTCGGCGAGGTGCAGCGATTCATCGCTGGAACTCGCAACCAGACCAGCGAGCAGATTGCCAGGTTGGCCGACGTCACACAGAACCTGGTCGATAACCACATGGCCTTGGAAAATATCCTGCACGCAGCGCCGAATGCGCTCGGCAACTTCTTCAACGACTACAACGCCGACACCGGAACCATCGTGGGCGGGTTCGGGCTGATCAACTTCGCGAACCCCACGTGGGGCGGTCAGCTTCTGCTGTCCGTTCCGGGCTGCACCCAAATCGGCGCCATCGAGAACGTCACCGCGGTCGAATCGGGCAAGCTGTGCTCCCTGTTCCTCGGTCCCGGATTGCGACTGCTCAACTTCAATAACTCGCCAATTCCCATCGACCCATTCCTGCAGAAGTCCATGGATCCGTCCAAGGTCCTCTACACCGAACCGCGCCTGGCGCCCGGAGGGGCGGGCCCGAAACCCGGACCACCCGAGATCCCGCCTGAGGTGTCGGCCTATACCGGCCTGCCGGGTGATCCGGTGGGACCGCCGGGGGCGGTGCCACCGGAACGGATACCGGGCGCGGCGATGCCGCTGCCGCCCCCACCGACCACACCGATGGAATCGCCGCCACCACCGCCACCGGCGGAGCCGAGCCTGTCGGGCATGCTGCTGCCGGCTGAAGGGCCGCAATCGTGACCGCCCGGGCGCGGGTGCCGGGTCGGCGGGTGCTCGCCGTTGTCTCCTGCGTCATGTTGACGTTGACGGGATGCGCCTTCCACGGCCTGAACTCATTACCGCTGCCTGGCGCGGTCGGACGTGGGCCGGGGGCCAAGATCTACCACGTCGAGCTCCCGAATGTCGGCACCATGGAGTCGAATTCGCCGGTGATGATCAACGACGTCGTCGTCGGCAGTGTCGGCGCGATGAGGGTGCAGGGCTGGCACGCCGATGTCGAGATCTCGATAAAGCCCGACGTCGTCGTCCCGGCCAACGTGGTGGCCACCGTCGGTCAGACCAGCCTGCTGGGGTCGATGCATCTGGAGCTCAATACGCCGCTCGGCCAGTCGGGAAGCGGACGGCTGCAGCCGGGTGCCACCATCCCGCTCAGTCGGTCATCGGCCTACCCGTCCACAGAGCAGACGCTGTCGTCGCTGGGAGCGGTCGTCAACGGCGGGGGACTGGGACAGATCGGGGAGATCATCCACAATTTCTCCGCCGCCCTGTCCGGGCGCGAGGGCGCCGTACGTGATCTGATCACTCGCCTCGACACGTTCGTCGGAACACTGGACCAACAGCGGGACAACCTCGTCGACTCCATCCAGGCGCTGAACCGGCTTGCCGGCACATTCGCCGACCAACGCGACGTGCTCACCCAGGCGCTGCGCAAGATACCGCCAGCGCTCGATGTGCTGGTCAAGGAGCGGCCGCGGCTGACGGCCGCCCTCGACAAACTTCGCGTCTTCAGCAACACCGCCACCCGGCTGGTCAACGACGCCCAGGCCGACCTGGTCAAGAACCTCAAAAACCTGGAGCCGACCATCAAAGCGCTCGCCGACGTCGGACCGGAGTTCGGCATGGCGATCGCGGCGGCGTTCGTGTTCCCGTTCACCCAGAACTTCGTCGACCGAGCGGTCCGAGGCGACTACTTCAACCTCCATGTTGACCTTGACATCTCGATTCCACGGCTCAAGCGGGGACTGATGCTGGGAACCCACTGGGGCCAGCTCGACCAGCCGTCGGTACCGGAGCCCGGGGACCCGTACCGCTTTAACTACACACTCGATCCGATGCATGACCCCGTGAGGCCACCGTGGGTCGATCCCAATGCGCTGCCGCTGCCCCCGCTGCCTGGGCCACCGCCGGCTGCGGCATCGACGGGAGGTGGCGGATAGATGCTGACGCGTTTCATCCGGATCCAGCTGGCGATTTTCACGATCGCCGGCACCGTTGGCGTGATCGCGATGGTCCTTTTCTACATCCAAGCGCCGACGCTGCTGGGCATCGGCCGGATGACGGTGACGCTGGAGCTGCCGGCCACCGGCGGACTGTATCGGTTCTCCAACGTGACCTACCGTGGGGTTCAGATGGGCAAGGTCACCTCGGTGGGGTTGACGCCGACCGGCGCGAAAGCGACGCTGTCGCTCAACACTTCGCCCAAGGTCCCTGCGGACCTGACGGCGGAGGTGCTCAGTGTCTCCGCGGTGGGTGAACAATACGTGGACCTGCGGCCCAAAACCGACTCGCCGCCCTACCTGCACGACGGCTCGGTCATCGCCGCACGCGACACAACGATTCCGCAGCCGGTCGGGCCGGTGCTCGATCAGCTCAATGCGTTGGTCAAAAGCATCCCGAAGACCAAACTCGGCCAATTGTTCGACGAGACGTTCCAGGCCTTCAACGGTTCCGGTTACGACCTGGGGTCACTGATCGATTCCTCGCAGACGCTGTCCCGCGACTCCAACAGCGTCGTCGATCGCACCCGTGCCCTCACCGAAGACGCTGGGCCGCTACTGGATACGCAAGCGCGCACCACCGATTCGATCAGGACATGGGCACGCAGCTTCGCCGGGATTTCGGATGTGTTGGTGAACAACGACTCTCACTTCCGCACACTGCTGCAAAACGGACCTGAGGCCGCGAACGAGGCGTCCCGGCTTCTCGAACAAGTCAAACCGACGCTGCCAGTGTTGCTTGCCAACCTGACCACCATCGGGCAGATCGGCGTCACCTACCACCCCTCGCTCGAACAGCTGCTGGTGTTGTTGCCGTCGGCGGTTGCTATCGAGCAGGCTGCTCAGGGCGAAAACCATACCGACGGTAAGGCCATGGGTGACTTCGCACTCACGATCGACGATCCGCCCATTTGCACGGTCGGCTTCCTGCCGCCTAGCTCATGGCGATCCCCCGACGACCTCAGCGACATCGACACACCGGACGGGTTGTATTGCAAACTTCCGCAGGATTCACCGCTCGCGGTTCGCGGTGCCCGCAACTATCCCTGCATGGGTCACCCGGGTAAGCGCGCGCCTACCGTCGAAATCTGCAACAGCGACAAACCGTACATGCCGCTGGCGATGCGCCAGCACGTCCTCGGTCCCTACCCACTGGATCCAAACCTGCTCGCCCAGGGCGTCCCGCCCGATGACCGGATCACCTCCAACGACAGGATCTTCGGCCCGGTGGAGGGAACGCCGCTGCCGCCGGGGGCGGTGCCGCGCGGCGCACCGGCGGGGCCGCGCGGAGAAAATCCACCATCGGGCACGGTTGGGGCAGCGGTTCCGCCGGTGCAGTCGTCGGGACCCACGCTGGCGCCCATGTCGCCAATGTCGGCTGACCTTGCGCCCTTCGCGCCACTCGACGTTCCTTCATCAGGGGAACTCTCCGCACCACCGCCACCGGCCCTCGCGCCGCAGGATCAGGCCGACGGCGGGCAGCCCCAGGCAGCGCCAAGCTCGTTCGGATCCAACGCATCTGAGCCGGCGCCCTCGGTCGTGGTGGCGAAATACGATCCGCGCACCGGTCGCTATGTCGGCCCGGACGGGAAGCTGTACCAGCAATCGGATCTTGCGACCTCGAAGGCGCCCAAGACGTGGAAGGACATGCTTCCCACCTGAAAACGCGCTGAGACGATGATCGAGGTGGGGGACCGCCCGCTTACGGGGGAGGCGGGGCAACGACGCTACGACCGCCCGGTCAGGACAGCCGGTCCAGGCGCAACGGCATCGTGATATCAAGCCACTGGTTTTGCCCGCAGGCACCGCTCGGGCCGACTGTCTTGTCCTTGCCGGCGAAGACCGGCGACCCGATTTGGAATCCACCATTGTCGTTCACTGGGTAGAACAAGTAGGTCTGCTGCCCGGGGAACGCGGTACCGTCTTCGCACCGCTCCCAGTTCGGCACTTCGCGCCTCACCTTCCACATCTCCCCATCATTCATATAGAGGGGCGCGCTCCATCCCTGGTCGCTCCTCACCGTGCCGTGGCATTCCTGGAATGTGTCGCACGTCGAGCTGATGGTCCATATTTGGTAGACCGTCGGCTCGCCGAAGTATTGATCATTCCGCTGGGCCCAATCGCCGATAGACGTAGCGCGGAACGTGCCGTTGATGGCCACCTCTTCCTTGGTCGTCGCCTGCGCCGTGGATGCGGTGCCCAAACCGCCGAACACAGTGGCAGCCAGCAGAGTTGCGGTGGTGAGCGTTTTTTGTGAACGCATCAGGTGCTCCTCGAAGCGCATAATCCGACAGTGCCTCTGACGGCTTTTCGCCATCGGTTGCGGCGTTCTCGAGCGTTGACGTTACACCGCTTCGGCCGATCGGGTAACGGTTGGAACAAGATTTGCCGCGCTCATCCGGACGGGTCGAATTTCGCGATCAGCCAGGAACCGTTGACCTTTGTCAGTGTGACCAGGATGCTGCTCTGGGTTTTCTCGGGATCTTTCTTTTTCGGGCTTGCTGTGGTCTGGTCGACGAAAACCAACACGACGGCCGAATCGGGATGTAAATCCGAAACGGCGGCCCGAATCACCTTAGCGGTCGCCGTCAGTTGTCCCTGCTGCGCCGTCGGCGCGACGACAGCATCGGTGAATTTTCGGTAGTAGGCCAAAAAGTCGCCGGTGAGATGCGCTTTCGCCTTGGCGAAATCGCGATTCAAATTGTCGTAGGAATACGACAACACCGCTGCGGCACCATCTGAGGCTGCCTGGATTGCCCGGTGTGCCGTCGCTTCATCGACCCGCTGATCCGGCCGGTACAGAATGAAGTACACGCCGGCAGCGACTCCCACGGCGGCAACGACCAACGTGGTCGCGACTATCGAACGCCACCTTGCCAAACAGAGGCGGGCCCAATGCCGGATCGCTGCCAGTCGGCGCAGGCGTGCCGATCCCTCGCCAGCGGGTGGCCGTCCATCCTCGTCGGCGTGCGGAATCTCCACGCCGTCAATCGCCGTTTCGGTGCTGTCCAGCGACGAGCCATGCTCGACAGTCATTGCAGGAATTCAACTTTCGACATCTTGAGCTGACCGCCGTCGCGGTCCATATTGACACTGAGTCGAAACAAGGCCGGCGGCGGTTTGGCGTTATCCGGCCCAGTGGCGTCGGTTTTCGCCGCCACAAGCACGACTCCCGAATCGTCGCTCAACGACTCGACGGCGACGGCTTCCACGGTGGCCTTGCTGCCGACCTTCGTATCCTCGGCCCTCTTGACTATCAGGGTTGACAGCACTGACAGCTGGTTCTTCTGTTCACCCGTGGAGGCATCGATCATGCGCTGGACGCTGTCCTTGGCATGATCGGGGTCGATCGACAGCAGTGTCGTGACCCCTTGCCGGGCGGCTGCAGCGAACTCCGCGGCCAGGTGCCGTTTATGCACCGCGGTGTGGTGCTGCCACACCATGTAACCGGTCGCGCCGAGGGAAGCGGAGGCGAGCGCGATGCCGACGCCAACAGCTGTTGTCTTCCGCCCGGGACGGCGGAGCCACCGCGGCCGCCTGGGATGCCGCGGCAAACGTAGCCGCGCCCGCGCCGGCTTTGCGGGGCGCTGCTCGACGTCTCGGGACACGGCGTCGTCATCCGCGTCCCCGGATTCTGCCGCCCGGCGCAGTCGTACCAGGCGTGCCCGAGCCGCCTCTGCGCGCGCTTCAGCCTTGGCAACTTCGTCTGCTGTGTCCGCTTCCAAGACGGGCGCTTCGGTGTCGGAGTCGACCCCTGAGCGCGACTGTGATTCGTCGGCATCGGTCACATCCGCCGGGTCACCGCAACGGTCGGCGTCAGGCCCCTCCGGATCGTGCACGGTGATGCAGCTTATCACTTTGGCCTGGGCCCAACGCCGTGATCGGGCGGGCCGCCTTGGGGCTCCTACATGCGGAAATGCTCGCTCGCCAGGGGACGGACGGAGCAGAGTTCGGGGTGATTCGACAGCCGAATTTGCTCAGGCGATCTTTTCGGTAGTGGGTTGGTTCGAACGCGAGTAGCGTGATGCGTTCATGTGCAGCGTGGCAGACATGACGTTTCGGGAGAAGATCACCATGCGGATCGCCAATTTCAGCAGCGGCCAGCGAGTTACCTGCGCTGGCTGTCAAGGCCGTTCGAGCCATATCGCTGCGGCGGTCGGCATGGCCACCGCAGTCCTGCTCATCGCCCCGGTCGTGCTGATGGGGGCGTCGTCTGCTCACGCTGACACCGGCATCGATGGTTACGTTCGTTGCGTAGGAGGCGACGTGAAACCCCCGCCGCCGGGGGTAAGCGCAGAATTTTGGTTTCCCAGCGTTCATGTGATTCAGACGGATCTCGATTCTGGTGTGCCCTCCGACCAAGTGGCTCAGAGATTGGTGGATATGGGAGTCGATCCCAAGGATGCCGTCACCCGAGTGCAGTGTTTTCTGGCCAACCAGCCACGCGGGGAAGGGCATTGAAGCGGTCAGGGCATGGCGTGGGCTGCGCGTGGCTGAGAAGTCCAAACTGGCCACTACCATCTTCTCCAACTAGGAGAATTTTCTTTTCGGGTATGGCAAAGTAGTCGAGTGCGATCAATCGTGGCCCTGTTCGCCGCGTTGCTCGGCGTCGCTGTGCTCGCGGCGCCGCCGTCCTTCGCCGGGCCCACCGTGTGCGACTACCCCGCCTGCACCCCGGGCATCATGCCGCATCAGGTCCTCGGAGCGCCGTGTGACAACACCACCTACTACGCCTTCGGTGTCGCGGACGGTTACGTCTCCTTCGCCTCGCAGCCCGGACGGCTGATGTTCTGCGGCTCGCCCAGGAGATACCAGCCCCGATGGTTCCGGTCACCGCCCATGGCGGGAGTCAAGGACGAAAACGCCAACTGCCAGAATTACCAGAACTACGTCGCACAGGCCCCCGATGGCCTGTTCCTGATCTGTAT
>Ga0315535_1001487_pt1 | contig 15643 bp, 12 predicted proteins | sample SalMarSW160220MG_2_FD_203092 | JGI IMG/M metagenome (GOLD analysis project Ga0315535, IMG submission 203092) | Salt marsh sediment microbial communities from the Plum Island Ecosystem LTER, Massachusetts, United States - Salt Marsh Sediment SW1602-20 ...
CTCAACAATAATTAGTGGGGCCGTTTTGCCATATTCTTTGGCTTTGTCTAAATTATATAACACATTCTCTTTATCAAATCCTTTTGAATGAATATATTTATAATCGTCATCAACATCTATTCTAACATCTCGTAAATGATATCCTGCCAAATCACCATCCACATCTCTTATTGGTATAATATCTCTTATATAACCGTAGCCGTCTTTATAGCCGCCGGCAACTTCAAAATGGTCCAAAGTTTTATTTGAAAACCCATCATTATTAAAATGGCCGGATCTAAATGGCTTAAATTGTCTTAAACATTCTTCTGTAACTATCGAATCACTAACAGTTTTAGGTTTGAATTTATTAATAAACTCGTCCCGCTCTCTGCGGCGCTCGTATTCAATATATTTTTGTTCTAAATCTCCTACGTCGCCTACCAAATCCTGTAAATAACGAACAGCATCGAGAAAACTATATCCCATGGCGGACTGTATCAACCCGATTATATCATACCCATTTACCTCATGACATTTACGAGTAAAACAAACCCATGTTCTTGATTCTTTATTAAATCTAAAAGCAGTTTTATTATCACCGCCGTGAATTTTACATTCACCCCGAATCTCTTTAGAAGTTTCTCTATCAATTTTAAACCCTAAACTTTCTATTAAATATCTAGGATCAACAATGGTTTTAAGTCGTCTTAGATTTAACCTTTTCTCTTCAAACTTAGATGGGGGTTTCATCATCATAAAATGCGCTTCCTTCGTTGATTACTCTGCTATAATCAACAGCTTGTTTTTCAATGCCAACTTCTTTAATTCTCAATTGCTCTTTAAAGAAATGATAACCAATTCCTAACGGCGGGGTCTGGCCGCCTCTTCTTGAATTTTGAACTACTAATTTATGAGAACCTGCCTCTAAGCCGTACTTATCAATTTCTTCTTTATCTCTTGTTGACCACAAACCAATTATATCAGCGTATCTTGCAATTCTATCACTGTCAGCAATTTCTTTTGCTCTGTTCAGCTGAACTGCCGTTACCGCTGGGATATTCAGCTCGCCAGCCAAATCTTTTAGTGCTGTTGTGACATCTCCTAATAACTGATATTCTTTTCGTTGTCTGTCCACAGAATGAGAATCAGGTTCTTTTAAATAATCAAACATAATTAATCCTAAATCATGCTTGACTTTATATTTTTTATACAATGCAATAATCTTATCAACACTGTACCCAGGCATATATTCATGAAACAATTTACTATTATCAACTCTTTCTATACATCTTTTTACAATTTGTCTATGAACTTCATCTGAATATCCACCATGAATTATCTGTCTTTCCTTTACTCCACTCATAGCAGACACAGCCCTTGGGCGCCACTGCTGATAAGGCATCTCGGTGTCGATATACAAAACAGTTTTTTCTTCAATAAATGCTACATGTAATGCCATATTTGTTAAAAATGCACTCTTACCTTCTTTCATTCTTGCACCAATAACAAATAATGTTGCCGGGACAAGCCCGTCAATTTGTTTGTCTAAAACAACATGGCCTGTTGACAAACCTATTTGTTCTATTCTATTTTCTTTTCTTTCTTCTATATATTCTACAAGACCATCAGCGAAATCTTTTGGCTCGTTTACAGCTTTGCTTTCTGTAGATAAATTTAATATGTTATTTTCAACAGCGCCCATTAAATCGGCGCTATCTAAACCGTCCTTTGCGTTATCAACAACTTTTGCTAATCCCTCTTTTAATAGACAGTGTAGTTGATATTTTGTGCTGGCCTCAAGAACATTATTCATATAAACATTAAAGTTCCCATCAGCAACTTCCATGTTATTTATAGTTTGTAAATAATCTATACCACCAATACTTTGTAAACATCCTTCATTTCTTGCAACTTCAACTAACATGGTGATATCAAACTTCTCGACACCTTTATTCAACAAAGATTTTAACAATACAAAAAGCGTAGAATGTTCTGGATAAAGAAAATCTTTTTCGTCCATCTTTGAAATTATAGTATAAAAATTATCTATACGTTTAAAAGAATAAGACATTAAAGCTCTTTCATCTGTAGCTTTCCAAAAGAGATGTTTCAAATTAGAATCTTCCATTATAATTTTCTCTCCTGCCGTACAGTATATAGTTCATTCTCTCTACGTGTTAACTCTCTTTTAAATGCTGCAATTAACTCGCTTATAGATTTATCTAGGCCATCTAACATAATCAATTCGTCCTGCAGTGGATTAATTTCATTTTGTAAATTATTTATAGTTTTAGAATTTTTAACTATATCATCAACCGCATTTGTTTTAGTTTTAAACTTTTTAATTAAAGCAGGAGTTAACCTTTGATTGATAACGTTTTCTAAGAACCGCTTTTTTTGAGTCAATTCCGCTCTGGTTTGATTGGTTTGATATCTTAAATAAATAAGATATTGCCCAAGAGCGATACAGTATTGACTAACTTCTAAGCTATCCGTGTGTTCGAGCTTTCTCACGTCAAATTGAAAAATCTTTTCAATATAATTTTTGTTGATTTTTAAATTTTCAAACAAACTTTTTTCTATCATTATGACACCTTATCATCATCTATACGTTCTTTTTTGGATCTTAAATCATGTATGCCTGTACAAAAATATTTCCATTCCATAACTTCGCCCGTGGGCAAAACAACTGGTAAATAATGTGCTTCCATTCCAACTGTTGTGCCATCAGGAAGAATGTCTATTTGCCGGCATATATCACTCAATGCACAATATTTTTTCTCTCCTGCTTTCGTACCGTCATCCATAGGAGTAAAATCACAACAATCTTTATCTAATATCCCCTTTTTCTTTCCAGGAATTATTATGTCTGTCATTATACAAAACCCCTTTTCGACTCCAAAGCACCATGAATTTTTTTAAGAAGCATCTTTTTAGTTATTCTTTCATTATAAAAAATTCTGGCTAAACAATATCTATCATGCTCTTCTACATATTGTATCTTCAGATTGTCCCTATTTTTATACTTAAGGTATCCTTTTTTATCTCCATGAAAGTGCGGAACATATTCAACATGTTGTTTGCCCTGCACCTCAATAAAAATACCTAAGTCTTTTATAAAATAATCAAAAAATAAACGTGTTCCTTTATAATATAAGTATTGTTCTTTTAATATAATATTATGAGGAAATAATTCTTTTAATAAATCGTAGACCTTATCCGCTTGTTTGCTCATTATAGAATTCTCTCAGCCCTAACATATCAATTATTTTTTCTCTTAATTCAGTATACAGTCCCTGATTATCCTCAACTTTCAAAGCTTCTTTAGCATTCCACTCGCCCTGAGCAAAATTTTCACCCTCGTATTTATACCATGCTCCTGATTTCTCAACAAGACCTAGTTGTTCTGCTAGAATCAATGTTTCCCAATGAGTATCATAACCAACTCCGTAAATTAGTGGTACAGCAGCGTCTTTAAATGGTGATGCTAATTTATTTTTCTTGACATGGAAGTTGGTATAGTGACCAACAACATCAGCAGTTCCAGGCTGAGTTATTCTAGAGCTAACAGCTTCCCCACCCTTTACTTTTATCCTTCCTGTTGCCCAAAAATCTAAAGCAACGCCGCCAGTAGTGGTCTCTGGATTTCCATAACCACCTATTTTTGATCGGATTTGATTTACAAATATCAATAAAGTGTTTGTGGAACTGGCAACTGGTGTGAGTTTTCTTAAAGCTTTACTCATAAGACGTGCTAACAACCCCATAAATTCATCACCTATAGAAGCCAAAGCCTCTGACTTAGGAATTAATGCAGAAACACTATCTATTACAGCAACATCAATTTCATTTGTTTTCATAAGCATTTCTAAAGCATCAAGGTTGTCGTCGCCGGCAAAAGCTTTAATTGTTAAAAGATTCTCCAAATCCACGCCCATATTTTTAAATAATTTTGAGTCTGCTGAATGCTCAGCATCAACAAATACACACTGCATATCACGTTTTTGAGCTTGAGCAATGACACTCATAGCTAATGTTGTTTTACCACCACTTGGTGCACCATATACTTCATACACTCTTCCTATAGCCATCCCTCCACGGCCCAATGCGGCATCGAGTGATATACAACCAGTCGAAATAGTTTTAATTTCTAAATTGTCCTGCTCTGACATGGGTTTTATAACATCCCCATATTTCTTTTTTATCGCTGCTCGGGCTGCCGTCATCGTACTATGCACTTCAATCTTCTTCTTTTTTGCCATCCTTCGCCTCCTCAATCTCGGTTAAAAAAGCAATGCTTTCTGTGCCGTGTTTTTTTATATATTCTTCATTATATTCATCGATCATCCTATCAATGACCTCTGCCTCTCTCTTTGCCTTTTTATCATTCATTATGCCGATAGCTTTCTCTGTTATCCAAGCACAGTTTGCTTGGCCGAACATCTCAAAAGTCAAAGGCAAATTAAAATTAAAATCCTGTTCATGCTCGAATACAGTTAGTATAATCTCTGCGCATTCGTTTAAAGCATACTCCTTACTAACATCTTCTAATTCCATACGTGCTTTAACAAATCTACTTGCTATTGCTCTGTCCCTTTTTAAATTACTATAAACACTCGAATCAGGATGATAGTATTTCAACCGATCATAAAACAAATGGAACAAATCATCTTCTCTGGTTGCTTTAAACCGTGGCTTCAATGGTTTAACAACCCTATAACCAGCTTCCAGTAAGAACTCTTTACAATGATTTTCTAATTCTGAATAATCAGTTGGTAAAAATCCTGGCTGTGTCATTATATCCTTAGAGCACTTCGCAATTTTTTCAACTATATCAGATTGTTTGCTCAAACTATCTCCTTCTGATAGGTGTAATCAAAGATTTCTGATTTTCATAATTTGCAGAATCAAATATCAACACGCCAGTTGCATTGGAGAATTTCATCAAAACCTCATCATCTATAATAGACTCTATGGCTTTCTTGACAAGCTGGCCGTTCACATCAATAACAAAATCACCGTCAAATGCAAGATCCATACTTGATTTGAATTTAACATTGTCATTGTATAGATTTAATTTACCATCTTTTACTTCAATGGTCAGTCTAAAATGGTCATCAGAATCTAAGATGCCTTGAGCCGGCACCAGCACATTCAATAATGATTTTTTATTTAATTTTAAAAAGTCAGAAAATGCGCTTAGAGCTGTTTTATGTGGTGGGTATTCCCGCCCTATCACCTGGCTTCCCTCAATCAAAATATCATTAAATTTTGCTTTAATTCTATTAGGTGTAACTTCTATAAATAATTGTGTGTCATCAAGTGGAAGGGTTTTCTCCAAGGCAGACATGAGGTCATATTTCAGAATGAAACTATTATTTTTTTCGCTGCTTAAATTTGGCATCTCATATTCAGACAGAGACACCCCATTTGTGCCGACAAAAGTGATTACATCATCTTTAAATTCAACTTTAACATTCTGTAAATACTCTCTTACTTCATCAGGATTGACCGCATACAGCACTTTTGCAACTGCTGATTTCATCAGTCCACAATTTAAAATAAAATTTGCTTTGTTAAATGGTTTTGGACGTTGAATTGAATAAGTATCCCAGATACTTAACTTCAACTCACCATCAAAATTTGTACCGTCTTCTAAAACATTATCGACATATACAAATACAGATTTTTCCAAACCTTTTTGTTTTATTTTGAATTTTGTTTCTTTGGAACCGAACTTATCATTCCAATTATTAAAAGGTAGGATGAATGATTGTAGTTTGCTGAATATTATGGCAGTTTTGCCCTCGGTCTTGACGTCTGCTGTTGTGGAAAGGTATTCAATAGCCACACTATTATTGTTTACCAAAAACAAAACGCCTTCTTGTGATGCCGCAATTAAAATGCGGCCGGGGCCATCTGTCGTACTTGGCACCACCGCCGCTGATAATAACTTGATCACATACTTTAATTCACTGGTCTCAATTTTAAATTCCATTCTATATTCCTTTTCTTTTTATTTATGGTTTCTGTATTAATAGAGGTTACATTAATAACTTTTTTATACAAAAACGCCTTCTCCAGTAAAAATAATCACTTTTTTTGGTTTGTCAAGGGGTGTTTTAAAATTTTTTAATTTTTTCAGATGATACTAATATAATCATCAATTTTAGTTTGTCAAGCCCCCAAAAATTTTTATGTCCATTGGGCAGACAGATTCAAAAATCCTCCTCTCGAACCTATTGATGCTGAGATATCAGCCACAGGATAAGATGTGACATAATCTATTGCTGCTCTAACAGCGTCATCCACGCTAACATAACGAGAGATATCAGATAATAGTTTGAATTTATGAAGTTTTCGTTTGACATTGATTGAAATATTTTGAGGTATATAAGATGAGATATCGAGTATCCATTTATCCTCTTTGTTAGCTTTCCAAGCCGAAGTTCCAACATCACTGTAAAGATATTCCTCAACAATTGAGCTAAATGAAAGCTCAACTAATTGTAAACTTTCTTTTACGCCGGCATATGTTCTATTATAAAAACGTTCTTTATTTTTAGTATTTGCAAAATGATGTGGCTCTAACCATGTTCCCGTCACCGTTGCTGGTAAGTTATTATACAAATAAGTTCCAACAATGGTCGCCCCTAAATTATAATCCTGTTTGAATATTTTTATAATAATAGGCAACATATTTATAAATCTATAAGAATCCGTGCTTATTGTTATATTTAAAGGCAATTTATCAATGTAAGAATACGTATCCGCGTAGCCAATTTTTGAAGGAAGATTTTTGATTGTCGTATCGTATTTCTTACCTATAAATACAGCCCCCAAATCTAATTTGTAAACTGTCCGTATATATGCAGCAAGGTCCCGGATTTGAGATGAGAAACATGCATTTATTACACCATATAAATCAGCATGGCTCATTGTGATAACATCAAGAACTGAGGTTAATCTTATTGTTTTTGCCACAATGAGAGCATTCAAATCTCTTATATTTCCAATTGGATTCCACGAAGCCGCCAAATTTATTGCGGCGATGGCTTCAACATAAAGTTTCAAATCCAAAGTTTGATATCCTTTTATTCTAGCCAATAAATCATATGGAACTTGTGTAGCTATAGCTGATTTAAATATCGCCCCAAGATTTTTAAAGTTATAAGTAGCCAAATAGCTCGCCTGTAAATCATAATCTCCATAAACACCAGTTAAAATTGCAGCTAAATCCAAAGTTTGCCATCCATGAATAGAGGCTGTTATATCTTGTGGGGCGACAGCATACAGATAACCTGGCAAATCTTTTAAATATGTAGCTCTAATTGTGGTAGGCAAATCATAAAAAGTAAAACCTCTGATGCTAAGGCCTAAATTTGCCTGTACTTCTCTCGCCCAACCTTTTAAAAGAACACGAAGATTCCTAGGCCCAGTAGCGCCTATTGTAGCAGATAAATCTCCTTTTTGAATTGCATATAATGCCCCGCTTAAATCTTTTATGTCCCAACCATAAATATTGGCCGGCAATTGTTTCATCGGCCATGGTTTTATATAAGCAGATAAATCTGCTGGGGGAAGACCGGCTATATCTGCCGGCAAATCTACATAAGACATTGCACGTATATAAGCTGCTAAATTTCTCTCAATAACACCACGGAAAAATGCAGGCAAATCTCCATATGCAAAACCCCTTATTGCAGCGGACAAGTTAACCGCAAATACCCTACCGTATGCGGCCGGCAAATCAACCATACCACTATAAGTTATTTTCCGCACACCTTCTATAAAAGTTCCTAAATCCCTTATACCTCCATAATAACACCTGCCTTTGAGAATCTGTATATTATAACCACCGTAACCTATAATATATTCTTCACAATATTTTAAATAGGTATAAGTACTATTTTGATATGGGCCATTTTCAACCGCAGTTATAGCGGCCCCTATGTTTCCCATTGAGGAATAAGTTGTTCTAGTTTCCCAATTAAGAACCACATTCTCAAGTTTTGTTGGGCTATAAGTCCCAGGATAAAACTTAAGAATAAGATTTCTCATTTGTTGTGCTGTGTAATCACCAACTATAGCCATATTACCCTCTTATTCTGGAATAAGCCAATCTGCTATTACTGCGTTTGTATTGCTTAAATCGTATAATGCCACCGCATAATGATAATCATTATGTGGTGTTTCTATATAAAAAGTGCCGCTAACGCCGGCGCTTGTATCCTCACCTATATATTCCCCAGTTTCTCTTAAATAAAGTCTAACAGGAATGCCTGAGGCCGCTGTGTTGTTAATTTGTGTTTGGCCTGAACACATAAATCTATTTATAAAAGTGTAAACATCACTTGTATCTTGTGAGCCGCTGCTCGTAGCAGTTATATACCATTGATAATTTATACCAGACGGAGTACTTATTAAAGCATCTGCTGGATAACCGCTTTGTATTCCAGAAACAGTTCCTATAACACTATCATCATAAGCATTGTAAAAGGTAGCATCATAAAGATATTCAGAGGCGTTGCCAGTAACAGTTGTCGTTAAATATAAAGTATGTGAAGTCCCATAAACAGTTGCCAAATCTGCGGGGTTTGGGCTACTAAAATAAAAATAAATACCCTCAGCCACAGCAAATGTCATTAAATTATTTGTATTACTATAATAAGTAGCCTTAACCCATGCATCACTTCTAACTGTACTTGAAAACCGAAGTTCATCTTGTATTCCATTCAAAAAATAATAATCTGTGGCACCAAACTCTGTTTTACCTATATATAAATCTTTTGTGCCTGTGCGCTGAGCATTAGTATGAGTACCTGAACCATTTGGCTCGCCATTTTTAAAATGCTCGTAATCATTTCCACTTTTTGTTACTGCAATGAACTGATTTGTATCAAAATCTATAGTATTTGTACTATAACCATTTTCCCAAGAACCAGTGGAATAACCAATTTGTATATTAAACTGGTCAGTTGCAGCAACCACCCATCTATATGATATATTAGCACTAGTAGAACCATATTGAAGTAAACATTGAGCCTCTCCAGTATCAGATACATTTATTATAGTTTCTATGGTAAAAGTATCTATATCAAAAGCGGCCGCAGAAAGTTCGACAAAAAAATCGTCGCTTCCATCATATGCAATAGCTTTTCCTCCTATAATAAGACCATCAACTAAATCATCAGATGTCATGCTCCCACCCGAAGTTAAATATACTTTGTTTAAAGTAGAATCTATCATAACATCAGTGATGGGCGCTGGATTTTGTGACATGTGCCAAACAGCCATAAAATCATCATCCCACACAGCCTGTGCCTGATATTGCCCTGTATACCCAACATATTCTATGTTTTCAGTAAAATTACTATCATAATATAAATAAAGAGGGGTGTTTGTACCGGAAACTATGGTAGGAACTTTAGTCCACAAAGACGCCTCTTTATTAATCCAATCCCAATTTTCTATCTCTACATATAATTGGGTATCATTAGAATCAGTTATTGCAAGCTTTTTATTATTATTCTCATCAATAACACTATATGTATCAAAAGCAGAAAAACCAGATGGAATACTATGAGTGAAAGAGGAATTTCCAAAATTAACACTAATTTGAGATGGAGAATTAGTTACTGAAGCCATAGCATATATTTCCCCAGAAATTCCAGACGCAGCAGGAGAGGTTCCTAACGCTGGATCTCCAGTTACCCAACTTCCGTTTTGAGCAAACCAAACTTTTCCATTATCCATATCCAAAGCAACACTGATTATATCACTCACCGACCACTGAGAACCATAATTAATAGAACTATCGTGATAAAATAAGCTGCCTGGGTTATAATATCCACGCCAACCCCAGCTTTCAGCGGCCGGATCTCTACCAACACCCAGAGATAGAGAACTATTAGAATCGGCTATACCTATCATTTGATCTCTTGTGCCTACAATGGTGTGCTCCCAATACCATTTTCCGCTTGTAACTAATTTGTAAGATCTAGCAGAAACATATCCTCCATTAGATTGTGTAAAATTTAAGTTACCGTTTGTAAAACTAATATATGCATGCGCATCGTCTGGATTCCAAGTGTTACTATAATCTGTATAATTTAACAGTTCATCAAATACAAGTGACGAATTGAAGTTATTTATACCCGTTCCAGAAGAAAGAGTTATATTAACAGGAAAATCTGTTAAATCTTCATCTACTTTTGATCCATCTATAGTTAACACTAACTTGTTTGTATAAGGAATACCAACAAGATGTGGGACTATCTCTCCAATACCACCACTCAATTCCCCTGGTTGAAATGCCATAGTAGTTGAATCTGTATAAACTATTTTGAAAAATCTGGCTGTTTGATTTGCAGAAAAAGCTAATTCAAACCCCCATTGTAAAGCAGCTAAATGAATCAGCGGTGGGCCATCGAAACTTTCTACCAGAGTCCATGTAGAATTATCATCAGATTTATATACACTAAAACTATCATTAGAAGAAGAATACCAATCTGTTGGGGTAGAGGCTGCAACAATACCATACACAGACATACCACTTATAGTAGTAGATACTCCGAAATCCAAACCATATGCATAATGAGTGTGCCAATAATCTCCGCCGGCCAAAGTAAATCTATCCCCATCAATAAGTAAAGGTGTTGTGTCCAAACTTGTACTTGTATATGGCGCTGAATCTGGTTCTAAAAATAATCCTGTTATTGCCATCTTTTTATTCCCCTTTATACATTTATATCTTTTATATCAGGTTGATTTAGTTTATCTCCGGTTCTTCCTTTATGTGATATAGTATAATAATCTAATAATACAGTATCTTTTATAATTGAAAAACAATCAGCCGAAGCTATATAAAACTTTCCTAAAGTTAAACTCGTATCTACATCTGCCCAAATAGCTTTGAAGTCATTACTAGTTCCCGGCAAAATATAGTAGTATCTTATAAAAGTTCCAAAATTAAAATTATAACTAGGAGTATATCCTGATGTAGTAAAATTAAAATTATAGCTCATATTCTGTTCCTATCGGCGGTAATTTGTCAAGTATTAAGGCATTATATTCCTCGCCGGCGACGTCATCAAAAGCCACTATAAAATGTGTACCACTAACAACAGTTGATAAGTGGTAATAACCATTTATTCCACTTGATGTTGTGCTATCTTCTAATTCACCAGTAGTTCTATTGTATAATCTAACCTGGCGGCTCACTGGTGTGCCTCTTTCTGTTATATATCCTTCGTAATAATAACGTTGTACTAATTCTTCTTCACCATAAATTAACAACTGATCAAAAGTATTATAATAATTTGTTTTTATCCACGCCGGATCTCGTAATGTCATTGATATTCTAGTATCAGATATAATAATATCGTTGTAATCCTGGGTTCCTGTTGTGTTATAATACCAGGCAATTTTACCGTTATAATCAGAAGTCACTGAAGCACCTGTTTGGGCCCCCCTTCCTTTCTCAATACCATTTGTATAAATAACAGCGTCCCCTGTTCGATCATATGTACCAGCGATATAATACCATGTTCCTGTAACAGTAGCTTCAGAAGCCGCAGTAACTGGTGGTGCGGGGGGATATCCATTACACATAACAATACGTGGCTTTAAATCATTTTCATAAATTGTAAATTCTATACCATGACCACTCCATCCAGCATTGTCTTCTCTATATAAACATATAGAAGAGCTAGAAAGAATGCTTTTTGTTTTAACTACAGATTCAAAGGTCATTGTGTCTTTATTTGAGCAAAGCTTGGTACCAACATCTAAATAATCATCTGTTCCGTCAAAATTAAGGGCTTTACCTGTTTGGCCGTATATTAAATCATCGCTTGTCATAGAGCCGGCGGAAGTTAAATTGTGGGCATTAGAAGTTGAATCTAAAATAGCCCCAGAGCCCCCAGAAGGATCTTGTGCCATATGCCATACCGCAGCAAAATCGCTGTCCCAAACTGCTTGAGCGGCCGAGCTTCCAGTAGTTCCTATGTAAGTTGTATTATCATCTTTTGTATAATCATAATAAAGATAAAAATCTGTATTCGTTCCAGAATAAACCGTTGGAACTAGCGCCCATAAAGTAGCACGATTCTCATTCCAATCCCAATCTTCTATTTCAACATAACATTGTGTCGTATTATCAGCAGTAGTTACTGCTATTTTTTGTGTACCAGAAACAGAAGCTAGCTCATCAAATATCCCTGCGGTATTGCCGCTGGAAATTAAAGTGATGCGCATTTGATAGCCGGGAAGATCTTTGTCTACTTTTGTAGCATCCGCTGTTAATTTTATTCTTTTTCGCCAATCTGATAACCAATCAGCCATTTTATTCCTCCAAATAATAAATCGAATAATTCAAATTTCCGTCATCTATAACATACACGCCACTTGTAGTAGCTATAAAAACAGTATTGTCTATTCCATTATCAGCCGTACCTTCAGTAACAAATATATCATTTATTCCTAGACCGGTAGCTAAAATTTCATTATAATTATAATCAGGGGCTGACCAATCTGTTAATGCTGTATTAACCCTATTAAGACTCCACGCCGAGCCGCTGATATTTGTATAATAAAATTTGCTCGTTGATGTCATGAAACATTTGTAACTACCAGATGTAGTTGTTGTACTTCTGTACTTTGTAGTTTTCATATGATATACATCTATTCCACTATTGGTACAGAACATTAAATAATCATCTTCACTGCCGTGAATGTATCTTATTGTTTGTGAACTTTGACCAAATACAGAGGTATAGTCCACTAAACAAGTATTTAAATCTTCTGGGTGTGTAGCGGAGCCGCTTATACAAGTCTTATTAATATACTTAACGCCGCTTGCCGATGTTCCTAAATAAACTTTATCATCATTCGCCCACACAGAAGTAAAACCAGAGTTATTATCTATATAGGCTATTTTTGATTCTTCTATTTTATCTATTATATCCAAACCACCAGTATGCGCCGCATAAACATAATTAGCATCTGTCCATATCTGATTCAACACTGAGGAACTGTATTGAAAATTATATGTGGTTCCGGCAGATGGTGGGCTGTAACCATCTATGGTAAAATTAAATATACCACCATGTATAACAGTCGCCATATTATGCTCCTGGACTTATCTTATCATAAGATAATAGATTATATGTTTCAGTTGTCAATGGTAAAATTACTATAAAATGATAGTCACTATAAGTACTATTTAATTCAAAATATCCTGTTGAAGAATTTGAAGTTGTGGTATCTATTAATTCTCCTGTGGCTCTTCTAAAAAGATACACTGTTCTTTCGGCCGGGGAATTTTCTACTTTTACATAACCATCAAATGTAAATACCGGCGCACTTTCTATACTTCCATATGTGACAAGCTCGTCATTATTATTATAATAGTTGGCTTTAATCCATGCTTCATTTCTAGCACAATCTGATATTCTTAAATCACAAATTGTTGCGTTGGTAGACCCCCAGCTTCCAGAATTTTGTGCACCAATAGATACATTCATATTGCTGCTCTGTGCAGTTCTTACTTCATATTCAGTTCCGCTACTTCTACCATCATCAACAGCATCTAAATATTGTTTTATATCGCTCATTCTTCCGCCATGAAAAACAGCAGCGCAAGACCGCCAGCCTGTGCCAACAAGACTTGTATTAGCAAGCGCATTACCACCTTGTATTTCTGATCGCAGTGCGCCCGTAGTAGAGTCTGTTCTGAAAGCCCATTTTTCACCATTACTTGCTGTAGCATTGCCCCAAAAAATCCATGCGGAAGTGGATGGAGATAAAGAGGGAACGTTAACTATAATTTCAATCGTCCTATCATTTATATTTACAACTCCAGGACAGTCTGTGTCAATTCTATCATCACTGCCATCAAATTCAATAGCTTTTCCTATTAAACCATCAACCAAGTCATTGCTTGTCATGGAGCCGGCCGGCGTGCCGTGATACTCATTTGCTGTAGAATCTAACATACAACCTGTTCCGACGGAAGGATCTTGTGCCATATGCCAAACAGCAATATAATTATCATTCCAAACATTTTGTGCTGCCATATCCGCTGTATTTCCTATATAATCCGTATTATCAGCTTTATTAACATCATAATATAAATAAAAGGTGGTGTCTTCATTAGTATAAATTATTGGCGCTTTTACCCATAAGATGGCCTCTTCATCTAAAACACTCCATCTTTCTACTTCTGTATAACACTGTGTTGTTCCATCTTCGGTAGTCACAGCTATTTTTAATTCATTTCCTGTACTTGCTTCTTTTGTTACAGTTATATTGTCATATTGTTGATTGGCGGTGGCATAGTAAGAATTCCAATGGAAATTCAATTTAAAATTATTACCTATATAAAGTAAAACAGAAGAATCCCAATAATTAGAAGCTATCAAACCACCATCCATATACAAACTTGTAATATTATTATTAAAATTAACAACCCACTTAACATGATGGGACTCCCCGTAAGTAAACGCCTCGTTTATAACGTTGCTTTCAGAACCACTTATTCTTTGTCTAATAGTTATCTGTCCGCTTTTTGTAGATCTTAAATGTAAAGCTAAATAACTGTTTTGCCCGACGTTAAGTTCACACCGATTAAAAGTATAATTACCACTAGCCCAATAAGAAGGTGTGATCCGGACAATTTTAACAGTATTTTCTGCAGAATTAAAATTATCATCCGACCAATTAGATCCATCTACAGGATACCAATCAAACTCAAAAGTATATATACCATCACAACTATATGTTGCGTTGCTCAATGCATTTATTCCTTCTTTTCCAGTTCCTCCGCTACCATTATTCAAATCTAAAGATAATCTACCAGAATTATATTCTGAATATGAGTCATAATTAGAATGGTCTGTCCAATTAGTGTTAAAAATACCGTCGCACGTGTCGTTAAGTAATTCTTCAGTTCCGCTTGTTGTTAAACTATCAAAAACATCATTAACATTTGCGCCAGTAATTCCAGAGTCTGATGATATTTTTAACATAAAAGGATAATTTATTAGCAAGCTGTCAATATTAGTGTGGTCTATTGTTATTGAAATTCTTTTTGCCCAGTCGGATAACCATTCTGTGGTTGAAGGTTCCTCAGATTGATAAACAATAAGATTATCTTCATTACTATATCTAGTGGCATTTATCCAATCCTGTGTTCTTTCTATATTAGATATTCTAACTTCATCTATTATACCAGGAAAATAAGCGTAATCACTGCTAGCAAAAATATGTGATCTACCAAAACTCATACTTTCGCCAGAATCTGCAATACCATTTAAAGCGCCGGTGTTATACCACGAACTTAAATATATTCTACTTGAATTTACATAAAGTGTTGGGTCTGTACCATTTCCAGGATAATAAAAAGCGCCGTAATAATCAGTATCAATTAAAACAGGAAGGCTCCAGTAAGTTCCCCAATAAGCAGCGCCCGATATTCTAAACGCTATCCCAAGGGTGGAATCACTTCTTATTCTGCTCCCCCATCCAGCAGTATTTGCTGCATTCCATTTACCAAGAATATCTCTATTGGCGCCAAGATTATTTATATTAAAATAAAATTCAGCAGAAAATTCAGATGTTACCTGTAAAGTTGAATCATTCCCACAATCAATATAATCAT
>Ga0315535_1001488_pt1 | contig 15637 bp, 15 predicted proteins | sample SalMarSW160220MG_2_FD_203092 | JGI IMG/M metagenome (GOLD analysis project Ga0315535, IMG submission 203092) | Salt marsh sediment microbial communities from the Plum Island Ecosystem LTER, Massachusetts, United States - Salt Marsh Sediment SW1602-20 ...
CCCCGGCAGGTGCGGATCAACCGGGAACGGCTCATCTCATGGGCCTGCCAGAGCTCATCGTCGTAAATTTCATCAATACGGTTAATGTTTTCCGGCCGGCGCGAACTCATATACCATTCAGGTCCCAGGTAGCGTTCAAACAACGGCCACATTTCCTGAGAAATAAAAGTGGAGACATGCATTCCATTAGTCACGTGCGAAATCGGGATTTCCTCTTCCGGGCGGCCCGGCCACATATAAGCCCACATCTTTCTGGCGGTGTGGCCATGTAGGCGGCTGACACCATTACGATATTGAGACATTCGCAGGCCCAGGATGGACATGGAAAGCGGCGCTTCTTTATTTAAATCCGCAGGCTGCCCCCAAGATAAAATTTCTTCTTCACCGACCCCCAGACGTTCTTGCAAATGCTGAATCCAGGGTTTGACCAAATCGATGGGAAAGGAATCATGGCCGGCAGGGACCGGAGTATGGGTGGTAAACACCGTAGATCGGGGAATAATTTGCAAGGCAGTTTTCAAGTCGATGTGATAACGCTCCATGAACATCGCAAGGCGTTCCAGAGCGGAGAAGGCCGAATGTCCTTCATTCATATGACAAATGGAAGGAAAGATGCCCATGGCCTCCAGCGCCCGAATGCCGCCGACGCCCAGCAGAACTTCCTGCGCCAGGCGAATTTTTGGTTCGGCGACATAGAGGCGGGCCGTGATTTCACGGCCCTCAGGAGTATTTTCAGGCAGATTCGTATCGAGCAAAAATAGCGAAGTACGTCCCACCCGAATTCTCCAGACAAACGCGTAAATCTCGCCTTGGGGCCCGGTAATTGAAATTGTGATCTCGTTGCCCTTAGGATCCCGGGCTCGCTCCAGTGGAAGATAATAAAATTCGCTTTCCGGATATTCTTCCTGCTGCAAGCCCTCTTGATCGAGGTACTGGCGGAAATAGCCCTTGCGATACAGCAACCCGATCCCGACGAGGGGCAGAGCCATGTTGGAGGCGGCTTTTAAGTAATCTCCGGCAAGGACACCCAGTCCACCGGCGAAAATGGGAATGTTTTCATTGACACCAAATTCCATTGAAAAATAGGCCACCGGCCCGATTTCTTCGTAACTGGACCGTGACGGTTCCACATTTTCCATAACCCGCTTTGTATAGCGATCTTCAACCCGGTTCAGATGGTCTAAAAAACTGTCATCCGCGGCCAACTCCTCCAAGCGCATCTGGCTAACATTAGACAACAGGTAAATCGGGTTTCCTCTGGACTCTATCCAGAGTTGCGGTTCAACGCGTCGAAACAGTGTTATTGCATCCTGTTTCCAGCACCACCATAGGTTTCGAGACAGCACTTCTAAAAAAGCTAACGGCTTTGGTATGGTCGGATAGACCTGATAGGTAAGAATTCGTTTCATGGCTGTTTTCCTCTTTTTAAAGTGATACAAAATTGCAAATAAAGATTTTATCTACTCCTGTTTCCGCGGATGCTTAACAAGGGCACCGGGCAGTGACGAAACATTTTTTCCGCGGTAGAGCCGAAGAGAATGTCTTCAAGATTGCTGCGGCCCTTGGGACCCATGACCACAAGATCGACATCCTCATCCTTAACGGTTTGAATTAACTCGCGAAACGGTATTCCAACCTTAAAGGCCTTTTTGATTGGAAGTTGGCCGGGAGATATTTCTTTAATCAATTTATCAAGCTGCTGTAAACGGCTTTCCGTTTTATCTTTTATAAATTCATCTTCAGAAATAGCACCGCTATACATTGCTGCCATTCGGATTGAATTGACATCTTTTTCGTTAATTACATTGGTTATAATAATATCGGCCTTCAAATCCTCTGCCAGCTCCACAGCATATTTTAAAGCCTCTATAGAATATTCAGAAAAATCAAAAGCAACCATTATTTTATTGATTTCTTTCATATTATCACTCCTTATCGGTGTTAAATCATTCAACCATTCAGACGGTTACCCAAAATAGCACGAAAGATATACAAAACTGGACTTGTGAAATGATGGAAAGCACCCCTTTGACAAGTAAGAATATTTATTAGGTTACCACCCAAACCGCCATTTCCCTCGCCATATGAATGACCTTGTTACTCACACGGCCCATAATAAATTCTTCCACATTGGTAAGACCTCTTCGCCCCACAACAATAGTCCCATATCCCCCTTTCAGAGCTTCTGTAATAATAACCGCGGCCCGGCTATGTGCCCCGGTAACCGACCTAAGGTCGATTTGATTACGATTAAAGCCGGCCTCCTTTAAATGACTGGAGGCCGTTTCAAAGACGGACGCCATTAATTTTTCAGCCCTGTGCAATCCCTCTGTATCAAACTCTCTAATCGCATGAAAGAGGGTAACCTCCCAATGCGAAGTATCCACCATGGCGCCAATGTAATCTAAGGCTCTCATTGCTCCTTCCGAAGCATCTATGGCCACAAGTATTTTGCCGATTTGTGATGTGCCGCCCACCACGCAGAGGGGAATATTGATCAGACGTCCAATAAGCTTGTTGGCAATGCTTCCCCATAAAAAATCTTTCAGCATACTCATTCCCCAACGCCCAACGACCACTCCGTCGTAGTCTTTTTGTGACTCATGGATGATGTCTCTTGCGATGCCCACCTTCCTTTCCTGGATTTTAACACTAACGGCATCCTCGGGAACGTTTTGATCCAGAAATAAGCAACGGGCTTTTTCCATAAATTCTTGTAGCTCCTTCTTTTGCTGGGATTCCCAGGCGCCTGTATCACCTGGTTTTTGCCTGAATGTCGGCTCTTTCTCCATATCCCAGAAACTTTCAGGAACCTTTGTCATTACATGGAAAAGAACGACCTCCATACGGTTGGGGGACAACAACCGGCTCATATAGCGCACCGCCTCAAAGGCCTGATTCGAACCATCCACTGCCAATAAAAATTTTCTTTTGGATTTTGCCACGATATGCTCCTTTTCTTGACCGCCTTAGTGGTTTTGATCGTAAACATTTTTTCCTCATAAATGATAACCGCAAAAGACATGCCAAAAATGATTATTGGAGACAATATGAATTAACTTCTTGATAAGTTAAGAGATTTATGAAAACTGGATGGAATTTTTGTTTTGGATAAAAAGGGAATGGGTGTCGAATTATTTTACAAAATGTAAAAGCACAATTTAAACTCGTTTTTATATGGAAAACCAGCTTTCTAAGTCGAAATCTTCGGCAAGTGGATTTACAAAACGGACCCCTTCTATAACGGAACCCGTGTTAAATTTTTCGGTAAAGATGATTGTAATCTGATTCAGTCGGGCTAAAGCCCAAATTTGGGCGTCCCAATAGGCCATTTTATATGTTTGAACGCCACGAACAGCTTCCAGCACAATCGGCCCTGTTAAATCGAATATTTCCCAGGCCAGCAGGAAATTCTGAATCCGTGCATAAGCCTCTTCTACAGCCATTGGCGGATCAATTTTATGGACAGCGTTAACAAAGAATTCGCCCAGCACTTGAGGTGTTAGAACACCCAGACGTAATTTTACAAGTTGGTCCAAAACAGCAAAAGCTTTAGATTGTTTTACCGGTTCTCTTCGATCATAAGCGTAGAGCAATATGTTGGTATCAACCATGATTTTATCGGCCATAGCGATCCAACCGTTCTTTGTAAGCGTCTTCTCGAATGAATTTGCGACTGCCGGAGCCAGGCTTGCCAGCCATTCTATTGGCAACGTAGGCCGTTTCGCACTCCCAGGCTCCCAAATCACGGAAACCAGGGCTCAATAAAGCCATCTGTTGATCTATAGCCCTGCGTATTACTTCCGCTTCTTTAATTCCCAGCAAACGCGCCCGTTGTTTCAGCGCAATGTCTTGCATGGGTTCGATATAAATTTGCTTTCGTATCATCTGTGCCATACTCAAATCTCCTTTGGCAATATAATATACATTACATTATACATCGTCGTATTCGCCATGTCAAAGAAAATGATTTCTTTTATCTTCTTTGACGGACGTCTTGAGCTCCAGGCCAAATTTTTCTATCCTGGAATGAAGGGTGGGTCTGGAAAGTCCGAGAAGTTTGGCCGCCTTTGAGCGGTTTCCACCGGTAAGTTTCAATGTTTCGCTAATAATGATACTGGTAAAGTGGCCCATGCAGGCATCAAAGATGTTTTCATCTGATTGAGAGGTAAGCATCCGATACACCCATTGACGAATGGCCTGATCCCCTTTTGCCAAGTCTGTTCCCCTGCCTGCATTTGCACCGCTGAGGGCCTGCGAGATGTCTTCCTGAGAAATAGGGGCTCCGCGGTTAAAAATCAATGCCTTTTGAAGTGTGTTTCCCAGCTCCCGGACATTACCCTGCCAGGGAGAAGTGGTAAGTATGTCCTTTGCCTCTTTGGTAATTCCCGGGTTTTCTATCTTGGCTTCACGGGAAAAGCGCGATAGAAAATAATCGGCCAGTACCGGAATATCCTTGGCCCGTTCCCTCAGGGAAGGAAGAAAGATAGTGACCACCTTGAGCCGGTAGTAGAGATCTTCCCGAAAACGGCCCTGGTCCAGGGCAGACTCAAGGTCACGATTGGTGGCGGCGACAATTCTTACATCCACGGGAATGGTTGCCCGGCCTCCAAGTCGCTCAATGCTTTTTTCCTGGAGCAACCGCAGGATTTTGGCCTGGATGCTTAACGGCATGTCCCCTATTTCGTCCAAAAATATGGTTCCTCCGTGGGCCTGTTCGATTTTTCCCACCCGGCGATGAGCAGCTCCGGTAAATGCGCCTTTTTCATATCCGAACAGTTCGCTCTCTAAAAGGGTTTCGGGAATCGCGACACAGTTGATCACCAGAAAGGGTTTGTTTGCCCTCCGGCTGTGCTGGTAAACGGCCCGTGCGACCAGTTCTTTTCCCGTACCGGATTCGCCTCTGATTAGGACCGTCGCATCGGTCGAGGCAACCCTGCCGATGGCCTTGTAAATCTCCTGCATGGGCTTGCTCCGCCCAATAATGGCATCGCGGGAACTTTCGTCAGGAACGGGATCCATATCTACCGGCGAACGCATGAAACGACCGGCTTCCAAGGCCTGTTTAATCACGGTCAACATGTCAGGGATATCAAAGGGCTTGAGAATATAGTCGAATGCTCCCATTTTGGTGGCTTTGATGGCGGTTTCAGTAGTACTGTAGGCGGTCATGATAATCACGGGAAGCCTGGGCTCTATTTCGTGAATAACCTGAAACGTTTCAAAGCCGTTCATACCCGGCAAACGCATGTCCAAAATAACAAGGTCCGGAATTTCCTTTTCTATTATTTTAAGACCTGCTTCCCCGGAAGCAGCGCATTCAGAGTAATAACCCTCTTCTTTCAAAAGCTTGTGGAAACTTTTGCGCAACTGGTCATCGTCGTCAATGATCAAAATGCTGCTCACGATCTCATCCCTTTATTGGAAGCGTAATAATAAATGTGGATCCTTGGCCTTCCTTTGATTGGATGTCCAGCCGGCCCTGATGCTCTTCAACAATCCGGGCTGCAATGCTCAATCCTAAGCCCGTCCCTTCTTCTTTGGTGCTGAAAAAGGGTTGAAAAATGTTGTCGTGAATCGATTCGGGTATACCCGGGCCGTTGTCCTTTAGTCTAATTACCGCAACCCTGCCCGAAGGCGGCGGTAGGAGATCTTCTTCCTCCTCGATTACAATAGATCCTCCCTGTTCCATGGCCTCGCATGCATTAATTATCAGGTTAACCAGAACTTCCTTTAATTGCTCGGGGTCCGCCTGAATCTCCGGAAGTTGATTTTTCCGGATCACATTGACATTCACGTCATATGATTTCAGCCTGTGTTTTAGTAACTGGAGACCCATGTCAACCACTATAGACGGACTGATCTGCTGCATTTTGAGCCTGGGTGGTCGTGAAAACTCCAGAAAACTCTGCACAATGGCATCGGTATGCCGAATTTCCTCGGAGATCACATCAAAGTCTTCTTTCTGATAATCGCTCAGCTCCAGGGACCGGCTAAGCGAAAACAGGCGCATTTTTACTGATGTGAGCGGGTTGCGAATGCTGTGGGCCATTCCAGCCGCAAGTTTACCCACCATGGCCATCTTTTCGGCTTGCAGAAGGTGTTCACGGCTGCGCTCGAGCTCGATGTGGGTCTGGCCGGCTGCTTCGATCAAGTCGTGCACGCTACGACTGATTGCTTTGACTTCGTCCCCCGACTTTTTCAAAGTACCTTCCTTATTCGCCTCCTGAGCCAAGCGGTGCAAGGGATCTAAAATATGTTTTGCCAGAATAAAGGCCAACAGCACACTCAGAGAAAAAACAACAAATATGGCGACTCCTGCAATAAACCTGAGTTTTCTGGCCTGGAGCAAGCTTTTGTTTCTGGCCGACATGATTTTTTGAGTATGAAAATCTTTGTATCTTTCGCAGAGTTCCAGGATATTAAAAAAACGATCGCGCACTTTCTGGTGTAGTTCGGTGCCTTGTTCCCGCTCCCCGGTCTTATAGTAGGCGATAACGCGGTCTTTGTCGTCGATGTAAAGTTGGTATTCCCGGTCGATTTGATCCAGGGCTTGTTTTTGTTGCTCATCTTCAACCAGCAATTTAGCGGTATGGAGCTGCTCATTAAATATCTGGCGGTATTTTCCCAGTTGCCTGAGCCAGTCCGGATCGCCGTCCAAAAAATAATAAGATACAAAACCTTTTTGATTGATAAGGGAGCTTTCAAAAGATTCTGCCGATTGGTATGCAACCAGATTCCGGTCGATAATTCCGGTCAACACCCGTTCAAGGCGATACGTATACCATACCGTGATTAAACCGCACAGCAAAGTGATAAACACCAGGGCGGTCAAAATCAGGTAAATCCGGTTGCGAAGGTTAATGCGATACCACATTGAAAGATCCTATTACAGTTATGCCTTACGTGGTTGTTTTAATAAAAGAACGTCCAACATCGAACAGACTGAACATCGAACATCGAACGTTGAACATCGAATAATGATGTCGCTTCGCTCCGCAATTTAATTTCAATTGTTTCTAAATCCGATGTCAAACCTTGAATGACTATTTCATTTTCTTTTCAGTAAACCTTCCACAGTCCTTCCGGTGCAAAAAAATAATTTAGCGCTTATGGGGCAACACCCCTAGTCTCTTTAAGGTAATGTCACGGGCATTCCCATCAACGGCCAGAGAATATAGGCCGCAAAACCGACCACACCCATCAGCATGATGCTGGCCGGTATGCCGTATAAAAAGAACTCTCCGGTTGTAAACATTTTTGAATCGTAAGCAATTGCATTGGGCGCCGCCCCCACCAGCAGCAAAAACGGCATGCCCGCCGTCACCAGGGAAGCAAAAAGAATCACTTCCGGAGCAACGTGAAGATAGGGGGCAATCACCAGTGCCACCGGCAGAGAGATGGCAATGGCGGCCACGTTCATAATAAAATTGGTCATAATCATGACAAAAAATGCGATGCTCAGCACAAAAACAAACCAGTTGGCTTTTTGAAACATGACCAGCCAGTTCACGGCCATCCATCTGGCGGCGCCGGTATCCCAGAGACAAAAACCGATGCTCATGGCGCCGGCAAACAGCAGGATGATATTCCAGGGAATATCTTCGAGGTCGTCGAGATCAAGAATGCCGGTGATAAAAAACAGAATGGTTGAGATCAGGATGATGGCTGTCTTGTTAATCGGCTGTAACATCGGAACAAAGGAGCGCAGAGACATGGTCAAGATACAGGCAAAAACGATGGCGGCAGCCAAAATCTCTTTGCGGGTAATACCGCCCAGCTCGGCATTAAGAAGTCTGGCTTTTTCCCTCAGGCCGGGGATGACCTTTTTTTCGGGTTTCATAAAGATCATAAAAAACCCCCACAGCAGAAACGTCATGAGCCAGCCGATGGGAAACATATAATAACTGAGCTTAAAAAAGGAAATGTTTTTACCCACGATATCGTTAAAAAACCCGATAGCCACGGCCCCGCGCGCCGCTCCCAAAAGGGTCACGATGCTTCCGGCACCGGCCACATAAGCCATGCCAATGAAGAGTCCTTTGCCGAATTTGGTGGGTTTGTCTCCTTCCCCGTAAAGGCTGTAAACCGCCAGCAAAAGCGGGTAAATTGTAGCTGCCACGGCCGTATGGGCCATGATATGCGTCAGGGCTGCGGTAACCACAAAACATCCCAAATATATCATGCTGGTTTTTTCTCCTACGACGACCAGCATCTTATACGCCAGGCGCTTGGTCAGACCTGTCTTGGTAAAAACCAGTCCGATAACGATGGACGCAAAAATGAACATTACCGAAGGATCCATAAAATCGTTAAAAGCTACCTTGGCCGGACGAATCAGGAAAAGGGCCTGAAGTACACCAATGGCCAGACTGGTTACGCCGATGGGCACCACTTCAAAGACCCACCAGGTTCCGGCCAGCAGAAAAACGGCGATCGCCCCTTTTCCCTCGGTGCTCAAGGGAAAATGTTCTCCCATGGGATCTACGGCATCGGGCCAGGGAGATGAATAAAAAGTTACTGCAAACAGTGCGATTCCTATTGAAAGTAACAGATATCGTTTCCACTCGAATTTGCCTTTTTCAAGGACCATAGAAGCGCTTGTCATATACCATTCTCCTTATCTGAAATATTATAACGGTTACGGATTCGAGTCGGTTATTAATTATGCCGGGCCTCTTTGATGGCTTATCGTTCACAGGCTTTCATCGCCCGGACAATCTCCATAAACACATCACTTTTCCTTAAGATCCCCACGATCTTGTCGGCTTTCATCACAAGCAAAGACTGATGATGTCCCATAACAAGTTGATTGATCGCCCTGTCCAGGGTTACATCTTCATTAATGTATTCCCCTTCACCGGGGGTGTACATAAATTCTTTGACTTTTATCCGGGCGGCTTTTCTGCAAATATCATCCATGGGTTTGTCCCAAAATCGGAGTTCATTGAGCATGGTCTCTTGAAACCGCTTGGTTAAACCAAAACGGGATAGTGATCCCGGAATACCCATTGCTTCATATTTCGGTTCCAAAGCTCTGAGCACATCCAGCTGACTCACTTTGCCGATAATATTGTCATTTTTATCATATATCAGAACTGCCCGGTGCCGATACCGGGACTGATCAAATTTTTCCTGCGCTTTTTCCAGGGCGATAACCGTCTCGAATAACGTAGCCTCTTCTGAAACCGTTGCATATTCCGCAAGCGGAACCATCAATTCTTTTACAAGTTTTTTTTTCATACCAATCCTCCTGAATCATTGATATAGTGCCTTTGTCTTTAGGGATAAATGTATAGGTTGGAAATTTATCGGCAGGATGTTAAAGATATTTTCTTGTTTTTCTATCTGTATCAAAGCCGTTACTTTCTGAACCAATCCCGATATACGGCGCAAGCAAATTTTAGAAATGATTTTGAAGTGAACGGCGTATCAGTCCGTATTTATAAGATTACAAGCCATCACCAGCCTCGTCTTTTGAGAAGGCCTTCAATCTCAGCTTGACGAATACGCTCTTCATGCTCTGCCTTAACTTTATAAGCGCTCATGATTTTCTCCACCAGAACCTCTGTCTCGGTAGGCTTCATAAGATAATCGTAAGCGCCTAATCTCATGCCCTGGATGGCCGTATCAACCGTTGCGTTGCCGGTAAGCATGATGACATTAACAAGTGGCTTTAAGTCCTTGATTTCCTTTAGGGTTTGAATGCCGTCTTTTCCCGGCATCAGAACATCCAGAACAACCACGTCAACGTCGGATTCCCGGATCACGCCCAGGGCTTCATCCCCATCAAGAGCGGTTTTAACATCAAATTCCCGCATCTCTAAACGCTGGGCAAGGGTTTCAACAAAATCCTTTTCATCGTCTACCAACAGTACTTTGATGTGCATGTATCGTTCTCCCATAACCCCTTTATTCTTTTTCATCATCCATAATTTTTTTGGCTGTTTCAAATTCGCCGGCCTCTGCAAAACTAGCCGCTACCATAGAGGATTCAAATTTACTTTTGTAGGCCTTTGTTATGGTCCGCATGAGCTTTTCGAATTCCACAGGTTTTTGCAGATATTCAAATACCCCCAACCGTCGGGCCTCTTTTTCATCTTTTTCCGATCCATGGCCGGTCAACATGATAATTTGAACGCCCGGGTAAGCCTTTTTAGCGCGCCTTAGAACTTCCAGTCCGTCAATGCCGGGCATCTTAAGATCCAAAACCATGACATCCGGAAGATCTTCATCCATGGTTTTAAGGGCCTCTTCCCCGTTTAATGCAACTTTTGATTTTACCTCTCGCATCTCAATTCGTTCAGCAAGGGTTTTTACGAATTCTTCTTCATCATCCACCAATAATACTTTCATTTCTTTGTTCATTTTTATCACCTTGATTTATTTTTTAAAGTTTTCAAAAAGGAATCAAATTAGCCTTATTTTTTCCGGTTTCCCAGTATCAGTTTTTTCATCCTTTGTAAAGCGTGATCCGGGTACAAATCCGGGAAAAATCAAACGCTAGCGGCTTATCTCATCCGGAAAGCGCAGCACAATCCCATGTTCGGTTTCATCTAAATGGGCAGATCCTTCCAGACAGGCGGTAATTTCCTGTAAAACCGGCCAGTTTTCGGATTCGCATATATTCCGGACAAACTCGGATTGCACGGGAAGATCCCCTTTGCATACCACGTGAACAGCGTTTTTTCCCTCAAGTTTACGGATCCCGATATTAATTTCTCCGCCGGCGGACATAACAGTGAGACAGCATTCCAAACTCGCAAACAAGGCCATATGTATTTGAACATGACGGGTAACAAGAGTAACGGGTGGGGCTTCTTGATCTGGGGGCACGGTGTTCAAAACAACGTGCCTAAGTCGGGCAAAGCGCTGCGCCAATGTAACCAGTTGTTCGGTGGTTTCCTGAAGGTCAATCTTCGATAGGGTTTCATCGGTACTATGGGCAAATCTGTTAAGCCGGTCCGTTAAGTTAACCCCTCGCTCAATCTGGTCTTTTATTCTAACAATAGAATTTTGAATTTTCTCCTGATGTTTAATTATAGCTTCCGGTGAAATGGATATGATGTCTCCCATCAATCCGGAGGATTCTCTGATGATGGCCAGAACGTTCTTCAGTTCATGCGTAATGCCGGCGGTAATTTTTCCGAAAAAGGCAACCTCTTTGTCTTCACATGTGTTCATGGTTTTACCTCGTGAAAGAAAAACGGCTAGGGGTGACTTTCTATGGCCTCTTGCATTTTTTTTATTAATTCTTCAATATTTAACGGCTTCATCAAATAATCGAAAGCGCCCAGCTGCATGCCTTTAACACCCTCCTTTTCGGATCCTCGACCGGTCAGGAGAATAACCGGAAGTTGGGGGTGTTGCGCTTTGATCCGCCTGAGGACTTCAAAGCCTCCGATACCCGGCATCATTACATCCAGAATGACAATCTCGGGGGTATCCGCCTCAATCATTTTCAACGCGGCTTCACCGTTTAAGGCTACCCGTGCCTGAAGCCCTCTTAATTCAAGCCGTTCGGCAAGAGTTGTAACAAATTCTTCCTCATCATCAACAAGTAAGATTTTTAAGTTTTCCATTTCATTCTCCGGGACCAATTTTTGTCTTTTTCGGCAAATAAACTGTGAATGTACTACCTTCTCCCTGCTTGCTCTTGACCTTGATGTCTCCGCCCATTTTTTTCACAATCCCGTAAGTAATCGCAAGGCCCAAACCCGTACCGTTTTCCTGTTTTGTGCTAAAAAAGGGATCAAAAATACTTTTGAGTGTTTCTTCAGACATGCCGCAGCCAGTGTCCCGGATAGACACTCCAACGGTATCCGAATCTTCTTCCCATGATGTGATCACGATCTCGCCCTCATCTTCCACCGCCGCAAGGGCATTGTTAATAATATTCAAAAAAACCTGTTGCATCTGTCCCCGGTCCGAAGAAATACGGGGAAGATTATCCGTCAGGTTAAGTACCAGTTCAACATTTCGATATAAGGCTTCCTTTTCCAGAAAACCGAGTGTCTCTTGAATCAGTTCGTTTAAATCCAATTCTACAAGCTGAACTTCCATCCGGCGTGCAAAACCCAGCAAACGATGGGTAATGGCCCTGCAGCGTTCAACCGATTTAAGTATCGAATCTATCAGTCCCAGAAATTTTTCCTTTTTTTGGAAGTTTTCATCATATGCAACCAGGTCTTTCATCAAGCCCGCCTTTTCGTTGATAATCGCCATGGGATTATTGATTTCATGGGCCACACCGGCAGCCAGTCTACCGATTGATGAAAGCTTATGAGTATGCTGAAATTCACGGTAGGTTAATTCACGTTTTTCATCGGCCTCTTTTACCCGTTTTACAAGCGTGTCCGTAAGCTTGAAAACCACCAGAATTATTAGCGCGACACTGGAGATAAAAACAAAAAGCATTCGACTTCTGAGCGTATGCCAGGTGTGCAACACATCAGATTTGGGTTTAACCAGAACCAGAGCATATTCTGCACTTGAAAAGGGCGCACAAGCGACCAGTATTTCACGGCCCCGGGGATCTATTGCATCGGTGACAATGGCCTCATAATTTCCCTGGGGAAATGACAACGGGCAATGATCCATTATTTCCCCGTAAAACCTGGAAGAGGTCTGTATGATTCCACTACGGCTAATTAAAAAGGCATCGCTTTCGGGATTCAGTCCCATGGAGGCGATAATATCGTCAAACTTGCTGGTATCAATAGTCGCACGAAGGATATAAGACGAACCGTCTTCTGTTCGTCTCAGCACGGCAACAGCCACATGGGGAAATTTTCTATACCCCATGAATACATTGCTGATGTAAGTTCCCTTGACCACCACTTCCTGAAACCATTTTTGTTCTGAATAGTCTTTCCCCAAAAAGTTATAAGGCCCGGCATAGCTCAACTGGATGCCTTTGTTATTAATTAAGCCCAAATCCACCAAACAGCAATATTCATTCAAAAGTACATTAAAAATGCGATTCATGGTCTTTTGGTCGGAAAGTTTTTCAAAAGAATAGGAAGAGGCGATGAATCTAATTACGGAAAGGCGTTCTTCGAAAAAAAGCTCAAAAGTGTGCTTGGTCTTGGCTGTGAGTGTTTGCAATGGAATGACGATTTCTTGTTTAATACTGGAGTGATATTCATGCTGGTAGATAACCGCCATTATGATCAGGGGAATTATGGTTATCAGGATCATCAATATAAAAATATTTCTTCTGAGTATACGATAGCGATTTGAAGCCTCATGACCAGACTCATGTAAGAGACTTTTGGTTAAACCTGTCCATAAGTTCTTGAAGTTCATTATTTTTTTTAATACCTCTTATGGAAAAATATGTCTTTGGATCGAAGCATATTTTTCACAGGTGGCTTAAGAACCAATTTCCTGTAATATATCACGGAATCCGGGACATAATATGCCAAATCGAATCAGGATGCAACATCATTGCCATGAAACGGTATGGGTATTTTTCCGGCATTATCTACTATATTATTGTTTCGTTTTTGTACAGACCTTTTATGGATTTATCCCATATTATCTATTTATCATAGAGAGGAAAACTTGTAAACTTGCATTATAATCCAAGAATGCCCATAAGTCCTCGTTCATGAATAACAATACGATGGGTGCATTACCAGTTTGTTAATTGCTATCCAAGACTTTTTGGTTTCAGGTATCAGGTTTCAGGTTTCAGGTATCAGCCAATTCGTTTCTTACTCCTGACACCTGAAACCTGATTGCAAGGCTTTCGCTCAAAAAATGAATAAGTTAATGGGTGAAAACCATTTTAACAAATCGGTAATGCTCCCAATACGATGGTTGTCATTAAACGGCGATGAGAGGTAACCTCTCAATAAATTATGGATTCGGTTCAATATCACCATTTAATACACCAGAACATTTTGAGAAGTTATGATGAAAGAAGCGAACTAACCTGATTCATACTATATTTTCAATTGACATCGCAGGATAGGTGGTATAAGAGAATTTGCTCAATTCATAGTCAATCTTTGTCAGATTTTCCGGTTTGGCTTATTATCGGCACATATCTTCTTGAAATGTTGAAGATAATCTTATTTAAATATTGAAGATAACTGTTTAGGAGGAAGAGATGGGGAAGAATGGTAAATTGTGGATGATCATTCTAATTGGTTTGTTTTCTTTGCCTGTATTGATATCCCCTGCTTTTGCAGATGTATCAGCCGAGGCTGCTTCAAATGGCCATGCATGGTGGTTCTGGCCGATTGTACTTTTTTTCGTCACTTTTATTATGGGAATACTTGCAGTACTTGGCGGTGTGGGGGGTGGGGTGCTTTATGTACCGATCATCAGCGGGTTTTTCCCTTTTCATCTGGACTTTGTTCGGGGCACCGGACTTCTTGTAGCCCTTTCCGGCGCACTGGCCGCCGGTCCCGGACTTTTAAAGATGAACCTTGCGAGCCTGAGACTGGCAATTCCGGTTGCCCTTATCGCCTCCACCTGTGCGATCATTGGTGCCATGATCGGCCTTGCGCTGCCCACCAACATCGTTCAAATTTCCCTTGGAGTCACCATTCTCGGTATTTGCGTTCTTATGCTAACTGCCAAAAAATCGACGCTTCCGGATGTTCCCAAGGCGGACAAACTCTCTTCGGCGCTCAACATATGCGGGATTTACCAGGAAGCCAGCACCGGTGAGATTATCGACTGGAAAATACACCGAACCCCTCTTGGATTAGCCTTGTTCGTCATCATCGGAGTTATGGCCGGTATGTTCGGACTGGGTGCCGGTTGGGCAAATGTGCCGGTCCTCAACCTTCTGATGGGCGCACCGCTGAAAATCAGTGTGGCAACCAGCAAATTCCTTCTTTCCATTACAGATACGTCTGCGGCATGGATATATATGAACAAAGGCTGTGTGATTCCCATGATGGTCGTGCCGTCTCTTGTGGGAATTATGCTCGGATCTTTTGTGGGGGTTCGTTTGCTCAAAATCGCCAAGCCTACATTTATCCGGTGGATGGTGATCGGAATCCTGGGTTTTGCCGGTGCTAAAGCCCTGTCCAAAGGTTTAGGATTTTAATTCAAAATTTAACTGCATATAAGATCATAACAATATTTTATCAGGAGAAAAGATATGGAAGAAAAGACCAATGACCTGTTAAAAGCAACCCCCGAACAGCTTCTTTATGCCCGAATACTTGAAAAGGGCATGTACCTCGGTTTACTGATCCTTTTTATAACCTATGCCCTCTATGTATTTGGCATTATGGATCCATATATTCCGTTGGATAAAATTTCCGACTACTGGTCAATGAATGTGTATGACTATCTTGAACGCGCTGAGATCAAAAACGGATGGGCCTGGTTGTATATGCTAAAATATGGGGATTTTATTAATTTTATCGGCATTGCCCTGCTGGCTGGGGTTACCATCATGTGTTATGCTGCAATCGTACCCACGCTCCTTAAAAACAAGGATACAGTTTATGCAATTATAGCGCTAATCGAAGTCATTATCCTTAGCGCCGCAGCCAGCGGAATTCTTTCCGTGGGGCACTAGCCTGGTTTGTTATTTTGTTTATCATTTTTCGCAAAATATCGAGCTATTCTCCTGATGAATCGATCTCAAATCGCTTAATTTTGCGCCAGA
>Ga0315535_1001489_pt1 | contig 15637 bp, 12 predicted proteins | sample SalMarSW160220MG_2_FD_203092 | JGI IMG/M metagenome (GOLD analysis project Ga0315535, IMG submission 203092) | Salt marsh sediment microbial communities from the Plum Island Ecosystem LTER, Massachusetts, United States - Salt Marsh Sediment SW1602-20 ...
GACCGATCATTCCTAAAAAGTCGCCCTGCTTCAAGGTGAGGGTGACGTCTTCAAGGACCGGGGTTCTGCCATAAGAAAACCAGACCCCATTCATATCAATGGCAGGGAAGTTCATTTGAATTAAGCACAAAAGTTGGCCGCAAAAAGGCACAAAAAACGCAAAATGTTTTGAATCTTAATAATTGTGTATGTTTATGTTATGCCAAATCAAAAAGATTTAAGTTAATGTTTTGGATATAAATCTCAATATGTAAAAAAATATTTATTGCAGGTGTTTTAGTAGCATCTTAATAAGTCGCGGTAACAGGTCCTGGATTCCCGCGTACGCGGGAATGACGAAATAGAGTAAGTGTCCGTCACCATAGAGTAAACATCTGTCATTCCCGCGAAAGCGGGAATCCAGAAAAATAGCACAGCAGAGAATTTACCCCGATTTATTGAGAAGATACGAGTTTTGTTTAATCAATAAGTTAGCGCTACCTGAAATGTGGCAAATTCACATTCTTAAGCCTTTTGGGCATTTTTGCGGCTATATTTATTCTCAATCTCCCGGTTTATCCGGAGCAGAGTTGATTTCAAGACTAAAATCAGCGGCCTTGGCCGAGTGGGTAAGGGCCCCCACGGAAATCATATCCACACCGGTCCCGGCGATATCTTCGACTGTATCCAGGGTGATGCCGCCCGAGGCCTCAGTCATGGCCGCACCGTCCACGAGTTCAACTGCTTTTCTCAAATCTTCGGGACGCATATTGTCAAGGAGGATAGCGTCTGCGCCGGCCCGACAGGCCTCTTCCACCCCGGCCAAGTCTTCCACCTCTACCTCAATTTTTAGGGTGTGCGGGGCATATCTTTTGGCAAGACTTAGGGCACTGGAGATGGAGCCGGCCGCTGCAATGTGATTGTCCTTTATCAGGATTCCATCAGACAGCCCAAAGCGGTGATTGGTCCCTCCGCCCATTCTGACCGCATATTTATCAAACCACCGGAGACCGGGCGCGGTCTTCCTTGTGTCCAAGATTCTGACCTTGGCAGGTCTTACCCTTTCCATATATCGATGTGTCAAGGTAGCGATCCCACTCATCCGCTGGAGGAAGTTGAGGGCCGTCCTTTCACCTCGTAGTATGGACGTTAATCGACCCCTAAGAAGACAGACCCTCGCTTCAGGGGGTATGAGGTCGCCATCACCATAATATTCCTCAAACTCTGTTTCAGGGCCAACTTCCAAAAAAACGCTTTTGAATACCGCCATCCCGGCTAAGACTAATTCCTCCCGGGCAACAAGATATGCCTCTCCCTTCAGTTCCGGGTCTATAACAGCATCAGTAGTCACATCCCCGGCCCCTATGTCTTCCTCAAGGGCCAGCTTAATCATACGTGCCGCCATCGGGTAATGATCCCCGATGAACGCGGATTTCCGCCACAAATACGGCGGACGAGTTCGCTGCTCTTCAACAATCATCAATGGTCTCCAGGAATGAGAGATTCTCTTTGAGCTTTGAAAGTTTTGCCGAGAAGCCTTCAAATTTAGCCCTTACATCTGCTACGATTTCGGTTGGCGCTTTTTCTAAAAACCCCCTGTTTGAGAGCTTCTTGCGCGAGGCTTCCATATCTTTCTCAATTTTGTTGATCGTCTTTCTTATCCTTTTTTTCTCCTCCTCAAAGTCTATCAACCCCTCTAAAAGAACATGAACCGAGGTCTCCTCGAATATCGCGGTTGCCGATTTCTCCGGTTTTGGGAGGCCTGAACCGATGGATGCACCATCCACCTTGGCGAGTGTCTGAATGTAGGCCAGATTCCGCTCTAAGATTTCCTCATCCCGTTCATTTCCCGCATCTATAATCAGGCTTACATTTGTTGAGGGTGATATATTCATCTCACCACGGATGTTGCGTATTGCTGCGATAACCCCCATCAACAGATTCATCTCTATTAAGGCATCTTCATCTCTTAAAAAATCAGACGGATCAGGGAAACTGGCAGCCATAATGCTTCCATCTGTCCCTGGGAGCCTTTGCCATATATCTTCGGTTATAAAGGGCATAAAGGGGTGCAGTAGCTTTAAGGCGACCATAAGCGTCTCTTGAACAACGGCCCTTGCAGTCTCTTTTGAAGCCTCATCCTCACCATAAAGCTCTTGCTTGGCCATCTCAAGATACCAGTCACACAACTCATGCCAGACAAACTGATAACAGTGACCCGCGGCCTCATTAAACTGATACGCTTCTATGGCCCGGGCCACCTCTTCGCTGACCTGCCCGAGCCTTGTCAAAATCCAGCGGTCGGCCAAGGTGTAGGCCCTTTCATCATATTTCGGGCCTTCCTTTTCGACTAAGTTCATCAAGGCAAATCGAGCAGCATTCCATATTTTATTGACAAAATGGCGATAACCCACGATCGTCTCTTCAGAGAGCTTGATATCCCTCCCCTGGGCTGCCAGTGCCGCCAAGGTAAATCGGAAGGCGTCTGTGCCGAACTGATCCATGACTTCAAGGGGATCAATGACATTTCCCTTTGATTTGCTCATCTTCTTCCCTTCCGCGTCCCTGACCAAGGCATGGATATAGACATCCTTAAAGGGGATATCTCCCATGAAGTGGATCCCCATCATCATCATCCGGGCGACCCAGAAGAAGAGGATGTCAAAACCTGTCACAAGGGCAGCGGTCGGGTAAAAGGTCTTGAGCTCGGGGGTGGAGTCAGGCCAGCCTAATGTGGAAAAGGGCCACAGGGCTGAACTGAACCATGTGTCAAGCACGTCAGTTTCCTGGACAAGGTCATGGCTCCGGCATGAGTTACAGATTGTCGGTGCTTCCTTGGCCACCTGGACCGCTCCGCATTCCCGGCAGTACCATGCAGGTATCCGATGCCCCCACCAGATCTGTCGGGAAATACACCAGTCCTTGATGTTATCCATCCACTCAAAATATACCCCCGCCCAGTTGGCTGGAAAAATCGTGGTTTTTCCGTCTCTGACCGCCTTACTTGCCTCTTTGGCAAGGGGGGCGGTTCGCACAAACCACTGTTTTGAAAGGAGGGGCTCGATCATGGTTTTGCAGCGGTAGCAATGGCCGATTGCGTTCTGGTAGGGCTCTATCTTTTCGAGGAGATCTACCATTTTCAGGTCTTTTATGATCCGTTCACGGCATTCAAACCTCTCCATTCCCTGGTATGGGCCGGCTAAATCATTCATTATGCCGTTTTCGTCAATCACCTTGATCCTATCAAGATGGTGGGTATTCCCTATTTCAAAGTCATTTGGATCATGGGCGGGCGTGATTTTAAGCGCTCCGGTGCCGAATTCCATGTCCACATATTTATCGAAGATGACCGGGATAGGCTTATTCAGAATAGGCAACAGGACATAGGGATCTGACAAAGTCGCGTACCGATCGTCCTCAGGGTTAACGGCCACGGCAGTGTCACCCAAAAGGGTCTCCGGGCGGGTGGTGGCCACGGTCAAATGTCCCTCCCCGCTTTGAAAAGGATAGCGAATATAATAGAGATGGCTTTCTTTCTCTTTATGCTCAACCTCAATATCGGCCAAGGCGGTATGGCATCTGGGGCACCAGTTTATAATGTAATCTCCACGATAAATGTGCCCTTCTTCATAGAGGCGTACAAAGACCTCCCTTACTGCCTTGGACAGTCCTTCATCCATGGTAAATCGTTCCCTGCTCCAGTCGCAGGAACAGCCCAATCTTCTTAATTGATTAATTATCAGCCCGCCGTATTTTTTTCTCCACTCCCATATCAATTCAATGAATTTCTCCCTTCCAACTGCGTACCGGTCCGTGCCCTTCGCTGCCAAATCTTTTTCCACCACGTTCTGGGTGGCGATCCCCGCATGGTCGGTGCCCGGTTGCCACAGGACATTAAACCCTTTCATCCTTTTGAAACGACAGAGGATATCTTGAAGGGTATTGTTCAGGGCGTGGCCCATGTGAAGGCTACCGGTGACATTCGGGGGTGGAATCACGATGCAATAGGGGTCCTTGTCAGAGGTGCCTTCCGCCCTAAAGAGACCGTGGTTTTCCCAGAATTCGTACCATTTCTGCTCAACACTCTTAGATTCGTAACTCTTTGCCATTGGTTCACTATTCATCTATCAAACACTCCTCAAAATATATATAGCATCCACGTCCAGACTCCACCCTATGGGGTTACGCCCTCTACAAGCTGTAGGCGAGCCGGAAGGATGACGTGATTTTAATCTGCTCATATGGGTGACAATATCAAATGAAAAAGCTCAAATGTCAAATGAAAGTCAAAGGGAAGAAGTCTGCCTTAGGCGGGACTCGACCACTTAGCAAGGTCTGCATATTCGTTTTTATGGGGTTTTTGATAAAACCGCTGGAACCAACGGCTACGACGGCGGTGGTTCAAGACTCTGCTTCAGGCCTTCAATAGCCTCTTTGATTACCTTTTCAGCAACCTCAGACATGGTTTCTCTTGTAACCCTCTCTACAACATCCTTGACCGCCTCGGTAATTATATCCTCAAGTCTTTCCGTTGAAATAGCAAGTAGCTCGTCAGAAATGGCCGTAGGCCCGGATTCATCGGTTTCATCCTCATTTTCTACACTTTCCATCACCTCTGCCAAGTCATCCGGGGGAAGCTCTGTTAAGGTATATGAGTCCGGTGCTTCGAGGTCCTCGGGGCTTTCAAAATCAAAATCAAGCGACTCATAGGTGTCATCTCGATCATCAGTCTCCACATCCTGGGGCTTTTCCCCTGTGATAACGACATCCACAAGCTCTATGAACTCATCATCAGAAGATAGATCGCCGGGAACCCCTTTGACGGGTTCATGAGGCGGGCTGTTCGAATCAATATCCGGGAGATTTGCCCGGGTTTCTTTCTCATCTTTAAATTGTTTCTGGTCTGTGCTCATTTTAGTGCCCCCATGACAGTCGAAAGAGAATGCCGAGGAATCAGGAATAAATAATAATATATAATAGCATTATGGCCCAATATTGTCAAGAATTTTCAAATTGTCTTCAAATTATTATTAAAGTAAACTATGATAATCCTATTTTGCACTAATTTTGCCTAATTAGCTTATGTTTGAGCAAACAGATTTTGAGGCTTACCCTCATGATTTTCCTTTCAAATTAAACCATGGTATGTAAAATGTACTGGATACTGGGTGCTCGTTATGTTCCTTGCGCCTTGAGCCTTACACCTTACCCTCTGCATATTATATGAAAGGTGATATACGCGCACAAGATGCGTCGAACCCTTAACCCATAAACAGCTAACGGAATTTATCAACCTGGAGGTAGAAATGACAGCATTACTTTATATTATAGCTCTTTTATGGATCGTAGCTGGCACAGCCCTCATAATCTTTACTGAAAAGACCAGGGATTTTTTAAAAAAAATGTTTTTTACAGAAAAAATTAAGCGGTTGTCTTTCTTGCCCTTTATTTTCGGAGTAGTCCTGATAATCGGGGCTTTTTGTAACAGAGACATATTTTGGCTGACCTTTATTTTAGGATTGTTGGCCACATCAAAAGGGGTCTATTTTTATATGGCGCCTCCACAACAGACCAAGGCCCTAATGGAATGGTGGTTCATGAAAGCAAGGCATGAGACCATGCGGGTTATGGGGTTAATCATTTTTGTCCTTGGAGTTGCACTTTTCTCCTATCTCAGGTAACTCAATGGAGAATATTCATGAGTCGATTAAAGGAACTTATTAAAGGAACTCCGGTCCATGAACGGCGATTGGAGTTGCGGACATATCCCTTGGAAAATGATCAATTGGTTGTCGAGGGTTGGCTGAGAGATGAACGGCTTGTTCAGGGATTCCATTGGAACGGCGAACCGCGACAACCGGGGGTAGTGCACCTGATGTGCGTACGGATGCTTATTGGGGGCTGGCCCGTGACGATCCTCGATGCGGAGGCGGAGATGCCCGAAACACCCCATGAACTCTGTCCATCCACCTTGGAGGGAGTGAAGAAAGTTATCGGTCTTCAGATCTTATCTGGTTACAGCGAGAAGGTGAACCATCTCTTGGGCGGGGTTCGAGGCTGTAACCATCTGACTCATCTTATTGTGGTTATGGGGACTGCCGCGCTGCATGGGTATTGGACCCACTACTCCCGCAATCGTCATCCCATTCCCCGTTCCCTGGATGAATTCAAGGGTCTTTCCAGCCTGATTAACAGCTGCAGGCTTTGGGGAGAGGATGGCCCCATAATGCAAGAGATCCGGGCAGTCCTGGCAAATCCGGATGGCCCTGTAGATTGATCTTACCCCCAGTCCAATCGGACCTCTCGATTACTAAGGGAGAAGTTATCCCTAAGTGATGGCCACCATTGAAATCTCGACATTACCTTGAAGGTTCTGAGCAAATTCTACGAATTCCTCAAAAAAACGCTTGACATTAAAACAATTGTTTTATACAAACGTTCGTATTAAATGAAGGGATGGTTTTATGGGCAGAATAGATCAGAACGCGATATCAAGAGAAAGGCTCTTGGACGAGGCAGAGGCCCTGTTTGCGGAAAAAGGTTTTCATGCGGTCACAGTCCGGGAAATCACCCTTGCCGCCCATTGTAATCTGGCTGCGGTGAATTATTATTTCGGCAACAAACATAACCTCTACCTGGAGGTATTCAGGGCCAGATGGATACCGCGGGCCAGAAGGGTCCAATCAGGTTTCCGGGATGCCCTTTCCGCCGAGGATGAAACTTCCCTCCCGGGCATCGTTAATGCCCTGGCAACGGCCTTCCTGAAAGGTCCCCTGACAGATGATGAGCGCCTGCGTCATGCCCAGCTCATGATCAGGGAAATGAGCAGGCCGGGCCTTGCCACCGATATGCTGGTTGACGAAATGATAAAGCCCTTTTTCGGAGAGGTGGCCGGCATGCTCCTTCCTTTTATGGCAGAGGGGATTGAAACGGAACGAATGATGCTCAACATCGTGAGTATTTTCGCTATGGTAATCTATTTTAATTTTGCCAGGCTGCCGATCATGCGTGTTACGGGGCAGGAATACGACGGCCCCTTCAAGGACCGGCTGGTGGAACATATCGTTCAATTCACTTTAACAGGGCTGAACGTGAAGAGGGAGGAGGGAGCGTAATGAACCGCAGCTTCGGTCTTCTCTTTCCGATCATGCTCCTCTTTTTTGTGGCGGGTGGGTGCATAAAGATGGGACCGGACTTCAAAAAGCCGAATCTCCAATTTGCCCAGCCACAAAGGTTTCAGTATCGGACCAAGAATGCTACGGCTGTTGTACCGGAAGACCGATGGTGGGAGGTCTTTGGGGATCCGGAAATTAACGGCCTGGTGAAAAGGGTGCTCAAAAACAATCCGGATCTCAAGCAGGCTGCAGCGCGTATTCTGGAATTGCAGTACCAGGTGATTCAGACCCGGGCGGATCGATTTCCGACTCTGGGGTTCAAGGGCGGGGCTCAGCGACAACATGATCCGGAATCCACTTTAGGCCCGGGCATTCCCATTGGCGGAACCGTGAACCAGTACAGTTTTTCGCTGCCGGCATCCTATGAGATGGATCTGTGGGGAAAATATGCACGGGCGGAGGAAGCCTCCCGGGCGCAACTGTTGCAGGAAAAAGAAAATCGACTGACCCTTTCCCAGAGCCTGGTGGCTGAGGCCGTCAGCCTTTATCTGCAGATCCAATCCCTTGAAAGACGGATCCAGATCACCCTTCAGAGTCTGAAGAATTACCAGGACAGCGTCACATTTGTGGAACGGCGTTACAAACGGGGATTAACCAGCATCCTGGATCTCAGGCAGGCCCGACGAACCCTGAACCAGGCAAAGGGACAGATACCTCAGCTCAGGCAGGAACTGGGAACCGCACAACAGGCCCTTTCCGTGCTTTCAGGGGAATATCCTGAAACCCGTAAACCCTATCCGCAGCCCGAGGACTATTACAAGAAGCTTAGCGCTATACCGCCCGGCCTGCCCAGTGAGCTTCTGTTGCGCAGGCCGGATATTCGAGCCGCAGAAGCCCAGTTGAAGGCCTTGAATGCGCAGATCGGCGTGGCCAAGGCCAGCCGTTTTCCAAGCATCAGCCTGACGGGTAGTTACGGCTATGCCAGCGAAGAATTGGTCAATCTCTTTCAACCCGGGGCCGCCTGGAGCCTGGCTGCGGGATTGGCCCAGCCCCTCTTCGATGCAGGCCGATTAAAGGCCAATCAACGGGCAGCGGAAGCACGCTACGAGCAGGGAGTTGCGGGATACAATAAAGCGGTTCTAAACGCTTTCAAAGAGGTGGAAAACGCGCTTTTAACCCGCAGAAAACAGATTGAGCGTCGAAGGGATGTCCTGAGTTTCTTGGTGGAAGCCCGTGCCACCCAACGGGTAGCGGAAGCCCGTTATGTTCGTGGCCTGGTGGATTACCTGACCGTGTTGAATGCCCAACAAACGCGATTTCAGGCGGAAGATCAACTGCTGCTGGTGGAGTTGACGATCCTGGCGAATCGCGTCACCCTGCATCGGGCCCTGGGCGGTGGTTGGGCAATGCTTCCCCCGGTCAAGGGAAAAGACACTGAAGGCTTTGGGTCATACACCCTCTGGTGAGCCTTGATACTTGACGCTGCAATTCGAAACCTGAGGACCTTATATTGAGAGCTACGTTATGAGCAAAACGAAAAAAAGAATTTTACAGACAATTTTGACCCTTGGCCTGATTGCATTGGGAGCATTAGGCATGATCAAACTTACTGAAAGCAGGCCCCAGATCAAGAAGCAGAAGGTTGCGATTCCCCTGCCTATTGTCCGGGTTATGGAGGTGAAAACCGCTTCCCGGTCGGTTGTCATCAAAGGGGAAGGAACGGTCAGACCGCTGCAGGAGATTCATATGGTACCGCAGGTGGACGGCAAGGTGGTCTATATTGCCCCCTCTCTTATCAATGGAGGACAATTCAAAAAGGGGGAGATCCTGTTAGCGATCGAACCTGAAGATTACCGGTTGGCGGTCACCCTTGCCCAATCCAAGGTGAGAAACTCCGAAAGCCTGCTCCGTATGGCCGAGGAGGAAACAGAGGCTGCCGGGGAGGAGTGGTCCCAACTCTATGCGGACAGTGCGGGAAAAGGAAAGGCCCCCCCGCCTCTGGTTCTCAAACAACCGCAATTGACGGCAGCCAAAGCCAAATTGGATGCGGACAAGGCTGAACTGCAAAAGGCCAGGCTGAATCTTGAACGGACCAAAATAGAGGCGCCCTTTGATGGGAGGGTGGAACAGGAAGATGTGGATCTGGGAGAGTATGTGAGGCCTGGCGAAAAATTGGCCGCGATTTTTTCAACCGGCGCTGCGGAGATTGTGGTGTCCTTAGAGGACGAGAGCCTGCAGTGGTTTCACGTCCCCGGCTTCACACCGGGCAAGGGCCCCGGGGCCCCTGCAACCATCCGGGCCAGGATGGCGGGCAGGGAGCGTTCGTGGGAGGGACGAGTGGTCAGGGCAGAGGGGAAGTTGGATGAACAGACCCGAATGGTCCGCGTAGTGGTACGGGTTCACAGGCCCTATGCAACAAAACCGCCCCTGGCCATGGGTCTGTTCGTAACCGTTGAAATCAAGGGCCATGATATCCCTGATATGGCCATTATCCCCCGCAGCGCCCTTCATCAGGGGAATGTGGCCTGGGTCGTGGACCCGGATGGGAAACTTCACTACAGAAAGGTCAAGGTGGCCCGGATCGATGGTGAACAGGTCCAGATCAGTTCGGGTCTCGAGGATAGGGAACAGGTGGTCGTATCCCCCCTCAAGACAGTCACGGATGGCATGGAAGTGCGACCACTTCCCATGAAGGAGGAAAACCGGTCATGAAAGGGATCGTTTCCTGGTTTGCTGACAACCACGTTGCAGCCAATCTGCTGATGTTCTTTCTCATTTTGGCCGGCGCTGTCACGGGCCTGACCATGAAAATCGAGGTGTTCCCTGAATTCTCCTTGGATCGCATTTCCGTGACCACCGAGTACATGGGCGCCTCTCCGTCCGAAGTGGAAGAGGCGATCATCCGGCGAATCGAAGAAAGAGTGGCAGGCCTGGCCGGAATCAAACGGATCGACTCCACGGCAAGGGAAGGTTCAGGCACCGTGACCATCGAGGTCATGAAAGGCTGGGATCTGAAGAAGCTCCTGGACGAAGTCAAGGCAGAGGTGGACAGCATCACCACCTTTCCAAACGAGGCGGAAAAACCGGTTGTCAGGGAAATGACCCGGCGGAGCCAGGTCATCAGCCTTGCCGTGTACGGGGATGTCCCTGAGGCCACTATCAAAAACCTTGCCGAGAAGATCAAGGACGAGATCACCAATCTCCCCGGGATCACCCAGGCAGACCTCTTCGGCGTGAGAACGGGCGAAATCCATATCGAGATATCAGAAGAGACCCTGCGAAGGTACGGGTTGACCCTTGGCAAGGTAGCGGACGCCGTGCGAAGAGGGAGCCTTGATCTCCCGGCAGGCCGCGTCAAGACCGGGGCCGGTGAGATCCTCATCCGGACCAAAGGGAGGCGCTACTATGCGGCAGAATACCGGGACCTGCCCATCATTACGCGCGCAGACGGCACCAAGGTAACATTGGGGCAGATCGCTGATCTGAGCGATGGATTCGAGGATGTGGATCTCTTTGCGAGGTTTCAGGGCAAACCCGCCGCCGTCATCCAGGTCTACCGGGTGGCAGACCAGAGCGCCCTCAAGGTGGCAAAAACCGTTAAAAAGTATGCCGAACAGATCAGGCCTTCCCTGCCGGCAGGGGTCGATATCGGCATCTATCAGGACATGTCCAAGATTCTCAAGAGCCGGATCGAGCTCTTGCTGACAAACATGGCCTATGGGTTGATATTGGTGAGCATCCTTCTCTGGATGTTCTTAGATATCCGTCTGGCCTTCTGGGTAACCCTGGGTATTCCCATCTCTTTCCTGTCCGCGTTGTGGATGCTCCCGCAATTTGACATCTCCATCAATATGATATCCCTGTTTGCCTTTATCACGGTGTTAGGCATTGTGGTGGACGACGCCATCATCGTGGGGGAGAATGTTTTTCGAAAGAATGAAGAGGGAGAGGGCCCGCTCCGTAGTGCCGTGGACGGGACAGTGGAGGTGGGACGACCCGTGATTTTTTCGGTCCTGACTACAGTCGTGGCATTCTGGCCCCTCCTCTTAGGGACCGGTACGATGGGCAAGATCATGCGCAACCTCCCCATTGTCGTCATCCTGGTCCTTATGGGATCGCTGATGGAATCCCTGCTGATCCTGCCGGCCCATCTCAACCGGAGCAGGGAGAGGGCCATGAAGCGACGTGGAAAGGGCCAAAGGGAAAAACTGACGGCTAAGGGCCTCAAATGGGTGATTCGCAACCCCTATGCACGCCTTGTGGATCTATGTGTGAGGTGGCGGTATGCCACTGTTGCCGTGGGGATCGCCGTCCTTCTTCTTTCCGTGGGGATTTGGGAAGGTGGCTGGATCAAGTTCACATTTTTTCCAAAGGTAGAAAGCGATGTGCTGACCTGCACGCTTACCATGCCCGCCGGAACCCCTGTTTCTCGGACCGTCGAGATGGTCAACCTCCTGGAACATGCGGCCCAGGAGACCTTGGCCGAGATGGACAAAAAGCGGTCCAAAGGGGCCCCCCCGCTGTTCGAGTACAGTGTCTCACTGGTAGGCCTCCACACCGGAGGGCATGGCCCCAATGCGGGTTCCCCCGAGTTGGGGGGTAACCTTGCCCAGATCTTTGTGCAACTATTAGAAGGGGAAAAGCGGGATGTGAGCGCCATGAAACTGGTCAAGATGTGGCGGGAAAGGGTGGGAGCGATCCCCGATGCCGAATCCGTTACCTTCCAGAGTGAACTCTTCAGTGCCGGCAATCCGGTGGAGGTTCATCTCTCGTTGGAAGATCACGACCAACTCCTCGCTGCTACGGATGATCTGAAGGCGGAACTTGCAAAATACCCCGGCACGTTTGATATCAGCGACAGCTTCCTCCCCGGCAAGGAAGAGATGCAGTTGAAACTCAAGCCCGCCGCACGCAGTCTCGGCCTGACCCTCAACGACCTTGCCCAACAGGTGCGGTATGCCTTCTATGGGGCCGAGGCCCTCCGGCTTCAGCGGGATCAGGACGAGGTAAAGGTTTTGGTACGGTATCCCGAACAGGAGCGGAAGTCCTTGGGCAATGTGAAAGAGATGCGGATCCGGACGTCGGGGGGAAAGGAAGTGCCGTTCAGTCAGGTGGCCGAGGTGAAGATGGAACGGGGATATGCCTCTATCCAGCGGGCCCAGCGGCTTCGCGTGGTCAAGGTCACCGCGGATGTGGACGAGTCTGTTGCCAATGCGAACGAGCTGAGGATGGATGTCGTGACCCGGGTGCTCCCCCGGTTGATGTATAAATATCCCGGCCTGAGATACACCATTGAAGGTGAGGGCAAAGAACAGAAGGAGTCCATGTCTGACGTCATCAATGGGTTTGCAATTGCCCTCTTCTGCATCTACGCCCTCTTAGCCATCCCCTTCAAATCGTTTTTCCAGCCCTTTATCGTCATGGCGGCGATCCCTTTTGGAATTGTGGGCGCCATTGCAGGGCATCTCATCATGGGGCTCAACCTCAGCCTGCTGAGCCTGTTTGGAATGGTAGGACTTGCAGGCGTCGTGGTCAACGACTCCCTTGTCCTGATTGACGCCACCAATCGGATCCGCAGCAAAGGGGCCAGTGCCCGGGAGGCGGTGACCCGGGCAGCGGGGCTCCGTTTTCGGGCCATTATCCTCACCTCTCTGACCACCTTTGCCGGGCTGACGCCGATGATTCTGGAAAAAAGCCTGCAGGCAAAGTTCCTGATCCCCATGGCGGTCAGTCTCGGATTCGGGGTTCTCTTTGCTACGGGAATCACCCTCCTCCTGGTCCCCTGCGGTTATGTCATCCTTGAGGACCTGCAAAACCTGCTGACCTCGCGGAAGGCCAAAATTGCTCCTGGGGAGGCAGACTGACCGTTTCACGATTCATGAAGTAAACAATAGGGGATCTTCGACCATAATCAAGCATAACCGGGTAACCAGCGTCAGTGATTGAAGGTGACCAAACCATCTCCTAAAATCTGAAAACTGAGGTCACAGCTTGATTAGATGTTTTTTACAGAGAAAGAGTCAAAAACAGACCCCCTTTTCATCGCTTTATGCATTCAGCTTCCGGTCCCAGTCAAATTCCTTGGATGTGACCGTATGCTCCAATCGCTGAATACGGCGCATCAGGGTGTCATATCGCCTTTTCAGGCGATCCGTGGCCGCTCTCCTGGAATGGACATAACTGTCGTAAAACTCCTGCTCTTCACTTGTCTGAACCGGTATGGCCGGTTCCGGCTTCATCAAAAAGGCCCCTATGAAATAGATGGCTGTGATGGGCCAGAAGCCGCTTATGAACAAAAAGATGACAGCGGCAGCCCTGACCCAGAAAACAGAAAAATCGAAATATTCTGCGATCCCTCTGCAAACGCCCAATATGACCCCGTTTCGTGAACGGTGGAGCCCGCCATTGAACAGGCCTTCAAATCGGCCCCTCATGTGTCCGCTTTTCCAGGGTCGATAATGCGCGCGGCGGTGGAACTTTCTATACCCTCTCATAATGTACGGTCCTTTCTTTCTCGCTCCAGAATGATGGTCTCCAAGGCCTCAACACGCTCTTCCATTAGGGAAAGCCCCTTGTAGATCTCCTGTATCATTTTGGCTTCATCGGTCTGGTTTTGTTGGCCCTTTTTTGAGACAGTCCCTTTAAAAAACTTTATGGCCATGAGGATGGTACTTCCGATAATGGCCAGGATGAGGACGGAGCCTCCGAAAATGATCGATAGTGCTATGACGGCATGCATGGTTGATTTTGCCCTCCCGGTCGTTTTTGGATAATATGGACAGGTGCCCCCTGAAAACCAAATCCTTCCTTTTCTCGAAAGGTTCAAATGGTTAGCGTAATCCGTGTAATCTGCGGATTAAACCCGGGGGGGCTCCTCGTCCTTCCTTGAGAAAGAAGACTTTATTCTTTGTAGCTCCTTTTCAATATCATCGTCAACCAAAAGGGTGTCCAGTTCTCCCTCCAGCGTCGGTTTTCTTCCGAAATTGACCAGGTCCGCCTCCGCCTCCATTCTTTCGATACGATTTTCAAATTCTTCGAACCTGAATATGGCATCCGAGGTTTCCATGCGGCGAATATCTTCCTGGGCGCGCATTTTTCTTCTTGCGTGGATGTGACGTTGCTGAAGCATTCGTTGTTTCTCGCGTGCAGACCCCATCTTATCCTCAAGCTGACCAATATCTTCCTGGTACTGCTCGACCAGCAAGCTATGTTCCGACAGCTCTTCCTCAAGGGACCCGGCCCTTTCGCCATACCGGCGCTTTTCCAGAAGTGCCTCCCTCGCCAGATCATCCCTCCCCTTTCTGACCGCTAAGGCGGCCCTTTCATCCCAGTACTTAATGCGAGATTGAACTTCATCAAGCTGACGCTGAATCTTTTTCATGGACGCCATAACCCCGGCGCATGAAGTCTTGATCTCGACAAGCGTATCCTCCATCTCGCGGATCATGAGTTTGATCAGTTTTTCCGGGTCCTCCGCCTTATCCAGCATGGCATTGATATTGGAACTGATGATGTCTCGAAATCGTGTAAAAATACCCATGACATGGCCCTCCTTCTTTTCTCTATTTGCCCCATTGAACAGCATGAATCATGCCGTCGCCCCAGTTACCGCGGAAACCGATCTCATTTCACGGGGTTACACCCTTGACAAAGCAGAAAGGCCTGTGGTATAAATTACTATTATTTAGCATATTCAACCATATTATAGGATTTAAAGCCATGGGAAAGGATTCATCTCCATTAAGTCAGGATGTCAGGACAAAGACCTCTATCGGTATGTCAGAAGCCTTGGGGCAATCCGAGGCATTTCTCGACTTTCAGGAGCATCTTTCAAGGGTGGCCCCCATCAACCGGCCGGTGCTACTCGTAGGGGAGAGGGGCGCCGGGAAAGAACTTGCCGCGTCCCGGCTCCACTTTTTATCCGATCGATGGCGGGGTTCCCTGGTGGCGTTAAATTGCTCGGCACTAAACCCTTCACTCATCGAGGCCGAATTATTCGGGCATGAAAGGGGGGCATTTACCGGCGCTGAGCAACGCCGGACCGGGAGGTTTGAGACCGCGGACAGAGGCACCTTGTTTTTAGATGAAATCGGCAATATCCCTATGGAAGTCCAGGAGAAGATATTGCGCGTTGTTGAATACGGCACCTTCGAGCGTGTCGGCAGTTCGGAGAGTATTGAAGTTGATGTGAGAATTGTTGCGGCGACCAATGCGGACCTCATCGCCCTGACAGATGAGGGCAGATTCATGCGGGACCTGCTGGATCGTCTATCTTTTGAAGTGCTCTTTCTGCCCCCTCTCAGGGAAAGACAGGGAGACATTTTTCTGCTCGCGAACCATTTTGCCGGAAGAATGACCCTTGAGTTAGGCCGGAAAGAGATGCCCCAATTCAGCCAGGAGGCCATAGACGCCCTTGAAAGCCATGACTGGCCCGGAAACGTGAGAGAATTAAAGAATATAGTGGAGCGCGCTGTGTACCGGTCGGATTCACCGCTTATCTCCCATATCGACTTCGACCCCTTTCGGGCCCGGCCCACCGCCCG
>Ga0315535_1001493_pt1 | contig 15600 bp, 20 predicted proteins | sample SalMarSW160220MG_2_FD_203092 | JGI IMG/M metagenome (GOLD analysis project Ga0315535, IMG submission 203092) | Salt marsh sediment microbial communities from the Plum Island Ecosystem LTER, Massachusetts, United States - Salt Marsh Sediment SW1602-20 ...
TCATCGATGAGCGAACTCTCGCCGTCCAGATCGACGACCTCCTGAGGTAATGGAGTTCTCCCTCCTCGCAGCCGCGCTCCTCGGCGTCGCCATGGCGCTCGCAGTGCTGCGGCTCGAACGCGTGCGTGGCGTCACGGACCGCAGGGACCTCGTGGACCTGGTGATCGGCGCCGCCGTGGTTGGACTAGCCGTCGGCCGAGTGGCAGCGATGATCCTGCAAGGCACCAACCCACTGACGCACCCACTGGATCTGTTCTTCATACGTGGAGGAGTCGATACGGGATTCGCATCACTCGGCTCCCTCGTCTTCCTCTCGTGGACGACCCGACACGATTTCTGGCCAACACTCGACATGGTCGCCCCCGCCGCGCTGTCCGGTCTCGCCGGGTGGCACGCCGGGTGCATGTTCAGGAGTTCCTGCGCCGGCACGGTGTCCACATTGCCGTGGGCGCTCCATGACGGTGCCTTCGCACGACATCCGGTCGAGTTGTACGCCGCCCTCCTGCTCCTCGGCGGGGCGGCCGTTCTCGTGGTTTGGAGACGCAGACTGCCTCTGGGAGTGACGGCCTCCCTGGCACTCACGATCGCTGCAGTAGTCCGCCTGGCGACCGAACCGCTGCGGCTGGGTCTCGGTTCGAGTCCTGTGCCCTGGTACGCGGCGGGGGTTGCGATCGGAGTGGCGGGTGTGGTGATTCGCGTCATCTCGGCTCGTTCCCGTAACATCACGGACTCGTGATCACTCCACTCGTCGATTTGGCCGATGTAGGTGTGCGGTTCGGTCGGCTGACCGTGCTGCACGGCATCAACCTGCACGTTGATCCCGGCGAGGGCGTCGGCATCGTCGGACCGAACGGCTCTGGCAAGTCGACGCTTCTTCGGGTGCTTGCCACGCTTCTCAAGCCAACGTATGGCACCGGCTCCGTCCTCGGTGTCTCCTTTTCGGCGGAGCCCGCGGCGACGACCCGACGGAGGATCGCGTTGATCGGACACCACCCAGCCCTCTACGGAGAACTCACCTTGCAGGAGAACCTCGAGTTCGTGGCGCGCCTCGCCGACAGCCCCAGCGGCGCCGTCCGTTCATCGCTCGAGATGGTCGGGTTGGGTGGCGCCATGGACCGCAGGGCCGACCATTCATCTCACGGCATGCAACGACGAGTGGAGTTCGCCAGGGTCCTCATGACCGAACCCGATCTTCTCCTCCTGGACGAGGCCCATGCCGGCCTCGACAAGATGGCGGCGGCGCTCGTCGAAGCAACGGTGCACGACGTCAAGCGGCGAGGTGGCGCCGTCGTGCTCGTGTCCCACGAGCCCGACCGGATGCTGCCACTGGTCGAACGCACCTACGAGTTGGTGGGGGGCACGGCGATCGAGGGCGTCGCATGAGTGCCCGAGAGTTCTGGCGACAAGCGTTCGAGATCATGCGCAAGGACCTGAAGGTCGAAGGCCGGGCCGGAGAGGTGCTTTCCATCACGGTGCCGTTCGGAGCCGCCGCCCTGCTCTTGCTGCCACTGGCGATCGGCACCGACAAGGCGATGCTGAGCCGGATCGGCCCCGGTATGTTCTTTGCCGTCACGCTGCTGTTCGGAATGCTCGTCGCGTTTCGGCAGTCGGCCACGGAGGGCCCGGCCCATCGCGAGTTGCTGACACTGCTCGGGATCGACCCCGCGGCGACGTTCGTGGGTCGCACGATCGCAAGCGCTCTCCTGCTTCTCGGATTCGAACTCGTTCTCGTTCCCCTCGACATCGTTCTCTACAACCCGGAGCCTGTTCGCCAGTGGGTCTGGCTGATCCTGATCCTGCTGCTCGTCGCGTTCGGCCTGTCACTCGTTGGAACCCTCGCCGGTGCAGTCACTGCAGGCCTTGGGACACGATCGACCCTCGCGTCCTTGATCGTCGCTCCCCTGTCGGTCCCGCTCCTCATTGCGTCGACCCAGGTGATTGATGCTCTTCGATTAGACCGCAGTATCCTGAACTGGATCGTATTGCTTATGGCCATGAACCTCGGACTGACCGTGGTAGGAGTACTCACCGCCCGTCCATTGGAGGAGACATCCCGTTGAAACGTTCCCTACTCATCCTCTCGCTGCTCGCAGTCGTGGGTGTTGCAACCGGCCTGACATTCGGAATCAACGCCCCACTCGACGAGTTCCAGGGGATCTTTCAGAAGATCATGTACGTGCACGTCCCATCAGCATGGCTGGCATATCTGTCGTTTGCCGTGGTACTGGTGGCAGGCATCGGGTACCTCGTCACCAAGCGGCATTCGTGGGACCGTGTCGCAGCGAGCTCGGCCGAGATGGGTGTGTTCTTCACCGGTGTCGCGTTGATCACCGGCATGCTCTGGGGACGACCCGTGTGGGGCACGTTCTGGGATTGGGGTGACGCCCGGTTGGTTCTCACCGCCCTCATGTTCATCGTGTACCTCGGGTACCTCGCTCTACGTCGCAGCATCTCGGATCCCGATATGAGGGCTCGACGAGCGGCGGTCCTCGGTATCGTCGCGTTCGTCCAGATTCCGCTCGTGCACTTCTCGGTGACATGGTTCCGAACACTCCACCAGGCTCCGACGATCCTCCGGCCGGAGACGTTCGAAGGGATGGGGACGTCGACGATCGACCCGGCCATGTTGCGAGCGCTCATGATCAACCTCGGCGCGTTCACCCTCGTCTACCTGGCGTTCATGGTCGCTCGTGTCTGGATCGCAGAGATGAGTGATGCAGTCGAACAGCGTGAAGCGCAGGAGAATCTGGAGATAGCGGGAGCCGGCATCACCGCACCGAACCTGGAGGGACGAGCCCATGCATGAATTCACAGGGGGTTGGGTAGTCTTCGCATACTCACTGGTGTACGGGTTCCTGATCCTCTACGCGACGAGCCTGCTGATCAGATTCCGATCGATCTCGAAGCGGTACAAGAGGGAGACCTGACCATGGCGCACCGTTGGTTCATCATCCCGGCGATCGTCATCATCCTGATCGCCGTCGGCTTCTTCGCGTTCGGGAATCTCAACGAGAACCTCGTCTACTACCTCACTCCGACCGAAGCGGTCCAGCAACGAGCCGACTTCCCCGACGGGCGGCGGTTCAGGCTTGGCGGCCTCGTCGTGGCCGGCAGCATCCACACGACGGACTCAGGTGTCACGTTCGGGGTGACCGACGGGGAAACGACCATTGCTGTCGACAATGAGGGCACCCCTCCGCAGCTCTTCAAGGACGGTGCCGGGGCAGTCGTCGAGGGTGCATGGGAAGGTGACCACTTCGTCTCCGATGTGTTGATCGTCAAACACGACGAGAACTACAACGCCCAGGAACCCCACGATTCCTTCGTCCCCGGAGACGAAGGATCATGACGGCTGCACTCGGATTCCTCGCCATCGTCACGGCGTTCGTCTCTTCGGTCGTGCTCGCCGTCCAGGGGTTCCGGCGACAGGCAGGCAACGACGTCTCCCTCGCGGGCCCCGTCTACGGTCTGCTCGGCGGCGGGATCGTTGCGATGCTCGCTCTCCAGTTCGGCCTCCTCACCAATGACTACTCCATCGCGTACATCGCCAACAACTCGACGACCTCCACCCCGCTGCTGTACAAGATCGCGAGCGCGTGGGCGGCTCTCGAAGGCAGCATCGTCCTCTGGGGTCTGATCCTGGCGATCTTCACGGGAACCGTGTACTTCGCTTCGAGGCGCCTCGGGACGCGTGATCCGCTCGGATCGGGCGCCCTGGGACTGATGGGGATCATCTCGGCCTTCTTCTTCGGACTGATGCTCACGGTGTCCGACCCGTTCGCCGTGTGCACCGTCGCAGGCCAGGTCGGGTGTGCCGCGTCCAGTGTGCTCCCGTGGGCGCACGCCCAGGCCGCTCTCGAGGGCTTCGGGCCGAACCCACTGCTCCAAAACCATCCCCTGATGGCCATCCATCCGCCAATGCTGTACGTCGGCTACGTCGGTTTGAGCGTTCCATACGCGTTCGCCATGTCGGCGCTGATCACCGGCCCCGGCGGCACCGACTGGCTCCGGAGAACTCGGTCGTGGACACTCGTGGCCTGGGTCTTCCTCACCGTCGGCATCGTGCTCGGCGGACTCTGGTCCTACGACGTGCTCGGCTGGGGCGGCTACTGGGCGTGGGACGCCGTCGAGAACGCATCGTTCATGCCGTGGCTTCTCGCTACGGCGTTTCTGCACTCTGCCGCCGTGCAGCTTCGGCGCGGCATGCTCCAGAGCTGGAACTTCGTACTGGTGATCTCGACGTTCGCCTTGACGATCCTCGGAACGTTCATCACGAGATCGGGGATCGTCAACTCAGTTCACGCGTTCACGCAGTCGGCGATCGGGCCGATCCTCCTCTGGTTCTTGGCGGTCGTCCTCGTGTTCTCGCTCGGGCTCTTCGTGATCCGTGCCAAGTCTGTCGGCTCCGCACCACGATTGGACTCGCTGGCGAGCAGGGAGGGCGCCATCCTCGCCAACAACCTGATCCTCGGCGTGTTCGCATTCGTGGTCCTGACCGGCACGATGTACCCGTTCATCCTCGATGCACTCACCGGCTCGCAGGTAGGTGTCGGACCTCCGTTCTTCAACAAGCTCGCGACCCCGATCGGGCTCATCCTGTTGCTGACGATGGCGGTCGGCTCGATCACACCGTGGAGGAAGGCCAAGGGTTCGGTCGTATGGACACGGATCCGCAACCCCATCCGGGTTGCCCTCGCCGTCGCGGCTATCGCCGTGCTACTTGGCCGGCGGAGCCTGACAGTGGTAGCCGCGATCCTGCTGGGCTCGTTCATCGTCGCCGTCGTCGCCAGAGCCCTCTGGGACACGGTTCGTCGACGACACGTGAAGACCAATGAGAGCTATGCGGGGGCGGCACTCCACACCATGCGGTCGGATCCCGGCTACTGGGGAGGCCAGATCGCCCACATCGGCGTGGCCATCCTCGCCGTCGGTCTCGCGTTCAGTGGCAGCCTGGTCGCGAAAACACACATTGAGCTCTCACCCGGTGACACCGTGCAGTTCGCGGGCTTCGACATCACCTACGTGAACCAGTTCAGTCGAGTCGAGGCGAACCGCTTCGTCTCTGGCGCATTGATGGAGGTATCCAAGGACGGCAACGTAGTCGTGGATCTCCAGCCTCGTTTGAACTCCTACTCCAACGGACGCGACTCGGTCGGAACACCGGATGTGTACTCCACGCTCAAAGGTGACCTCTACCTGTCGCTACGTAGCTCGGTCGACACGCCTCCGATCGCCATGGACGTGTTCTGGTTCCCGGACATCTGGATGGTGTGGCTCGGCGGGCTCCTCGCTGGTGTCGGTGGGCTGTGGGCGTGGCTCGCGCGCAAACCCGTGAGGGCCACGGCCGGGGTTTCAGCATGACAGAAACCCGAACGGCGCCGAGATTCGGCACCTGGCTCGGGGTCGCGGCGATCGTTCTCATTGCCATCGCCATGGTTGTGGTGTTCAGTCGTGGATTCGGCAAGGACCCGAGCCTCATCAAGTCCCCACTGATCGGCAAACCGATCCCAAACGACACCCTGGCCTATCTCGATGGTTCCGGGACCCTCGACCTGGGAGCCAACGACGGCAACGTCATGGTGGTGAACTTCTTCGCGTCGTGGTGCTTCCCATGCCGGCAGGAACACTCGGTGATCAGTGCTGCGGCGGCGGAGTACGCCGGAGCACCAGTGGAGTTCGTGGGCGTCGTCTATCAGGACGAGCCCGACGCGGCAATAGGTTTCCTCGACGCGTACGGCCGGGCGGAAGGCATGCAGTACGTCGTTGACCCCGAATCTCGCGTCGCCATCGATTTCGGCGTCTTCGGCGTTCCGGAAACGTACTTCGTCGCTCCCGACGGGACGATCATGGCGAAGAAGGTCGGGCCGATCTCCTCGATCGAGATGAGCAACACGATCAACACGATCCTCGCAGGCGGAACTCCCGGCGATCTCAACGAAGGAGAGACCCAGTCCGGCTGATCAGAGCCTGTTGTCTGTGAGCAGCGAACGGTCGGAGAGTACGTGCTCCGTGAGTCCGTCGGCGACAATCCGCCCGCGGTTCATGATCATCGCCCTTTCGCATAGGGCTTGTGCATACGCAAGATCATGGGTGACGAGTAGCGTCGTGATGTCGAGCGTGTCGAGCATCGTCGCCAGCTCCCTGCGCCCGGCAGGGTCGAGGTTCGATGACGGCTCGTCGAGAACCAGAATCTCGGGCTTCATCGCCAATACGGTGGCAACGGCGACCCGCCTTCGCTCTCCGAGACTCAAGTGGTGCGGTGCCCTGTCGATGGCATCCCCCATCCCGACCGCATCGAGGGCCTCCCGGACCCTCTGATCGAGTTCCTCTCCCTGCACACCGAAGTTCGCGGGACCGAACGCTACATCTCTGCGCACGGTCGGCATGAACAGCTGATCGTCGGGATCCTGGAACACGAGACCGACCCTCCTTCGAATCTCCCGGAGGTTGTCGTCGTTCACCTCGAGCCCGGCGACGCGGACCGTACCGGCCGACGGTCGAAGGATGCCGTTGAGGTGCAGCACGAGCGTTGTCTTGCCGGCTCCGTTCGCTCCAAGGAGAGCGACGCGCTCACCCGGGTGAATGTGAAAGTCGGCACCGTCGAGTGCTCTCCGACCGTCAGGGTAGGAGTAGGTGAGCTCCCGGACTTCGAGTGCGGGGGCGCTCACCGTATCACCCACGCCACGATCGATGACAGCCATGCAAGCACCGGAATTCCCATGCCGACGATCCACTGCTGCTTCGAGGTCGTCATTCGCTCGAAGACAGGCATGGCACCCATGTACCCGCGCGAAAGCATCGCGCGGTGTACTCGCTCCCCTCGCTCGTAGGAGCGAACGAAGAGAGACCCCGCCGATGTCGCGATCGGTCCGGCCTGCCCAATCCACGAGGGGTCATACCCCCTCGCCGTCATCGCGACCCGCATGCGGCGGAGTTCCCCGGTGATCACATCGATGTAGCGGACCATGAATCCTGCGATGGCGGTGACCAGCTTGGGAAGCCGAAGCCGCTCGAGTCCTTCGAGGATGTCGGGCACCTCGGTCGTAGCTGCCATCAGCACTGAAGCACCCAGTCCGAGTGTCCCCTTGACGAGGATCGTCCATGCTCCCCACAGTCCCGCGACCGAGAGCGACACGCCGAGTACCGGAGTCCTCTCCCCCGTTCCTATGAACGGCATGAGCACTGCGAAGAGCACGAACGGGATCTCGATGACGAGCCGGCGGGCAACGAATCCAACGGGTATGCGTGCGAACACCACGGCCCCGATCAGAAGCGCTCCGTCGACACCGAACGCCCAGAACGCCTCGCGAGGGGTGGCGACGACCGCACCCACGAACAACACCAGTGCGATGATCTTCACCTGCGAGGGCAGGTCGTGAAGGACGCTGTGCTCGTGGCGATAGAGCGCGTGGGTGTGGAATCCGCTCAACGGTGAGTCTTCATACGTTTGCTGATACGAACGAGTCCATACCCGATCCCAAACGTGACAACGACACCGAGCACACCGGCGATGGCGGTCTCGATGGCGCCACCATCACCGATCCCGTAGCCGGCAAGAGGTGACTGCGCATCGATCGGACTGGCCTGTGCCGTATCAATGAACCCCTTGTCCGCGGCGACTCGCTCGAGTCCGTCGGGGTTGGAGTTTGCGAACGGACTCAGAAAGGCCGCCACGATCAGCGCAGCTCCGACCCCTGCCAGCACGAACCGGCCTACCCGGCGGGGCTCAGCATCTCTTGTGTCCAAGAGATCGCTCGCTCCGACGACGATGTCCGGCCTCGCTGCGAGCACCGTCGAGACGATGACACCCGTGATGAGCCCTTCACCGATCCCGATCAGCGCATGCACACCTCCCATCGCGATCAGCACGGTCGAGACCGGAGCACCACCCGTGCCACCGATCGCGTATTCGGCGACGAAGCCGAACGCTGCGATCTCGACCGAGAACGCCGCGGCGATCCCCGCAGCGGATGCAACCGCCTTGTGGGTCCGCGGGAGGAAGGCGCGGAGCCCCTTGTAGATCAGCCAGGCCGACCACGGAGCGATGATCGCCATGTTGATGATGTTGAGACCCAGCGCGGAAACACCCCCATCGGCGAAGATCAGCGCCTGCACACCCACCACGACGGCCATGACGACGGACGCCAACCACGGTCCGAGCAGCACCGCCGCGAGGCCTCCACCGATCAGGTGTCCTGAGGTTCCGGCGGCGACCGGGAAGTTGATCATCTGTGCGGCGAAGATGAACGCCGCTGCCAGCCCGGCGAGAGGGATGTGGCGGTCGGTGAGCTTCTTGCCTGCCTGGCGGAGTCCTGCGCCGATGCCCCCGACTGCAGCGATGCCGGCCCCCAGCGACGTCGACCCGTTGATGAAGCCATCCGGGATGTGCATCTTCCTTCCTTATTGCATATGGCTTGCAATAAGAAGTATAGAGATGGCTCACTCCGTTCGCCGTCTTCAGTCATCAGTTTTAGTCTCCAATCAGAACGCGACCTGGGTCGTTTCGCGACCGTGGGGCGGCCGCTCTTGCGACAACCGAGAACCGAGAACTGCGTTGGTGAGAACGGCCTTCTTCGTCCTCGGCCTTCGGCCGAGTCCACCTCCGCCAACACTCGCTGCGAGGGGTGGAAACAGGGCTCGCTCTGCTCGCCTAGGAGTCGATCAGCGCGTCCAGGCTCGCCTTGATCTCGTCAGCTGCCCTGGCCCCCGCCCACCGCTCGACTTCCTGACCCGACGACGAAATCAGCACGGTCCACGGCTGACCGGAGATTCCGTAGATCCCACGGACCGAGTCCTCAGCATCGAGACCCCAGCGGATCGCACCTGATGGCATCAAGCGTGCGGCGCCGACGGCGGTCTTGTCGAATGTCGAGGCGTAGGCGACGGCGATGAACTCGACCTCGCCCCGGTACTCGGAGGCCAGGTTGTCGACAACGGGCAACTCCCGTTGACAGACCGGTCACCACTCGGCCCAGAACACCATGTAGACGGGACGGGTCTCGCTGCTCAGTGTGAAGTCGGTTCCGTCGAAGAGGGTCAGAGTGAAGTCGGGCGCCGGTTTGCCTGCTGGCGTGATCGATGTCGAGGTGGTCTCGCTCGTCGACGCCGCTCCGCACGATGCCAACAGGACCGCAACGGCCACCACTGCGACGATTCGCCTCATCATTCCCACAGTGTATGGCAGCTCAGAGTTTGCTCGAACAGGCGCTGCACACGCCGACGAGCGCGAAGTGCGCGCCCTGTATTTCGGCGAACCCATGGGCTGCGGCAAGCTCACCGAACACTGCGGACACCCGCTCGAGGGGGATGTCAACGGTCCTGCCGCACTCCTCGCACACGAGGTGCTGGTGGTCCCGCCCGCCGGTGAGGTGGACGATCGCAGGCCCGTGGCCGAGGTGGACATGGTGAAGGACATCGAGACGCTCGAGCACGTCGAGTGTGCGGTACACGGTCGACTGGTTGATGGGAACACCCGCCGCGGCTTCGGCCCGTTCCCGCAGTTCGGCTGCATCGAGGTGCTCTCCGACGTTGGAGGCGAGCGCTTCGCAGATCGCGCGTCGTGCCGCGGTGACTCGAAGACCTTCGGAGCGAAGGTGGGCGATGAGCGTGTCGACGTCGATCACGGTGCTCGGAACGATGGCATGCCTGTGATCGCGTTTCCGAGAATCAGTGTCTGAATCTCGTTGGTGCCCTCATAGGTGTAGACGGACTCCAGGTTGTTCATGTGACGGATGACCGGATACTCGAGCGTGATGCCGTTGGCCCCGAGCACACTCCGAGCAGTGCGCGCCACCTCGAGCGCGTTCCGAACGTTGTCGAGTTTCCCGAGGCTCACCTGCTCGTGGGTGAGCGCCCCTTCATCCTTGAGTCTGCCAAGGTGCAGGGCGAGCAACGTCCCGCGGTTCACGGCGACCATCATCTCGACCAGCTTGCGCTGGGTGAGCTGGAACGAGGCGATCGGGGTCCCGAACTGCTTGCGCTCCACCGAGTAGTCGAGCGCTGCTTCGTAGCAGGCCCGTGCGGCACCCATCGCACCGAACAGAATCCCGAACCGAGCCTCGGTGAGACAGGACAGCGGGCCGCGCAGACCAACGACATCCGGCAGTACCGCCTCGGTCGGGAGCCGAACGTCGGTGAGCACGAGTTCGGACGTGACCGACGCGCGGAGCGACAGTTTCTTGTGGATGTCGTTCACTCGGAATCCGGGTGTGTCGGTCGGCACGATGAACCCGCGCACGCCTTCATCCGTCGTTGCCCACACGATCGCCACATCGGCAATGCCGCCGTTCGTGATCCACATCTTCGTGCCATTGAGCACCCAATCGGCACCGTCTCTTCGGGCTCGGGTGCGCATCCCCGCGGGGTCACTTCCAGCGTCTTGTTCAGTCAGCCCGAAACACCCGATCGTCTCGCCGGCTGCCATGGGAGGGAGCCACCGCTGCTTCTGCTCTTTGCTGCCGTACTTCCAGATCGGGAACATGGCCAGGGACCCCTGCACCGACACGAAGGAGCGCACGCCGGAGTCGCCTGCCTCCAACTCCAGACAGGCCAGCCCGTAGTTGACGGCCGATGTGCCGGCACAGTCATACCCGTCGAGGTGCATGCCGAGCATCCCGAGCGCGCCCATCTCCTTCGCCAGCTCTTTTGGGAACGTCCCTGCCTCGAACCAGTCGGCCACCTCCGGCAGTACCCGGTCTTTCACGAACTGGCGAACCGTATCTCGCACCAGCCGCTCCTCGTCGGAAAGGAGCGAGTCGATCGCCAGGAAGTCACGTGGGTTTGGGCCGCTACTCATTGACATCTCCTCTAGAACCTGCCAGGAGAAAGGCTACAGCGAATCTGCGAACGCGATCACGCCGTGCGGCGCAGCAAGGACCGACGCTGCTTCTCCGTCATACCGCCCCACACGCCGAAACGCTCTCTGGTCTCAAGGGCCCAGGAGAGACACTCATCCCTCACGGGACACGCGCGGCACACGGCGATGGCCTCGAGTGCATCATCGTCGTTGACGGGAAAGAAGATGGAGGGATCCATACCCTTGCAGGCTGCGTCTGCCTCCCAGAGGCGCTCTTCATCGATGAGGTAGTGCATCTCACCCTGTACAACACTCCTTCGCTGAGCCTCATTCCAACCGGTGGCCTGGCCCGACCCTCATCGGATTCACTACACTGGCTCTCCCGCGACCGGCAAGGAGACCGAGTGGACACGACGCTGTATTTCGCCTACACCGCCCTTCTCTCACCCGAGCGGATGGTGGAGGTCGTCCCGGAGGCGAAGTTCAAGTTCGTGGCGCATCTTCCGGAAACCAGACTGATATTCCCCTATGAGAACGGTACATGGGATGGTGGGCTCCCCTCGGTTCGACCGGAGCCGGGCAACACGGTGTGGGGCGCGGTCTTCGAGATCCCAGATGCGGCGATGTCGTTGCTCGATGACGCAGAGGAGACCGAGGGAAGACATCGGACCGAGGCGTTCAAGGCGGTGGATCGTGAAGGCCACCGGCACCAGGTGATCACGCACGTTCACGGCGGTGCACCCAACGGCGAGTATGTGCCCTGTCGCGACTACATGCGCCTGGTCGTGGACGGCGGCCGTCACTGGAAACTACCGACTGGTTGGGTTGCCGGCCTCGAAGAGTACGTCGAGGCCCCTCTGTTCTAGGAGCTGACAGCGATCAACCGACCACGCCCCCATGGCACCGGTGGTTGTGTACGCTTCCTTTGTGAGTTCGCCGGACGGCCGCGGGTCTTCGACCTGAGGAAAGTCCGGACTCCACAGGGCAGGGTGCTGGATAACGTCCAGGCGGAGCGATCCGACGGAAAGTGCCACAGAGAACAGACCGCCGATGGCCTACGGGCACAGGCAAGGGTGCAACGGTGGTGTAAGAGACCACCAGCGTTCCGGGTGACCGGGACGGCTCGACAAACCCCACCCGGAGCAAGGCCAAGCAGGGATATGGGTGACCCGCCCGCTACGTCCCAGGTAGGCCGCGCGAGGCCGACGGCAACGTCGGTCCCAGAGAGATGGCCGTCCCCGGGGTGACCCGGGACAGAATCCGGCTTACGGGCGAACTCACACCTTCTGTTCTTGTCAACCTCAGCCCCGGTGAGCGGGGCCAGGATCGACAGGAAGGGCAGCAATCGTCAGGTCACCACCGAGACGAACTGCAACCCGTGATCGATCGGGCGACGGACGATCCGAGGGTGGACGCCATCGTCGTGCCCATCGGCAAGGGTGGACTGCTCTGCCGGAAGGTCTGAACGACCCTCCTCCCCCACTCGGCTCGGCGTCCGCTGGAGTAGATTCGCGAGCATGAAACGAGCACTCGTTGTGGTCACGATGGGGATCCTTGCGATGGGCTGTACGGTCACTCGCGGCTCGGGCGTGGTCGCCACCGACCGGCGGGAACTCAGCGGATTCGACCGGATCAAGGTATCGGGTTCGGCAACGGTGGATGTGACCATCGGTTCGGAGTGGTCCGTTGTCGTTGAGGCCGACGACAACATTCTCTCCCTGATCAAGACGGTCGTCACAGGTGGCACACTCGACATCGGTACCAAGAGCGGAGCGTCATTCCTGACCTCGAATCCGATCCAGGTGTCCATCACGATGCCGGCGTTGCAGGCCGTCGATATCTCCGGAAGCGGACGGTTGTCGGCCCCCGGAATCGGGGATTCGCAGCGTCTCACGGTGGTTGTCTCTGGCTCAGGACAGGTGAGCATCAGCGGTACTGCCGATGAGGTGGACGTATCGGTGAGCGGCTCGGGCGAGTTCGACGGGCGTCGGTTCGAGACTGCTCGCGCGACCGTGTCGATCTCGGGATCAGGTGAGGTCGTGGTGTGGGCGACAGAGCGTCTCGATGCGGAGGTCTCCGGTTCGGGCACCGTGCGCTATCTGGGCGAGCCGGGCCGGGTCGCTACCGACGTGTCCGGCTCGGGCAGGATCATCAACGAGGGGTCCGGGTAGCTACTCGCCCCGTAGCGCCCGGGAGAGACAGCCCCCTACGGCGGCGGCCCCGAACCCACCGAACAGACCAAGCACCGAAGGCCGTAACTCGAACACGCCTCGTAGTCCGGCCTGGACGGCCGCAACGACCAAGGTGCCCACAACGATCGACAGCCCCACCGCGATGAGGACCTTGCCGATCCGAGGACGGGGCATAATCCGGCTGCACACTCCGACCGAAAAAACGATCACGCCCCCGACGACAAGCCCTGCACCCTGGCTGACCGGCCTGTCGTGGGCGAGATCCCAACCCATCATGGCCAACCCAAGGACCATGAAGACGACGCCGAACAACGTCACGTTTCTGATCCGCTGAACCCGGTCCGGAGTTCTCATATCCCAGAGTCTACCTGGTCTCGGAGCACAACGGCCATGCAGCACAGGGCGCCTCCGGGCGCGCGGCCGACCACCCAGTGCCGCGGCTCCGAGAGAGGGTGATGTCGGTGTTGCGTGGGGGATCTTGTGATGCCGAAGGTCAGCCGGGCGGGTCGGTTCCTGTCTGTCTGAGGAATCTGAGCCTGCCCGGCGGTCGGGAGGGGTCCAGCCGGTAGCCGAGCCCATGGATCACGACATGATGATGGAACCAGCACATCGCCGCCAGATTGTCGGCGTCGGTGCGGCCGCCTTCGGAGTACGAAACGAGATGGTGGGCTTCGAGCCGGTACCGACTCGCACACCCTTCGATCGCACATCCACCGTCACGGTGAAGCACAAACCGTCTGAGCTTCTCCGGTACCACGCGAGACCTCCGACCGATGCTCAATGGTGCTCCATCGGTACCGCTCGCCAACACTTCCATACTGCCGGTGCACAGCATCTCCTCCAACGCCCTCACCCCGACCCGTGGCCCGGCATCGACAACCACGCCGGCTTCACCATGCGATTCGGCGACCCGCTCAGCGTCGACGAACAGCGACACCAGCGGTCGAGACGACCCTCCGGTCGCTCCCGACAGGGAGTCCTGGGCGATGGATATCAGGGCGTCTGCTTGCCGGGCACCCCTCGAACACCGTTGACCGTCAGGCAGAGGCGGGAATGAGTCGGCTCGTTCCGTGAGTGCCTGCTCCACGATCTGACCGTCGGCTCCGGGCAGCTGACCCCACAGCCTCCACCAGGCGTTTGTCAGGTCCGGCTGGATGGCCAGGAAGCGGTCGGAGAACACACTGCTCTCGTCGATCGGTGACAACCTGCGACGCCGAGCGACCTCCCGCCGCAACCCCGAGATATCGAACCACCAGCCGGCTCCGATCGGATCGGACTCCCCCACCCCGGCGAGCCGACACAGTTCCGCCGCCCGCTCGAACCCGATCTTCCCATCGGACAGCTCATCGGCGACCCTCGGGGCATCCACGATCGATCGGGACGTACGAACCAGCGCAGTGGCTGTCTCCTTGGATACATCCAAACGGGACGACACCCACTCGGCCAGCGTGCGGGCACCATCCGCCGTCGCCACCTGAGCAACGTCCAATTCCCGCAACACCCCCAGCTGCTCAGATCGAGCCGCCGAAACCACCGCCTCCAACTCGATCAGCCGGAGCTCCAAACCATCCATTTCCATGACCCGAACATATCAGTCAGGTGGGACAGAAAACACCGACTGGACAACCCGCATCTGGAGACCTCTGCGCCGATGACAGACCCGTTCTAGCCGGCCGGATCGGTGGTCGTCGCCGGTCCGGACACCGGGACCCGGGTCAGTTCGAGCGTCATCGGATTGATCACGTAGTCAGCGAGGTACCCCTCGGTCACGAGGCCGTCGAGCGTCTCCTTCAGCCCGAGGAACATCGCATCGTTGACCGGCCTGTCGATCATCCAGTTGTCCGGGATGTACTGATCCGTCGGCACAGGATTGAAGCCCGAGTCGACGCTCGATGGGAACACTCGGACCATCCAGTCGAGTGTCGAGCGGTCTATCCGACAGAGCATCGAGTCAGGGAGTGCACCATCGCCCTGTGACGAGCAGAAGACGGCTTCGTCAGTCACGAGAATCGACCCCCGATGTTCGACTGGGAAACCGGGCAGCGGGAAGGCATGGAGAATCTGGTCCCCCGCCTGGTTTAGCAGCAGGATCTCTCCATACTCTCCGGTGGAGATGTAGTCCCGTCCGTAGAAACAGCCCGTATCGCCCGGATTGCAGTCGCCGAGTAGGTACGGCACGTCCGACGAAATGCTCGACAACACCCAGCGTCCTTCCGGGGTGCCGACTTCCTCGTCGACGTTGACCCTCTGTTCGAACGGCAGGGCGGCTACGGCCGGCAGCACACCATCCCGAGCAGCGTCCTCGGGACTCTGGCTGGGTGGCAGCGCGCCAACATCGAGGGAGCCGGTCGCAAGGACCTCACCGTCGTTCTCCGCCTGGAACTCGTAGGTGCCCGACTCGATCGGATGTGTCCGACCGGCATTCGGTCCGAGCGTGGGTTCCATCTGCGTCGGGATCGTTCCACTCCAACACCACTCACCGGAATCGACATCGGGGATCACCGAAACATGGTTCGGCCACTCGTCCTCGGTGGACGGGTCCTTCATGACGAGCGTCACGCTGGGCGCACCCGGCGTCGTCCCGCAGACCGTCAACGGATTACCGGGCAACCC
>Ga0315535_1001494_pt1 | contig 15597 bp, 13 predicted proteins | sample SalMarSW160220MG_2_FD_203092 | JGI IMG/M metagenome (GOLD analysis project Ga0315535, IMG submission 203092) | Salt marsh sediment microbial communities from the Plum Island Ecosystem LTER, Massachusetts, United States - Salt Marsh Sediment SW1602-20 ...
GCGGAGGCGAACCCGGCCCTGATGATGGTTGCCCGCGACACGGACGGCGGCGCCGACGACGGGACCGCTGGTGCGACCGGTGAGGAGGTGGCGGGCGTCGAGAGGCCCGTGCCGTTCGGGCTCGAGGACATCTCGTTCGAGGCGCGGCCCGGTGAGCTGGTCGCGCTGGTGGGGCCGTCGGGAGCCGGCAAGACGACGACCACCTACCTCATCCCGCGCTTGTACGACGTTGCCGCCGGACGGGTCACCATCGACGACCTGGACGTGCGCGGCATCAAGCTCGCGTCGCTGGGCCGGGTGATCGGGTTCGTGACCCAGGAGACGTACCTGTTCCATGCCTCCATCCGCGACAACCTCCTGTTCGCGAAGCCGGACGCGACGCCTTCGGAGCTCGAGTCGGCGACCCGTGCTGCAGCGATCCACGAAAGGATCGCCGAGCTGCCCGACGGCTACGACACGTTCGTGGGCGAGCGCGGCTACAAGCTGTCGGGTGGCGAGAAGCAGCGGCTCGCGATCGCCAGGGTGCTGCTCAAGGACCCGCGAATCCTGATCCTGGATGAGGCGACGTCTTCGCTCGACACGGTCAGCGAGCGCCTGATCCAGGCGGCACTGGGGCGGCTGACCGAGGGCCGGACGACGATCGCGATCGCTCACCGCCTGTCCACGATCCTGCGCGCCGACCGGATCCTGGTCTTCGAGCGTGGCCGGATCGTCGAGCGCGGCACCCACCGCGAGCTGCTGGTCCGGGACGGCCTGTACGCGCGCCTGTACCACGAGCAGTTTGAGGCCGAGGCAGCCCAGCTGGCCGAGCTGCGGGTCGACGCGGCCGCATCGTGAACGGCACCATCCGCACCTGTTGCATGAGTATGCAGCAACATGTATAGTCATTCCGTGACGACGCTCCGCCCGACCCTCGATCCTTCGCGCCAGCCGCCGGCGAGCGGCCGCGCGCGCCGGTGAGCGCGGACACGACGGGCCCGACGATCGCGGCGGACCGTCCTCACGACCCCCTGCCCGTCCCCGGCACGGCCGCGGAGCGTGGCGCCCGCGCGCTCGGTGGGGACCCCGTCCGGATCGCGATCGTCGGGGCGACCGGCTATGTCGGCGCGGAGCTGATCCGGCTCCTCGCGCTGCACCCCTACGCGCAGATCGTGGGCCTGGTCGGCCGCGAGCGAAAGGGCGATCCGCTGGGCGGCATCCACCCCCACCTGGCGACCCGCAACCTGCACGTCTACGATGCCGTGCCCGACGACGCCGAGGCCGTGTTCCTCGCCCTCCCGCACGGCGCGGCCGCCGGCCGGATCGACGACTTCCGCGCGAACGGCATGACCGTCATCGACCTTGGGCCCGACTTCCGGCTCCATGATCCGGCCGACTACCCGGCCTGGTACCACTTCGAGCACCCGCGACCCGAGCTGCTGTCCTCGGCCGTGTACGGCCTGCCCGAGCTCCATCGCTCAGAGCTGGCGGCGCTGGGGCGGACACCCGGTGCGATCGTCGGTGCTCCGGGCTGCTACTCGACGACCACGATCCTCGCGCTCGCCCCGCTGGCGCGGGCCGGGTTGATCGGCGACCTCGTGGTGGACGCCAAGAGCGGTGTCTCGGGCGCGGGTCGCGATCCCAAGGCCGACCTCCACTTCGGCGAGGTCAACGAGAGCGTCAAGGCGTACAGCATCTTCACCCACCGCCACACGGCGGAGATCGAGCAGGAGCTGGGTGCGCTGGCCGCGCCCGACGCGAACCCGGGCGTCGCGGGCGTCGACTTCCTGCCCAACCTGGTCCCGATGACCCGCGGGATCCTGTCCGCCTGCCACGTTCGGCCGACCCGTCCGGTCACCCAGGTGGAGATCGATGCGCTGTATGGGGAGGCGTTCGGCCCGGAGCCGTTCATCACGATCACCGACGCCGCACCGGCGACCAAGCACGTGCTGGGCAGCAACGAGTTCCGGGTCTGGTGCGGGCTGAACGACCGCAACGGACGAATCCTCGCGGTCGGCGTGCTCGACAACCTGGTCAAGGGCGCGGCCGGCCAGGCGATCCAGGCGTTCAACATCGTCCATGGCCTGCCGGAGCCGTCGGGCCTGCTCCAGCTGCCGCTGGCCCCGTAGCCATGTCGGTCGCCGCGGATCCCCTGCTCACCCCGCTGCCGCTGGACCGACCGGTCGTCGAGCGCGCCGCGCGGATCCCCGCCGGGTTCGTCGCCGCCGGGACCTCGGCCAGGATCAAGGTCTCCGGCCGCCCGGACTTCGCGCTCATCGTGGCCGATGGCGGGCCGGTGCCCGCTGCGGCCGTGTTCACGCCCAACCGCTTCGCTGCGGCCCCCGTTCGCCTCTCTCGGGCCAACCTGCAGGCGACCGGCGGCAACGGCGTGACCGCCGGGCTCGCCCGCGCCGTGATCTGCACGTCGGGCAGCGCGAACGCCGCGACCGGCCCGGTCGGCGATGCGGACCAGGCCGCGATCGGCGATGCGCTGGCGGCGGCCCTCGGGACGTCCCCCACCGAGATCCTTCATCTGTCCACGGGGATCATCGGCATCCGGTTGCCGGTCGACCGCGTGGTCGACATGATCGACCGGGTGACTGCTGACGGCCTGGCCGGCACCGACGAGGCGCTGTTCGCGGCCGCAACCGCCCTGCGCACCACGGACTCGACGACCAAGGTCGCCAGCGCGACCGTGATGGCCCCCGGACCCGATGGGGCGGCGATCCCGGTCACGGTGACCGGCATCGCCAAGGGCGTCGGGATGATCCACCCGCGCATGGCGACCATGCTCTCGGTCGTGCTGACGGACGCGGCGGCGGATCCGGCAACGCTTCGCTCGCTGCTTCGGGTTGCCGCGGCGCGCACCTGGAACCAGCTGTCGGTGGACGGTGACACGAGCACCAACGACACGGTGTTCCTGCTCGCCTCCGGGCGGGCCGGGGCTTCCGATGCGGCGACCGACGAACGGACCCGGGTCCTCCTGGGCGCTGCGATCGAGGCCGTGGCCCGGGATCTGGCTCGCCAGCAGGCGGCCGACGGCGAGGGTGCCTCGACGCTCATCACCTGCCAGGTCTCGGGCGCGGCGGATGACGCGAGCGCCCGGGCCATCACTCGGGCCGTGATCAGCTCGTCGCTCGTCAAGGCTGCCGTCCACGGTCGCGACCCGAACTGGGGCCGGATCGCGGGAGCCGCCGGCAACGCTGTGCTGGCCGAGGCGGCGGTGCTCGAGGCGGGAGGGCTGTCCACCGAAGACGCAGCCGCCCGTGCAGCGACGCCGGCCGCGGTCGACCCGGCCCTGCTGCGGATCGCGATCGCCGGACACCTGGTGTACGACGGGCGCGCCCGTGGCCCGGTCGCCGTGGACAAGGTTGCCGCCAGCGACGCGATGAACAACGAGGAGGTCTTGATCCGGCTGGACCTCGGGCTGGGAGACGGCGCCGGAGAGGCCTTCGGCTGCGATCTCACGGAGGAGTACGTCCGCGAGAACAGCGAGTACACGACGTGAGCGAGGTCGTGGTCGTCAAGCTGGGTGGGACCACCCTCGCCGACCAGCGGCAGGTGCTGGCGGAGATCGCCGCGGTCGCCCGCAAACGGCCGGTCGTGCTGGTCCATGGCGGCGGCAAGCGGATGACCGAGTGGCTGGAGCGACTGGGGGTGCCGACCCGCTTCGAGCATGGCCTGCGGGTCACCGATCCCGCCGCGCTCGAGGTCGCCGCGGCCGTCCTGCGGGGCGTCGTCAACAGCGAGCTCGTCGCCGCGCTGCGGGATCTCGGCTGCGACGCGGTCGGGCTGTCGGGCGTGGACGGCGGGCTGCTGATCGGCGAGCGGCTGCCGAACGTCGGCCTGGTGGCCACGGTCGTGGGCGTTCGCCGCGATCTGCTGGATTCGCTGCTGGTCACGGGCCAGGTGCCGGTGGTCGCGCCGCTCGCACGGGACGGCGAGGGGGTCGTCTGCAACGTCAACGCGGACGATGCCGCGGCGGGGATCGCGGCCGGGCTGGGAGCCCGCCAGCTGGTCCTGATGACCGATGTCGACGGGGTTCGAGACGCCGGCGGCCACAAGCTCGACTCGCTCACTCCCCGCGAGGCCGAGTCGCTGATCGCCGACGGCACGATCGCCGGGGGCATGGTGCCCAAGGTCCGGGCCGCGCTCGCCGCGCTTGCCTGGGAGGGCACCGAGGCGATCATCGCGGACTCCGCAGCGTCGAACGCCCTGGCGCGGGCGCTCGAGGACGCGTCGTTCGGTACGCGCGTGTCCGCCCGCGCGCACGCGGGAGCCGCTTGACCGATGGCGACGGTGCCGATGGCTGATCGATGGTGATGGTGAAGCACGAGCGTCACTCCGCGATCCGGCGGCTCGTCGGCAGCCACCCGATCGGCAGCCAGGGCGAGCTGGTTGCCGAGCTGTCCGCCCTCGGCTTCGAGGTCACCCAGGCCACCGTGAGCCGCGACATCGCGGAGCTGGGCCTGGCCAAGGTCATGCGCGGCGACCACGCCAGCTACGTGAACCCGGAGGACCTCGCCCCATCGCCGCATCCCCCGACCGACGAGCGACTGCGAAGGATCCTTCGGGACATCCCTGTCACCGTTGCCCGGAGCGGCCTGATCCTCGTCCTCACCGGCCAGCCCGGTACGGCCAACGTCATCGCCCAGGCCATCGACGAGTCCACCTTCGACGAGCAGGTGGGCACGGTCGCGGGCGACAACACGCTGATCGTCCTGTTCCCCGACGAGCCCGCGCTCGATCGCTGGCTCGAGCGGTTCGATGCGATCCAGACGCCGGCGGAGCCGGCCATTCCAGCGGAGGCCCAGGTCCGATGAACAAGGTCGTGCTCGCCTACTCCGGCGGTCTCGATACGTCCGTTGCCGTGGCGTGGCTCAGAGAGCAGTACGGCGTCGAGGTGATCACGCTCACGGTCGACCTCGGCGGCGGGTCGCTCAAGGCGGGCGTCCAGCGGCGCGCGATCGCGGCCGGGGCCTCAAAGGCATGGGTCGTCGACGCCCGGGACACGTTCCTGTCCCAGTACGTGTGGCGCGCCCTCCAGGCCAACGCCGTGTACCAGGGTGCCTATCCGCTCGCGACGGCGCTCGCACGCCCGCTGCTGGCGCAGCTGCTGGTCGAGGTCGCCCACGAGGAGGGTGCCGAGGCGGTCGCCCATGGCTCCACCGGCAAGGGCAACGATCAGGTCCGGTTCGACGTCGCCGTGCACGCCCTCGATCCCGGGCTCGAGGTCATCGCACCGCTGCGGGTCGGGATGGGGCTGTCGCGCGACCAGGAGATCGACTACGCGACCGAGCGCGGGATCGAGATCCCGATCACCAAGGCCTCGCCCTACTCGATCGACGTCAACATCTGGGGCCGCTCGTGTGAGACCGGCGTCCTCGAGGACCCGTGGGTCACGCCGCCGGCGGACGCGTATGAGTGGACCGTCGCGGCGGGTGACGCGCCGGACCCGGTCGACCTCGTGATCGGCTTCGAGGGTGGCATCCCCGTCTCGATCGACGGCGACCGCCTGGGCTCGGTCGAGCTGGTGGAGCGGCTCCACGCGCTCGGCGGCAAGCATGGCGTGGGCCGGATCGACCACGTCGAGGACCGGCTGGTGGGGATCAAGAGCCGCGAGATCTACGAGGCGCCGGCGGCGGTCATCCTCCACACCGCCCATCGCGCGCTCGAGGGGCTCGTGCTGTCCAAGGAGCAGCTCCGGTTCAACCGGCTGGTGGCCGACGAGCTCGCCCAGATCGTGTATGACGGGCTGTGGTTCAGCGCCCTCTCCCGGGACCTGCGGACCTACGCGATGTCGACCCAGCGGGTGGTGTCGGGCGATGTGCGGATGCGCCTTGACCACGGCCGGGCGGTGGTGGTCGGGCGGCGGTCGCCGCTCTCGCTGTACGACAAGAACCTCGCCACCTACGACGAGGGCGATGCGTTCGATCACGCCTCCGCGGTCGGGTTCATCGAGATCTTCGGCCTGCCGCTTCGGGTCGAGGCGGCTCGCCACGGTGCCGTGGGCCAGCATCATGGTGCGGCCTGGACGTGGACGGAGCCGCTGCTCGCCGACCTGACGACGACCGTGACGGAGGGCGCTGCGGCCGGCGCGGCAGGCTGAACGTCTTCGCGCTCGATCGCCGGGAGGCCGCGGCGGGCCGGGACCGGCCGCCGGGCCCGGGTACCCTTGGCGCGTGACCACGTCGCCTCGACCCGCCTCCACGGCCAAGGCCAGACGCTCCGCCCGACCTCGCCGAGCCGTCTCGTCGGTGCCGCTCGCATCGGCACGCCTCGACCAGCTGGCGTTCCTGCACGAGTTCGCCCAGCTCGTCACCCAGGCGCGCGACTGGGACGAGCTCATGCGCACGCTCGTGGACCGCACGACCATTGCGCTGGGCGTCGAGGTCTGCTCGTTCTACCTGCTCGACCGGGACGGCGAGCACCTGACTTTGGCCGCCACCAACGGTCTCGACACGGAGCAGGTGGGCCACGTCCGGCTCGCCATCGGCGAAGGCATCACCGGACGGGTCGCCCAATCGCTCGGGCCGATCAGCACGGCCGACGCCACGGTCGACTCGCGGTTCTCATGGGTCCGCGGGTTCGACCTTCAGGAGCTCCACGGCATGCTTTCGGTGCCGCTCGTCTGGAACGAGGCCGTGGTCGGCGTGCTCAACGTTCAGACCGCGAGGGTCCGCGAGTTCACGCCGGAGGAGATCACGTTCCTGGGCACCATCGCGGCGCTGCTGGCGGGCGTCGTCGAGAAGGGCCGGATGCAGGCGGAGGCCGAGGCCCAGCTCGACCGCCTGTCGCAGCTGGACGCCGCCCGCGCGGAGCTGCTCGCGGTCGTCACCCACGAGCTGCGGACGCCGCTGGCGGTGGTCCGCGCCTACGTCGACCTGCTGTCCGATGCCGCGGTGTCGCGCGCAGAGCCGTCCGATCGCGATCTCGTGGAGACGTGGCGCGCCGGTGCCGCCGATCAGGTCACCCGACTCGACCGGCTGGTCGATTCCATCCTTGCCACTGTGCGCGGCGAGGGGCTGACCGGCCTGCGACGGGACCCGTTCGACGTGGTCGGCGCGATCAGCAACACCGTGGGCACGCTTGCGCTCCTGCTGCGGACGCGGCCGGTCCGCTGGGATGCGCCCGGTCAGGCGATGGTGGCTCGCGGCGACGAGGCGCGCTTCCGGCAGGTCCTGGAGCAGCTGCTGGACAACGAGGCCAAGTACGCGCCACCGGAACGAGCCGTGTCGATCGGCGCCTGGCGGCTCGGCGACCAGATCCAGGTCTACATCACCGATGACGGCCCGGGGGTCCCGATCGAGGACTGGGAGGCCGTGTTCCAGCCGTACGTCCGGGTGGATCTGCGGTCCCGCGGATCGGGCATCGGGCTGTTCGCCGCGCGCCGCCTGATGGAGGCGATGGGCGGGCGCGTCTGGATCGAGAAGAACGGCTACGGCGGTTCCCGGTTCATCGTGGAGCTGCCCGCGGCCTGAGGCTCGGCCGGCCCGAAGCTCCCCCGCCGGGCCGAAGCTCCCCCGCCCAGGCGCCCTGTGCCTCTGGTCTCCTCCGGCCGCGGGCGGCAGCCTTGGCTGGTTCGAACGCCAGGACGGTCGACCAGGGAGGTCAAACGTGGTCGAGCTGCTGCAACCCTCCGCCGTCACCCCCACGCCCGTGTTCGATCGGGTCGCGGGTGAGGTCGAGATCCACGAGCTGCAACCGCAGGAGGCGGCGATCATCCGTGTCGACGTGCCGTTCGCGGAGCTGCCGGCCGCCATCGGCCAGGCGCTGATCGAGGTCAACGATCAGATGGCCGCGGCGGGCGTCGACCTCGCCGGGCCGCCGTTCACGCGCTACCCGTCGGTCGACCCGGCCGGGATCAGGGCCGAATGCGGGTTCCCGGTGATGCGCCCGGCACCGGATGTCGGCCGCGTCGAGCCGGCTCGCCTCCCCGGCGGGCGGGCAGCGTCGGTCATCCACGTTGGTCCGTACGACACCCTGGACCAGACGTACGATCGGCTCCAGCGCTCGCTCGATCGTTCGGCGTTACACGCGTCCGGTCCGATGTGGGAGGTCTACTGGACCGATCCGGACATGGAGCCGGACCAGGAGCGGTGGCGCACCGAGATCATCATCCCGCTCGATCACCCGGGCGACTGAGCGCGGCTGCGGCGCGCGCGTCAGGCGACCACGCCTTGCTGGCCGGCTGCGTCACCACCGCGGACTCGCGCGCCCGGAGGTGCGCGTAGCCGGGCTTCACGACCTCGGTGATCAGGCGCAGCCGCTCGTCGAACGGCGCGAACGCCGACTTGAGCGCGTTGATCGTGAGCCACTCCATCTCGCCCAGCCCGATCCCGAACGCCCGGTCGAGCGCAGCGAACTCCGACGACAGGGTGACGTCGCTCATCAGCCGGTTGTCGGTGTTGACGGTGACCCGAAACCGCAGCCGGCGCAGGAGATCGATCGGGTGCGCCTCGATCGAGGCCGCCGCCCCGGTGTGGACGTTCGAGGTGGGGCACATCTCGAGCGGCACCCGCCGGTCCCGGACGAACGCCGCCAGCCGGCCCAGCGCGACCGAGCCGTCGTCGCGGACCGTGACGTCATCCACGATCCGGACGCCGTGGCCCAGACGCTCCGCGCCGCACAGCTGGATCGCCTCCCAGATCGACGGCAGCCCGAACGACTCGCCCGCGTGGATCGTGAAGTGGAAGTTCTCGTGACGCACATGCTCGAAGGCGTCGAGGTGGCGGGTGGGCCGGTAGCCGGCCTCGGGCCCCGCGATGTCGAAGCCGACGACCCCCGCATCCCGCCAGCGAACCGCGAGCTGCGCGATCTCCATGGAGCGTGCCGCCTGGCGCATCGCCGTGAGCAGCGCCCGAACCGCGATCGGCCGGCCGGCCGCCGCCGCACGATCCATCCCGATCCGGAAGCCGTCCAGCGTCGCCTGGACCACCTCGTCGAGCGTCAACCCCTTCTCGACCGACAGCTCCGGCGCGTAGCGGACCTCCGCATAGGCGATCCCGTCGGCTGCCAGGTCCTCGACGCACTCCGCGGCGACGCGGCTGATCGCGTCGCGGTCCTGCATGACCCCGGTCGTGTGACCGAATGTCTCGAGATACAGCTCGAGCGACTTGCGGTCGGCGCCGCGCCGGAACCAGGCGGCGAGCTCGTCCACATCCTGGGTTGGCAGGTCCCGGTAGCCGTACTCCTTCGCCAGGTCGATGATCGTCGACGGACGCAGCCCGCCATCTAGGTGGTCATGGAGCAGCGCCTTGGGCGCCTCGCGGATCGTCTCCAGCGTGAGCATGCCGGGCCTCGTGCGTTCCATCGATCGTAGCGCGTCGACCGGAGCTCCGGGGCATATCGGTCGTTCTCCCGATGCCGTCGTCGGCTCGAGTCGTACACTCGGGCGCGATGAGCCAGGTGCGTCCCCTGCTGAGTCCCATCCTCGTCGGCCGCGATGATCTGCTCGACCTCGCCGACCGGCGTATCTCGGCTGTGCGGGCCGGGCAAGGTCACCTCCTGCTGCTGGCGGGCGAGGCCGGGATCGGCAAGACCCGCCTGCTGGGCGCGCTCCTGCGCAAGGCGCGGGCCGCGGGCTTCCGGATCGCGAAGGGCGATCTCGCGCCGGCGGATCGGCAGGTGCCGCTCGCGTCGATCCTCGACCTCGCGCGGACGATGAGCGAGATCGCCGCGTTCGGCGACCCGGCCGCCGGCTTCCGGACCGCGAAGGGCGATCTCGCACCCGCGGATCGGCAGGGGCCGCTCGCGTCGGTCCTCGACCCGGCGCGGATGGTGGGCGACGTCGCCGCGTTCGGCGACCTCGGGCGCGAGCTGCTCGAGCTCCAGGTCAAGCAGGGCGGCGACACGCTCGGCGCCCGCCGCGCGCTGGTCCTCGACATCGCCACCCGGATCGTGGCCAGCGTCGACGTGCCAACCGTGCTCGCGTTCGAGGACCTCCAGTGGGCCGACGAGATGAGCCTTGAGGTGATCGGCGAGCTGGCGCGGCTGGGTCGTGACCGCCCGCTGCTCCTGGTCGCCGCCTACCGGGCCGACGAGCTCCCGGCGGGCTCGCTGCACCGCGAATGGCGAGCCCGGCTGCTGACGCAGCGCCTCGCCGAGGAAGCCCGGCTCACCCCGCTCACGTACGAGCAGACCGCGCTGGTGACCACGCTCATCCTGGGCGGCGAGCTGCCCGCTCCGCGCGAGGTCGTGACCGCCATCCACGAGCGCACTGACGGGATCCCGCTGTACATCGAGGAGCTGCTCGGCGCGCTCGACGACGAGGCCCCCAGCGACGGCCGGGCCATTCGCGAGGCGCACGTCCCGAGCACGATCGAGGATGCGATCCTGGCCCGGTTCGGCCGGCTCTCGGCAGATGCGCGAGCGGTGGCGCGGGCCGGCGCGGTCATCGGCCGCTGCTTCGTCCCCGAGGTGCTGGCCGGGATCATGGATCGTCCGGCGGCCGACCTGGACGGCCCGCTCGACGAGCTGGTCGCGAACGCGTTCCTCTATCCGTTCGAGTTCGTCGACCACGGGTACTTCGACTTCCGGCACCAGCTGCTGCGCGACGCCCTGTACGGGACCGTGCCACCCATGGAGCTGCGCCGTCTGCACGCGCGTGCCGGCGAGTTCGGGGCAGAGCTGGTCGGCGCCTCGGCGATCCACGCCTCGGTCCACTTCGAGCGGGCCGGCCTCCGGGCCCAGGCGTACCGGGCCGCGCTGGCGGGCGCCGAAGCCGCGAGCGCGATCTCCAGCCGGCACGAGGCGTTCGAGCTCTATGCCCGAGCCGTCGCCAACGCCCCTGACGACCTGCCCGCCGAGGAGCTCGCGGCGCTGTACCGCGCCTACTGCAGCACCGCCTGCGACATCGACAACGTCGCGGTGGCCGACGAGACGGCCAGGATCGCCCGGGGGCACTTCCAGGCGGCGGGACGCCCGATCGAAGCGGCCGCGATGCTCGTGGACCAGGCGGGCATGGCCCGGCGCGACGTGCGTCCGCTGCGGGAGCGGATGCGGTTGCTCGACGAGGCAGAGGCGGAGCTCCGGTCGCTGCCGGCGTCGTCCGCTCGAGACGAGGTGATGGGCGGCGCGCTGGCGCTGCGCTCGGTCCTGGAGCTCGACCTGGGCCACATGGACACTGCCCGGGCGATGCTCGAGGAGAGCCGGCGGATCGCTCCCGGCGAGGAGAACGATCTCGACGTCGCGTTCCTCGCTGCGGAGCTCGACGTGCTCGGCGGCGACGTCGAGCGCGGGCTTCGGGCGATGCTCGAGATCGCGCGCACCGCACGGGACGCGGGCCTGGAGAGCCCCGGCGTCACGGCGTACCGGTCGGCGGCGGCGCTCGCAGTTCGCGTGATCGACTACGCCACCGCCGCGATCGGCCTGCGGGAGGGGCTGCGGTACGCGGACGAGATCGAGCAGTCGTACTGCCGCCACGTGATGGCGGCCACCGCCGCGCACGTCGCCTGGGCGGAGGGTCGATGGGACGAGGCGATCCCGCGCGCCGCGATCGAGCTGGTCGAGCCGGGCAGCCGGCGGGGCACGCTGGGCTCCCGCGACGCCCTCGGCTACGTCGCGTTCGGCCGCGGCCAGGTCGACCGGGCACGGGCTCTGCTCGGCGAGTCGCTCGCCATCGGCCGCGAGAGCGATGAGGTCGAGCTCATCCTGCCGCCCACCTGGGGCCTCGCCGAGACCGCGCTGGTCGCTGGCGAGCCGGACGTCGCGGTGACGCACTGCGAGGCCGCGCTGGAGCTGGCGATCCAGGCCAACGAGCGCCCGCTCCTTGTGCCCTTCGTGGTCACCGGGGTTCGCGCGAACCTCGCGGCCCGCCGCCCCGAGGCGGCCGAACGCTGGCTGGAGCAGATGACGGCGTGGCTGTCCGGCTGGGAGCAGCTGGCGCGCCCCGCCCTCGACCACGCCGAAGGGCTGATGCGCACGGCCTCGGGCGCCACGATGGTGGCCCGGGCGCTGCTCGAGGAGGCGATCCGCGGCTGGGAGCCGAAGGGCCGGACATGGGAGACGGCCTGGGCGCGGCTCGATCTCGCCGCGTGCCTCCTGCGCGCCAACCGCGCCGGGGAGGCGCTGCCCGTCCTGCGCGACATCCGGTCGCTGGCCGAGCGGCTCGACAGCGCTCCGCTGCTCGCCCGCGCGGACGAGCTGCGCGCGCTCGCCCGGGCGCGCGGCGCCGAGGAGGAGCCGTGGCGGCCGCTCACCGCGCGCGAGTTCGAGGTCGCGCGGCTGGTCGCGGACGGGATGACCAACGCGGGGATCGCCGAGGCGCTGAACCTGTCGCCTCGCACGGTGGGCGCGCACATCGAGCACATCCTGGCCAAGCTCGGCGCCACCCGGCGAGCCGAGATCGCCGCCTGGACCGCCGGCGTCGCGACCGGGCAGGCAGGAGCGACCGGCGCCCATCGCTGAGCGCCGGTCGCGGGTCGCCGGTCGCGGGTCGCGGGTCGCGGGTCGCGGGTCGCGGGTCGCGGGTCGCGGGTCGCGGGTCGCGGGTCGCCCGAATTGTCTCAGTCGGCGGCGTAGCCGGCGGCCTCGGCCGTCGCCAGGTCATGGAACGCCGCGGTGGCGGCGCGGGTTGGCCGCCGGAGGCAGTCGCCGTCGCCGGCGCTCCGAGCGCGGCCACCGGGAGGGCCGGCCGCAAGCACCGGGCCGAGCCGGCGGGCGCCGGTCACGCCGGCGCGATGAAGCCGGGACGCCATTCGCTACACCTCCACCGTGAGCTGGTAGACCTCGGTGGTCGGGTGGCCCGCCCGCTCGTGGATCCGCATGACGGCTTCCTTGCTGGGTCCAGTGGCCAGGCAGAACACCTTCCCTGAATCGGGATCGAGCCAGGCACGCTCGAAGTGCACGTCCTCGTCGCCTTCGATCGCGAGGTCGCGGTCGTGCGCCTCGCGCAGCTGCTCGGCGGTGACGCCGATGAACCCGCTGTGCACATCCATGAACTTGGTCATCTGGGACCTCCAGTTGTGGCGCCTTCGCGGCGCCGGGAGCCCACCTTCGCGCTCGCCATCCGACACGTCATCGGTCGATCAACCGATAGGCCCCCACGTTGGGGCGAGCGCCCCATCGCGGCTACGGCTTCGGAACGCGGCGGTCGAGTCCGCTCGCGTCCTTCACCACGATCGAGGGCGTCCTTGCCGACGCCGAGGTGGTGATCGCGGTCGCGCTCCCGAACGCCGGGTCGAGAGCCGGCACGCGCGCCGTGAGGCCATTCGCGCGCGACACCACGATCGTGCTCCGGCCCACAACCGCCGAGCTCACGGATCGCGGTCCCGCGGCGCCGTTCTCGAGCGCCTGCTCCATGGCCGACGTCATCGGCGGCAGGCGGAGGGTGCGTCCGGGGTAGGCGGCCGGTGCGGCTCTGCCGCCGCCCGGCAGCATGGCTCCTGCGCTCAGGATCAGCACGGCCCCGGCGACAACCACCGCCAACCCGAACTTCGACGCATTCGCTGCTCGAACCCGCTTCATCGTCCCGCTCCTCCTCGCTGTCGACACTCCGCTCTGCGCTGCCACAACACACCTCCTGCCCGTGCGCCCGACCGCCGGCGGCGGCTCTGCCGCCAGCCGGGGTCGCGCGCCTCGGCCATCTCTCGTGGGCGCCGGTTGGCGCCGACTCGGTAGACAGTCGCGCCAACCACGGGCGTCGTCATCCGTTCCTCGACCGATGGACGCTTGCCAAAGATCTCGCCCGCTCGCCTGGGCAGGGCAGCTCGACCGACATGCCGTGCGCCGGCCAGGTCACAGCCTCGGGTCGTTCGACAGATCAGCCGCCGCCGGTCACCCGTTGCTCCGACGACCTACACTCCGGCGGGCGGGCCCGGGTGACCGACCAGGCCCGGGTGACCGATGCGGGCGTGGGCGATGCGGGGTGGGCGATGACGAAGACTTGGACGGGCTCCTCGGCCGGCGTCGGCTGGACGCTCGGGCTGGCGGACGACGCGCTGCTGCCCGGACGGCTCATGGACGGGCATCTTCGACTCGAGGCATCGCACCCGATCGACGCGCGCCGGCTGCTGGTGACCCTGCTTGGACAGGAGCACTGGAAGTACCAGACCACGACCACGGACGCCAACGGGAACTCGCACACCGAGACGCATACCGGCCGCCATGGCCTGCCGCCAGAGCCGGTGCTGGTCCTCGAGCCGGTCGCGCTTGCCGCGGGCGAGGTCCGCGAGGTGGACTTCCAGCTCCCGGTGCCCTCGCTCGGTCCGCCCAGCGTGGCGGCGGACGTGTCCGGCGTCGACTGGACCGTCGAGGCCAAGCTGGACGTGGCGGGCGGTCGGGACTCGTTGATCACGGTCCCGGTGCGCGTCCTCCAGCCGGTCGCGCTGCTGCGGGCCGGCGCCGTTCGCGTCGAAGCGTTCGCCCTGTATCCGTCGGTCGACGCGGAGGATCATGGGCTGGCCGCGACGATCGCCCTCGATCCGGTCCCGCTATGCGCCGGCGCACCGTTCACCGGGAGCGTGACCGTGCGCAGCCGCGACGCGCTGCATGTCCGGGGCATCCGGGCGGCGCTCCGGATCACCGCCAAGGCGACAGTCTCGGGCGGCCTCGAGCAGACGATCACGGCGTGGGAAGGAGCGATCGCCGGGCCGGGCACGCTCGAGGGCGACCATGCCTACCCGGTTGCCGGGACCGTCGACCCAGGCGCACCGCCGACGACCGAGCTCCCGCACGGGCGGGTCTCGGTCCGCTTCGAGCTCACCGTCGATCGGCCGTGGGCGCTGGACGCCCACCTGGTGCGGGACGTGGCGCTCGCAACGACCCTCGCGCTCTGAGCGGGGTCAGCCCTCCAGCCGATCGCGTGCCGCAACCAGGGCGGCGGCCACGCGATCGGGCGCCGTGCCGCCGGTGACGTCGGTAGCGGCAAGCGCGCCCTCGATGGTGGCAGCCGAGCGGAGCGCGGCCACGATCCCCTTCTCGCGGGCCAGCTTGCGCGCCACCGCATCGTCGCTGCCGTCGAGCGCGGCCCGGAACGCCTCGTCGGGGAGTGAGGCGAGCGTCGGCTTGTGTTCCGCCTCCGCCCCACCCACCAGCCCGCCCACGATGTGGTGGGCGGCCCGGAACGGGACACCGCGCAGGACGAGGGCATCGGCCAGGGCGGTCGCCGTCGTGTAGCCCTCCTCGGCCGCCGCGTACATCCGGGCCCGGTCGATGGCGAGCGTCTCCACCAGCCCGGCCATGACCGCGAGCGACGATTCGAGCGTGGCGACCGCCGCAAACAGGGCCGGCTTGTCCTCCTGGAGATCGCGCTGGTACGCGAGGGGCAGGCCCTTGAGCAGCGTGAGCTGCGCCGCGACGGCGCCGATGACCGACGCCGTCCGGCCGCGGACAAGCTCCGCAGGATCAGGGTTCTTCTTGTTGGGCATCATCGACGAGCCCGTCGAGAACGCCTCGGCCACCCGAACGAACCCGAACCGCGGGTTCGACCACCAGGTGATCTCCTCGGCGAGACGGCTGAGGTGGACCATCGCCAGCGCGGCCGCCGCCAGCACCTCGACCACGAAGTCGCGGTCCGAGACGGCGTCGAGCGAGTTCGCCGTCACGCCGTCGAAGCCGAGCTCGGCAGCCGTGGTATCGCGGTCGAGCGGGTAGCCGGCGCCGGCCAGCGCTCCGGCA
>Ga0315535_1001495_pt1 | contig 15595 bp, 11 predicted proteins | sample SalMarSW160220MG_2_FD_203092 | JGI IMG/M metagenome (GOLD analysis project Ga0315535, IMG submission 203092) | Salt marsh sediment microbial communities from the Plum Island Ecosystem LTER, Massachusetts, United States - Salt Marsh Sediment SW1602-20 ...
AAGGAGCGAACCACTACCTCTGGAGGGTAGGGAAGGACGGCTCCGGTGTGCTCCGTCGTCTCTCGAACCGACGCGACGAAGCTCGGGAACAGGTCCGGGAACACGCTGACGAAATGGCTTCCCTGAAACTCCACCAATTCAGTAAAAAGGAGGTTGAGAGCATCCCGATGGGTTCCGAGGGTCTCCACTATCCTGTAGGCGAGCTCGCTGAACAGCTCCTCGACCGTTGCGGCATTCGTGCTTCGAAAGACCGGCAGGAGCTTTCGAAGTGGGTGAAATACGTCGAGCACCGCTCCCCAAATCGTCTCTTTGTCGTTCCAGTGGGCGTATACTCCGCCGACGGTCAATCCGCTCGCGACGGCAATGTCCCGCATCGACGTCGCATGATAGCCGTTCTTGAGAAAAAGGCCGTGGGCGGCCTCGAGTATCGTTCGCCGCGTTCTTTCGCCCTTGGTCGTTGCCGCACCCGACCGGTCCGGCGGTCTCTTGCTCACATCGTTCACCTTGCCTGAATCAGACCGAAATAAAAACGAACGATCGTTTTGTGCTAATGATACCGCCAAATCAACCTTTCGTCAATCGGAAAGATGGTTTTTTGATGCGCCGGGTCGAGCGGCCGGGCCAAGCGAAAATGTGGTATGCTATCTAGACTCACGGGCCGGATCGGCCGCGAGCAATGAAGAATGAGGTGCTTATGCAGACCGGTATATTCTACGTCCGCCTCAAGGCGGAGATTGATCCCAAGGAGTTTCGTGTTGAACGGAGCGGGAAGACGGTCTTCGTGGGTGAGTTGTTGACGACGGGCCGTCCCTACCCCGTGCTTGCCGTCGAGTACCTGCGGGGCTCAGACGCAGCGTACACCCTTTACCATATTCCCATTGACAACAACACGATCGAGTGGATGTCCGCTGATCTGTTCGTCTTTGCTCGCGACTAAACGAAAGCGCCGGACCGCATCCGCTCGACGACTCATTCGTTTTCATATTCTCGCAACTCTCCCTGCGCTTACGCGACAGGTCATCCGGTCCCGTCGTCTCCGCCTCACCGAGTGGCGGAGGGTGAGTGAGGGTCGAATGTCCGGCAGAAGCTGTTTTCGGAGGAATAGATCTTGACACCGCCGACAAAATGAAATAGGATAGAAAGCAATTCGAAAGATTTTCGAAGGCAAAAGGGCGATGACAGGCAACCTTACTGAAAGAGAGCAGGAAATTATCGATCTCCTTTCGGAAGACAGCGCGATGAGTGTCAGCGACATCAGTCGGCGCCTCGAGGTCTCCGCCGTTACGGTGAGGACCAATCTGAGCAGTCTCGCCGAGAAGGGGCTCATCGTCCGCACCCACGGTGGGGCTTTTCCCGCTTTCCACCAGAGTATTCTCGATCGGCAGAGGGACAAGACGAAGATCAAGTCGAGAATCGCGAAGATGGCGGTCGACCTCGTCGACGATGGCGATGGAATCATGGTCGAGGCGGGGACAACTACGGCGCAGGTCGCCCGCTTCCTGCTCGGAAAGCGGGACGTCCATGTCGTGACCAACAACACCCTTGTCATACCCTATGCGCGCTTCAATCCGAATCTCCATCTAACCGTCGTCGGGGGGGAGTTTCGACCGCCCACTGAGTCCCTCGTCGGTCCCGTCGCACTGAGCGACCTCGAGCAGTTTCACGTTCGAACCGCTTTCATCGGAACCGACGGATTCGGTTTGGACTACGGGCTCACCACACACCTCGTCGAGGGAGCGGAGATCGTTCGCAAGATGGCGATGCAGGCGGAACGTACCGTCCTTTTGGCCGACTCCTCGAAGTTCGGCAAGGTGGGGTTCGCGAAGGTACTTCCACTCACCGCCGTCGCCATACTCGTCACGGATGACGGGCTCGACGTGGAGACTCGCAGAGAGCTCGAGGAGCTCGGGCTCGACGTTCGGATAGCAGAAGGAGCATACGATGGCCACTGAAGTTCTGATGCCTCGACAGGGCAACACGGTAGAATCCTGCATCATCCTTTCCTGGAAGAAAAAGGAGCAGGATGGGGTCAAGCAAGGCGAGGTCCTCTGCGAGGTGGAGACCGATAAGGCTACCTTCGAGGTCGAAGCACCCTCGGATGGCACCCTCCTGAAGGTGCTCCACCCGGAAGGTGCCGATGTACCCGTCCTTGAGTTGATCGCGGTTATCGGTGAGCCCGGTGAGGATATCAGCGAGCTGCTGAAACAGAAGGGTTCGGGGGAGCAGTCCGGTGGCCGATCGAATGGAAGGGACTCCGACGCTTCTCCCGCCTCTTCGACTACATTGTCCGAGCCGGCGCCGTCCGAACCGGCATCGGCGGGAGCTTCGCCGGCCGACGCTGCGCAAGTTCGGACGGCGGCTTCGGGAGCGGCCGCCGCGAGCACACAACCGGACGACGGTTCGGTCGGCGTCTCGCCGCGGGCGCGAAACCTCGCCGAGTCGAAGGGCCTCGAGATGCATGGCCTCAGCGGTTCCGGACCGGGAGGTCGGATCATAGAACGCGATGTGCGGAAGGCGCTTGGGACGAGCCCTGCGATGACGCCCGCGGCGATCGATGCGGTGAAGGCCCTGGGCGGCCGCCGGCCGTCGGCCGGTACAGGCATCGGAGGTCGAATTACGGCCGCAGACGTGGCGGCTGAAGGAACGGGCCTCCAGGGGCAGGGGGTCGTTCGACCTCTCATCAGCGGCGAGTTTCCGGGCCCTGTGAGAGAAATTCCCGTGCAGGGGGTTCGCAAGCGCATTTCGGAACGGATGCTCGCCTCGCTTCAGTCGACCGCCCAGGTAACCCTGAACATGCCCGCCGATGCGCGGTCGATGCTCGCCTTCAGGAAGCGCTTAAAGGCGGCGAATCCTGAACGGGGCCTCGGCGGGGTCAATCTGAACGACATCGTCCTTTACGCGGTGTCTCGAACGCTCGTCGACTTTCCAGACCTGAACGGGCATTTTCTCGGCGACAAGATCCTTCAGTTCGAGCGCGTACATCTCGGACTAGCAGTCGACACAGAGCGGGGCCTGATGGTTCCGGTCGTTCGCAACGCCGATCTACTCTCGCTCAAGGAGATCTCCGCGGAGGCAAAGCGGCTTGCCGCAGCCTGTCTCGACGGCAAGGTCACCTCGCGCGAGCTTTCCGGAGGCACCTTCACGGTAACGAACCTCGGCTCCCTCGGTATCGAGTATTTCACGCCGGTGCTGAACACCCCACAGGCGGCGATCGTCGGAGTGGGGGCGATAGCGCCGAGGCCGCTTGAGACTGACGGCGAGTACGAGCTCGTTCCCCATATAGGCCTCTCGTTGACCTTCGATCACCGGGCCGTCGACGGCGCACCGGCCGCCCGATTCCTACGTGCGCTCGCCGACAACCTGGCGTCGTTCGACCTTCTTCTTGCGGAGTAGCTGACATGCATGACTTGATCGTGATGGGGGGCGGCCCTGGAGGATATCTCGCCGCCGAACGGGCCGGAGCGCTCGGAAAGTCCGTGCTGCTCGTCGAGCAGCGGCGGCTCGGCGGAGTCTGTCTCAACGAGGGATGTATCCCGACAAAGACGCTGATCAACGCTGCAAAGGTCTACACTCACCGCAAGGAGGCTGCTCAATTCGGAGTCGTCTTCGAAGGGGCGCGGTTCGAGCTCGCCGCCGCGATGGCGTGGAAGAAAAAGACCGTCGACACTCTCGTGCGGGGAGTCGAGTACCAGATGAAACGATACAAAGTCGAGGTTGTGGAAGGAACCGCGGAGCTCACCGGTCGAAACAGAGTGAGAGTCGGCGAGACGGTCTACGAAGCGAAGAACATCATCGTTGCCACGGGCTCGTCGACCGCGATGCTCCCGATACCCGGCGCAGACCTCGGCCACGGCGACGAGGGGCCGGCCCGCGCAAACGGCGGCCGTCCGCGCCTCGTCACGAGCAGGGAGATTCTCGAGATCGAAGAGCTCCCTGCCCGGCTGGTTGTTATCGGAGGCGGGGTCATCGGTATGGAGTTCGCCTCTTTGTTTTCACACTTGGGAAGCAAGGTCGAGGTCATCGAGATGCTCGACACCATCGTCCCGGTTATGGATGCGGAGATCTCCCGCTTGCTTCAGAAGAGTCTCAATCAGATTACCTTCCACCTGAAGGCCCGGGTCGAAGAAATCGGCGACGAGGGGGTCCGGTTCACCGACGCGGAAGGCAAATCGCACCTCATAGGAGCGGACCTCGTTCTGATGGCTGTGGGGCGGCGAGCAAACGTCGCCGGAATCGGACTCGAGGCTGCAGGAGTCGATTTCGACAAGACGGGAATCCGCGTCAACGAGCAGATGCGGACGAACCTTCCCGGGCTCTACGCAGTCGGAGACGTTACCGGGAAATCGCTCCTCGCGCACTCGGCCTACAGGATGGCGGAGGTCGCGGTCAATACCATGTTCGGCGCGGCCGATCGCATGCGCTATTCCGCTATCCCGTGGGTCGTCTACACCATACCGGAAGCCTCCGGGTGCGGCCTCACCGAAGAACAGGCCGCCAAAGACGGTCGGCGCGTACGCACCGCAAAGCTGCAGATGCGGGCGAACGGACGTTTTATCGCCGAGAACGGTCAGGCAAACGGGCTCTGCAAGGTCATCGTCGACGCGGACACCGAGCGGCTCCTCGGGGTCCATATAATCGGGGCGACGAACTCAGAGATGATTTACGGTGCCGCCGCCATGATCGAAGCCGAGCTGCGCGTGAAGGAGCTGCGAGAGATCATTTTCCCCCACCCGAGTGTCTCCGAAATCATTCGTGACACCGTCTGGGAGCTCTAAGGAGAAAGACATGCCCAAATCACTGATAATCGATCCACAGGAAGTCCGAAAGAAGCAGGTCGTCAAGATCAAAGACATTCCGCTCAATCAGTACACACCGGAAATCAAGAAGGAGCTCGAGCTCTTCGGAAAAGAGGGTCTCGCGAAGATCTACTACGACATGGTCATCATTCGCGAGTTCGAGACGATGCTCAACGACATAAAGACCAAAGGCGCCTACGAGGGCATCGAGTACAACCATCGCGGACCTGCTCACCTCTCGATCGGACAGGAATCGACGGCGGTGGGCGAGTGTGTGCTTCTAAATCGCGACGATATGATCTTCGGTTCGCACCGCAGTCACGGTGAGATCATCGCGAAGTGCCTCTCGGCGGTCGACAAGCTCGGCGAGAAGGAGCTCGAAGGCATCATGAGGGGCTATTTGAACGGCGAGACACTCTCGGTGGTTGAGAAGGGACATAAGGGGGCAGTCAAGGATCTGGCGGAGGACTTTGTTCTCTACGGCACTCTTGCAGAGATCTTTGCGAAATCGACGGGATTCAACCGCGGCCTCGGCGGCTCGATGCACGCCTTCTTCGCGCCCTTCGGCAGCATGCCGAACAATGCAATCGTCGGAGGAAGCGCCGACATCTCGGTGGGGGCGGCACTGTTCAAGCGGGTGAACCGAAAACCGGGTGTCGTCGTCGCCAACATCGGCGACGCCTCCATGGGCTGTGGACCGGTTTGGGAGGCGATGATGCTCTCGGCCATGGATCAGTATCGCACGCTTTGGGACAAGGAGATCGGAGGAGCCCCACCGATTGCCTTCAATTTCATCAACAACTTCTACGGCATGGGCGGGCAGACCTACGGCGAGACCATGGGCTTCACCTATCTGGCGAGGATCGGTGCAGGAGTGAATCCGGAAAACATGCATGCAGAGCGAGTGGACGGCTACAACCCGCTCGCGGTGGCTGATGCCATCGCCCGCAAGAAAAAGGTCCTCCTCGAGGGGCACGGTCCGGTGCTGCTCGACACGATCACCTACCGGATGTCCGGTCACTCACCCTCCGATGCCTCGTCTTACCGGACGAAAGAGGAGCTTGCCCTCTGGGAGCACGCCGACGCGATCGTGAGCTTCGGAGACTACCTCGAGGAGAACAAGGTACTCGACTCGTCCGAGCGTGAGCGGATTGCCGCAACCGCAACGGAAAGAATCACAAAGGCGCTGAAGCTCGCAATCGACCCCGAGGTATCGCCCCGGGTCTCGGGGCAGTTCGTCGAGTCGGTGATGTACTCGAACACACCGACGGATCGAATGGCTGAGGGAGATCCCGAAGTGCTCATCCCCATGGAGGAGAACCCCCGACTGAAGAGCTTCGAGCAGAAGTCCCGCTTCGCCTTCGACGCCGAAGGGAAGCCGGTCTCGAAGAACCGAACCTTCGCCTACCGCGACGCCCTCTTCGAGGCGGTGCTTCACCGGTTCTACCAGGACCCGACGATGGTTGCCTACGGTGAGGAGAACCGCGACTGGGGCGGCGCGTTCGCCGTTTACCGGGGGCTCACCGAGGCGCTGCCCTACCACCGGCTGTTCAACTCCTCGATATCCGAAGGGGCCATCGTCGGCTCGGGCGTCGGCTACGCGCTCTCCGGCGGCCGCGCCCTCGTTGAGCTAATGTACTGCGACTTCATGGGGCGCGCCGGGGATGAGATATTCAACCAGGCGGCCAAGTGGCAGTCGATGTCCGCCGGCGTCTTGAAGATGCCGCTCGTCGTGCGGGTCTCGGTCGGCAGCAAGTACGGCGCGCAGCATTCCCAGGACTGGACCTCGCTCGTGGCTCATATCCCGGGACTGAAGGTGATGTTCCCCGCCACTCCCTACGACGCGAAGGGCATGCTCAATCTTGCCCTCCGGGGAACCGACCCGGTCATCTTCTTCGAGAGCCAGCGTCTCTACGACGTGGGAGAGCAGTTCGTGAAGGAGGGAGTGCCGAAGGAGTACTTCGAGGTTCCCGAAGGAGAACCCTCGATCAAAAGGAACGGAAACGACATCACCGTCATTACCATCGGAGCAACCCTCTATCCGGCCCTGACCGCCGCCGACGCCCTCGAGAAGAGGTACGGTGTCTCGGCCGAGGTCATCGATCTGCGCTTCATCAACCCCTTGAACTATGATAAGCTTATAGAATCAGTCAAGAAAACGGGCAAGGTCGTGCTCGCCTCTGACGCGTGTGACCGCGGATCATTTCTGCAGACCGTGGCTGCGACGATCTCTCAGACTGCCTTTGACTACCTCGACGGGCCGCCGGCGATAGTCGGCTCGCGAAACTGGATTACCCCAGCAGCGGAAATGGAAGAGCTCTTCTTCCCTCAGCCGGAGTGGATTGTCGATACGATTCACGAACGGGTGCTGCCGCTTCCCGGTCACGAGGTTTCTACCGTTCAGACGACGGGCGAGCTTCTCAAACGGGCCCGGCTGGGGGTGTAGCAGGTGACGGACGCTCTGATGAATGCACTGAACGGCTCGACCAGAGCCGAGCGTCTTTGGGCGCTGGGGGAGGTCGGCCGTCTCATTGCCGACGGTCGCGAGCAGGCCGCTGTGACCGTGGAGGTGAACAACCACGTTCACACGATCTACTCATTCAGCCCCTATTCGCCCGCGATGGTTGCCTACCGTGCATGGAAGGCGGGGCTGCAGGCGGTGGGCGCAATGGATCACGACTCGGTCGCAGGAGCGGACGAGATGATCGAGGCATGCAAGGTGATCGGCATCGGCTCGACGGTTGGCTGCGAGATTCGGGTCAATTTCACCGGAACCGCCCTGGAAGGCAGGAAGATCAACAATCCCGATTCGAGCAACATCGTCTACATGTCGCTGCACGGAATCCCACGGCCGAGGCTGCCGGAGGTTGACGAGTTCCTGCGACCGATTCGCGCCGAGCGCAACAAACGGAACGGGAGGATGGTCGAACGCTTGAACGGTCTTACCGCTCGATACGGGATCGACGCGATCAATTTCCAACGAGACGTCTATGCGGCCTCACAGGCAGACGAGGGCGGAGGAATTACCGAGCGCCACATCTTGAGCGCGCTCGCGCAGAAGATCATCGACAAGACGGGCAGGGGGACGACCCTCGTGGGCTTCGTGGAGAACGGCCTGGGTATCGAGCTCGCCCCGAAACTGCGCGAGTACCTGCTCGACGAGCAGAACCCCCACTATCGCTACGATCTACTTGGAGTGCTCAAGAGCTCTTTTCTGCCGGAGTTCTTCATCCAGCCGGATGAGAACGAGTGCGTATCGGTCCTTCGAGCGGTGGAGCTCGGTCGCGCAGTCGGGGCCATCCCCTGCTACGCATACCTCGGGGACGTCACGGAGTCGCCGACCGGGGACAAGAAGGCGGAGAAGTTCGAGGATGAGTTCCTCGATGAGCTCGTTGTCGAGCTCAAGCGCATCGGGTTCAAGGCGCTCACCTACATGCCGCCGAGAAACTCACTCGAGCAGCTCGAGCGAGTGCAGCGGCTGTGCCGAGAACACGAGCTGATGGAGATTAGCGGGGTGGACATCAACTCCTCGCGTCAGTCTTTCTCGTGCCCCGAGATTCTCGAGCCGGCGTTCCATCACCTGATCGACTCAACTTGGGCCCTCATCGCCCACGAAAAGCTTGCTTCGCAAGACGAGCGCTACGCGCTGTTCTCCGCGGAAAACCCATTGGCAGATCTGAACCTGAGCGAACGCCTCGCGCGATACTCACTGGCAGGCGCGAAAATCGACCGGAGGGCCCCGGAGACGGCACTCAGCGTCGTGGATTTCTAGACAAGGAAGTAGAAAGAAGAATGGGAGAGATCGAGATACGGGTTGGCGACGTCGCCCCCCTTCTGCGCGGACTCACCTTCGACGGCGAGAAGGCCAGGGTTGTCCTCTTCTCCGAGGGTGTGGCGAGCGGCGCACAGTTGGAGCAGCCCGCAGTTATCACGGTGGATCTGGGCGGGCTCACCTCTGCCGACGTGGCGGACCACCTCGTCGAAGCTGTCGGCAAGCGAGCGCGCGCGACGTCGGTCGTGCTCTGCCCGCCGCTGGGCAGCTTCTACCTGGCCGCTGACTATGACGCCGCAGCTCGGCTGCGCGATGCATTCGAGGCCGGGTCCGGCCTGTCAGGCGAACCGGAGGGCGGGAGCCGGGCGGCTGAGAGAGCGCCTCGCAGTCCTGCCGAGTCGCAGCTCTTTGAAGCGGAGAGCAGGGCGCACGTAGTGGAAGACAAGGTCGCCGTAGTCACCGGCGGCGCCCAGGGCTTCGGGGAGGAGATCGTCCGCCACCTCACCGCAGCGGGCTGCCATGTCTTCATTGCCGACCTCAACGAGGAGGGAGCTTCGAAACTCGCCGGGGAGCTCAACGCCGAGCACGGACGGACCTGCGCTTTCCCCGTCGGAGTCGACATCGGGAACGAAGATTCGGTACGCCGAATGGTGGAGAAGGTTGTCAGTACGGTGGGAGGGGTCGATCTATTCGTAAGCAACGCCGGGGTTCTCAAAGCTGGAAGTGTCAAGGAGATCTCGGCAGAGGAGTTCGAGCTCGTTACGAAGGTGAACTACACCGGCTACTTCCTCTGCACGAAGTCGGTGTCGCCGGTCATGGCTCTGCAGAACCGACCTTCCGGCTGTTACTATTCGGACATTATACAGATCAATTCCAAATCGGGCCTTGAGGGTTCGAACAAGAACGGGGCCTATTCCGGCAGTAAGTTCGGGGGTATCGGATTGACCCAGAGCTTCGCGCTGGAGCTCGTGAGCGACAACATCAAGGTGAACTCGATCTGTCCGGGCAACTTCTTCGACGGTCCTCTCTGGTCGAATCCGGACCGCGGATTGTTCGTTCAATACCTCCGAGCCGGGAAGGTGCCCGGAGCAAAGAGCGTCGAAGAGGTCAAACGCTACTACGAGAACCGGGTTCCGATGCGGCGCGGCTGCACGGGAGCCGACGTCATCAAAGCCATCTACTACGTGATAGAACAAAAATACGAGACCGGGCAGGCGGTTCCCGTAACCGGCGGTCAGGTCATGCTCAGCTAGCCGAGAGGCGGCGAGGGAGAGGAACGAAGATGAAAACCAAAGCGGTTCGAATGTACGGCAAGAAGGATCTCAGGCTCGAGGAGTTCGAGCTTCCGGCACTGAAGGATGAGGAAATCCTTGCGCATATCGTGTCGGACTCGTTGTGCATGTCCTCATACAAGGCTGCAGTGCAGGGTAGCGATCATAAACGGGTTCCTGCCGATATCGCCGAGAGGCCGGTTATGGTCGGGCACGAGTTCTGCGGAGAGATCGTCGAGGTCGGCGCGAAGTGGAGGGATAAGTTCAAGGCGGGAAGCAAGTTCTCGATTCAGCCGGCCCTGAACTATCGTGGGTCGCTGGACGCGCCCGGCTATTCCTATCACTACATCGGCGGTGACGCCACCTACATCAACATTCCCAATGAGGTCATGGAGATGAATTGTCTCCTCGAGTACAAGGGGAAACCCTACTTCATGGGTTCGCTTTCCGAGCCGATGTCCTGCATCGTCGGGGCATTCAACGCCATGTACCATACGACTCAGGGAAGTTACGAGCACAAGATGGGAATCGCAGAGGGCGGCAACATGGCGATCCTCGCCGGGGTTGGTCCGATGGGCCTCGGGATGATCGATTATGCCATCCACCGCTCGGTGCGACCTTCGCGTCTTGTCGTCACCGACATCGACGATGCGCGACTCAAACGTGCACAATCGATCTATACTGCCGAAGAGGCTCGCAAGAATGGAATCGAGCTGACTTATGTCAACACAAAGAGCATCTCCAACCCGGAGGAGCACCTCCTCTCGTTGACTGACGGCAAGGGCTTCGACGACGTTTTTGTGCTCGCACCGGTGAAGCAGGTGGTCGAGCAGGGAGACCGGATCCTCGGCAAGGACGGATGTCTCCATTTCTTCGCCGGACCCACCGAACCTTCGTTCTCCGCAAGCTTCAACTTCTACAACGTTCACTATGCTTCGACGCATATCGTGGGAACTAGCGGGGGGAACACCGAGGATATGATCGAATCGCTCGAGCTGATGGGCAACGGCACGATCAACCCGGTTGCGATGATTACCCACGTCGGAGGCTTGAACTCGGTGCCGGAGACGACGCTCAACCTGCCCCATATTCCGGGCGGAAAGAAGCTAATGTACACGAACATCGAGATGGAGCTCACTGCGATCGAGGACTTCGAGGAGAAGGGAAAGAGCGATCCCTTGTTCGCCGAGCTCGCAAAGATAGTTGGAGCCAACAACGGTCTTTGGAGCCTCGAGGCTGAGGAGTACCTGTTGGCGCACGCGAAGCAGATATAGCGAACTTCGGTTTGGCTTCGGCGTTGGTCCACACCTGCCTTTGTTGACAGCTGTCGACCGCTGACCTAAGCTTGCCGCATAGGGTGGGTCAATGCAGAAGATGATCGTTATCGGGAGTGTCGCGGATAACCCCTTTGTGGAGGACATCGCTCACTACCTGCAGCAGCACGAGGACTACTCGGATCTGATCTCGCTGAAGAGCTTTCTGAACAACGAGTTCTGTCCGCGTTTTATCATCGACGACCAAGACTGGGAGCGGATCGGCAACAAGCTTGCAGGGATGACGGTCTTGCTCGTCAGCACGGGAAGCGGTCAATACAACCGCGATGATCTGGCGATGCACAATTTTCTCATCGCTCGCGCCGCCAAGGACAACGGAGCGCTGCGTGTCATTCTCCTCGAACCGGACCTCTTTTACAGCGCCCAAGACCGGGGTCCCCGCCATGGACAGGGCGTGACGAAGTACCAGCGAGACGCAGCCGATTACAAGAAGTTCGACGGTCAACCGTTTTCCTCCCGGCTCTACGCGGAGCTGCTCAAGGTAGCCGGAGTCGATGAGGTCGTCACGGTGCACAATCACTCGACCTCGGTGGAGAGCACCTTCCTTGACCGGTTCAGCGGACATTTCCACAACCTCCTCCCGGCGGAGGTCTACGCCGATTACATGCGCGACTCCGACATCGTCAACGAGAAGAATCTCGTTCTCTGTGCGCCCGACAAAGGCGCATATTCGTTTGCGCGAGAGGTGCACGGCGTCATGGGCAAAGATGTCGGCTTTCTGCGGATGAACAAGGAACGACTCGACGAGCGCGAGGTGAAGATCGAGGTAGCGCCCGATTCAGAAGCTACACTCGCGGACGTCGAGGGGCGTGACGTCGTCGTTCTCGACGATATGGTGCGTACGGGCATAACCCATCTGGAATGCTGCAAGCTCATACGGACCGGCAAACCGCGCAGGATCATTCTCTTCGTAACACATTTCTACTCGAATCGGGAGGGTCGCGCCAATCTCAACGACCCTGTCATCGACGAGATCGTAACGACGAGCACGATCCCCGAGATTCTCAACCGCGACGTTCAGGGAAGGCTCCGGCACAAGATGGTAGTGCTCCGCATTTCGCGGTGGATCTCTGCCTACGTTTGGAAAATGGTCGATCCAAACGCGGAGCCCTTCTCCGGCCCGCTCTATAACGAGGACATGTCGTCGAAGAACCCGAGATGGAAGGGGAAGATGGGGCCCCTTTTCTCCTCCGTCAGTTGATTCTCCCGCCCGGCGGCCTCATTTGCAGCGAGCTGACCCCTGCGGCGCATCCCCGCGGCGTTACTGCTGCCTGGATGGAACTTGCGGATGGGAGTCCCGGTATTCCTTGAGATACCTCTTCACCAAGGCGAGGCTCTCCGTCGAAAAGAGCTTCCCCACCACCATGGTCTCGCCGGCGGCCCCGAGCTCGCGCCATTCACTTTCGATCTTCGCGGAAGTCGGATCGACGATCAGCCCGTGCTGTTTCATCGTATCAATTGCCTGCTGGTCCATATTCACTGCGACACGGTTGAGGGCATCCTCGATACCCCCCATCGTACCAAGGAGCTGGGGACGCAGCTCCTTCGGGATCCTTTGCCACACGCGGTCGTCTATGATCAAGCCTACGATTACCGGTACTACGCGAAATCCGCTCATGTAGAGCGCCCCGCGAAACCATTGGTAGACCACCGCCGCGGAGGGCGGGGAGTAGAACGCATCGATCATTCCGGATTGCAGACCCGCCATGATGTCGGGGATCGGGAGCGAAATCGCGTTGAATCCGAGGTTCCGCCAGGTGTTCAGCAGCTCGTCGTCTCCCGCCGGCACACCCAGACGGAACTTCTTCAATTCTTCCGGGCCGCCGATCGGCTTCGTCGAAAAAAACCGGACCCAGCCGGCGGATGACCAGGTCAGCAGCCTATAGCCTTCGTCGGAAAACCGCTTGTCGAAATATGGGCGGGTCTTTCGGAGCACGTAGTTGAACTCTCCGTCGGTTTCGATCAGGAACGGCACATCGATCGCGAGAATATCCGGGACGATTCGGCCGAGGGCGAGCTGCGTTAGTGCGGCCCCCTGAAGCTGACCGATTCTCATCTTGCGGATCATGTCTGACTCGCCGCCGGCGACCCCTCCGGGATATATTTGCACGTGCACTTTGCCGTCGGAAATCTTTTCCCATTGGCCGGCGAGGCTATGGAGAATCTGATCCCAAGGCGATCCGGCGGGCGCCACGGTGCCTATCTTGATCGTGATTGAATAGAGGCTGAAACACACTCCGGCAAGGAGCAGAAGCAGGACCGCAATCTTCTTTCTCATAGGGTTGATCATCGCAAAGAAGGCGGTTCTGTTCAATTGACCCGCCGGGCTGCCGCCTTGTCTCTCGCGAACGCGCGAAGTATGATCGGAGAAGAAGTCATCGAGGTTACTCGAGCACGGTTGAGGCATGAAAAATCACGACAATCATTTTAGAATCGGATTCGTCTCGGGCAAGTTGGGCGATGTCGACGGCGTCTCGCTCGAGGTCGACAAATGGATCTCCGTTCTCACGGAGCTGGGACATGAGGTATTCACGATCGCAGGGAAATACGGGAGCAGCCTAAAGTCGATTCCAAACGAGAATCAGATACTCTTCGAGAAGATACGCTTCGGGAGCCCCGAGCAGCACAACTATGAGGCGCACTTCTTCCCCCACCTCTTTCGGTTCCCCCCCCACCAATCATGGGAGAAGCGCAAAGAGGTTGTTGAGAGCCTCGAGGCCGAGGGGACCGAGGTCGAAAATCAGCTGCTTGAGTATCTGCAGCGCTACAGCATCGACGTCATGGTTGCCCAGAACACGAACGCGATGCCTATGACGTTGGTCGGCGGAATGGGAGTCTACAAGTTGGCCACCGAGGAACGAGTGGCTACGATCTTTCACCATCACGATTTTTGGTGGGAGCGGAGTCGATTCAGCAGCAACCACATCGAGTCGCTGCTCAGCCGGATCATGCCGCCGTCGGCGCCCGGTCTCGAACATATTGTCCTCTCCTCCTATGCGGCGCATATCCTGGCGTCCCTGAAGCGGGTGCAGCCAATCGTGATCCCGAACTGTGAGGACTTCGAAAACGTCGTTGTTAAGGACGAGTACAACGGAGACTTTCGAAGCGCGTTTGGTTTCCGGGAAGACGACATCCTCATCGTACAGCCCACACGGATCGTCCGCAGAAAACGCATCCAGGACTCGGTCGAGCTCGTCGGAAGACTGCTCGACAAGTATCCAAGCATTGCCGATCGAGTCCATTTCGTGATCTCGCTCTATCAGGGGGACGAGCCGGACGAAAACTACGTCGAAGAGATACGCCGGTTGGCGAAACTGCGCAACGTGAACCTTCACTTGATTTCCGATCGTGTCACCTCAGAGCGGACGACCGATGATCAGGGCAGAAAGATGTACACCAATCGTGACGTTCTGGCCAACGCAGATATCGTCACCTACCTTCCGGTGTGGGAGGGATTCGGCAACGCTCTCCTCGAGGCGATTGCCGCACGGGTTCCCGTAGTGACGACTGCATACCTCGTCTACAAAACCGATATCAAGCTTTCCGGTTTCGCGAATGTCGAGATTCGAGACGACTACGACGAGGACGGCCGGCTCATCATCCCGGAACGGGCAGTGGATGAAACGTACCGATTGATCACAAATGCGGGACAGCGTGAGAGCGTCGTGGAGAAGAACTTCCGCATCGGTAAACGAGAGTTCGGTTTCAAAACCCTCAGGAACAGAATCGAATTCGTTCTCGGCGACTACGGCGACGAGATCCGAGCCTCGCGTCGTCGAATAGAGAAGGGCAAGCTTCCCTACTCGGTGTAGTGATGAGCGACTATGAAATACTCGCCGATCGGTTCAGGAAGCTGATTGACGCCAACGCGCCGGTGCACAAGCTCTTCGGTGGAACCCTCTGGGCTGAAGGTCCGGTCTACTTCGCCGATGGACGATACCTCCTCTGGAGCGACATCCCCAACGACCGCATGCTCCGTTGGGTCGAGGGGCTTGGTGTCGACGAGTTTCGAAGGCCGTCGAACTACAGCAATGGAAACACGCGCGACCTCGAGGGACGCTTGGTTACCTGCGAGCACGGGATGAGGCGGGTCACCCGAACGGAGGCCGATGGCAGTATCACGGTCGTTGCAGAGCGATACCGGGGAAAGCGCCTGAACAGCCCGAACGACGTCGTCGTCAAGTCCGATGGATCGGTGTGGTTCACCGACCCGGACTACGGGATCCTGTCCGACTACGAAGGCCACAAGGCGGAGAGCGAGATTGGAGGCTGCCACGTCTATCGAGTAGATCCCGCCTCGGGCGAGGTGGTACGCGTAGCCGACGATTTCGTAAAACCGAACGGGCTCGCCTTTTCTCTCGACGAGAAACGTCTCTACGTGTCCGACACCGGAGCGTCTCATGTAGCCGGCGGGCCACATCA
>Ga0315535_1001496_pt1 | contig 15588 bp, 8 predicted proteins | sample SalMarSW160220MG_2_FD_203092 | JGI IMG/M metagenome (GOLD analysis project Ga0315535, IMG submission 203092) | Salt marsh sediment microbial communities from the Plum Island Ecosystem LTER, Massachusetts, United States - Salt Marsh Sediment SW1602-20 ...
GGCTATTTGGCCGTTGCCCGCGAGAGAGGTGCCTGTACCGAAGGCACTTCCGCCGGAGGAGGAGACGTTGCTCGTCGCATTCGCCGAGATCATCGCCTCGTCCAATGCCGAAAGGTTCACGTCGCCGCCCGAAGCCGTCACCGTAGAACCGTCGATGTATGCCCTTACGTCGCCCCGCACATCGTTGTAGACCACGAGACCGCCGAAAGCACGCGAGTCGGAATCCGTGATGTTGCCGATGTTGGGGAAAAGGATTTCCTCCAGATCGGTGGAAGAGAGCCTCTTCCATTGTGCGAGGTCGGCGTCATAACCCGCCGTGGCGAGATTCACCGACGCATCCGGCCCGAGGTACTCGTAGAGACTGCCCTCGGTTCCGTCGCCGCCCGGAGCATAGGCCCCGGCGAAGCGGACAATGTCTCCCGCCGATAGGATCCTGACCCCTGATGCCGTGGTGTAGTCGTAGCTGTCCGGACCGAGACTGCCGACGAGCTCCTTGAGGGCGTCAAGGTTGTTCGTGGAGGCGGAGAAGACCACCACTGTGCAGTCTGAGGTGATGGTGTTCTCGTCGGCGGCGAAGACCGACACTTCGCCCGCCGCAGCCACCGTCGTAGACGCCGTTTCGCTGTCGATGTATGCGCGCGCATAGCTGGAAACTTTGTTGCTCGCAAGGAGCGCGCCGGCGGCCATACCGTTTGCCCCGTACTTTGCCGCCACTGCAAAATCGTTCTTGACCTCCGAGGTTGCCTTGTCGCTCACCGTCGCGACAATTCCCGCCGCTGCATGAGCGCTCACCGCCACATCGCCAGATGCGGTAATCGAGGAATCCTCGAGGTACGCGACGACGCTAGCCGGCTGCTCGCCGCCGAAGACCCCTGCCAGCAGAGGGTCTCCGATGAGGGCATCGACGGTGCTCGACAGCAAGTCCTGTGCCTGCCATCCGACCGTATTGAAAGCAACGACGAATCCGACTGTGTGCTTCTTCCCCGTTACTGCAGTCGTTGCGACCGAGACTATCGAAGACACGTTCTCGGCCTCGATCTTTACGCCTCCGCTCTCGGGATCCACTTCGGTATCGCTCGTGTTGGTGATCCTGCTCGCCGTGACGAAAGCGACGCTGGCGCTCAAGACGATGTTCGTGACGACGACGCCGGCACCGCCGTCGCTCGCCGACACGACGCTTCCGTCAGTCGCATGGATCAACGCCGTCTCGATCGCCTGCACGGTGACGTCGCCGGAGTTGGTTTCTACGGTCGCCCCGGTGATATGAGCCGAGACATCGCCGCGTACGTCATTGCGGTCAATGAGGCCGCCTATCGCCGTTGAGCCTCCCGGGCTCAATCCGACCGCCTTCAAGGCTACCTTCGCAATAGAGGTCGGGATGATATTCGTCGTATCGAGCCTCTTCCAGAGGCCGTAATCACCGTAGATTTGGTCGTGGAGGTCGCGCGAACCCGCCGTTCCCATATACTGGTAAACCGCCCCTCCGCTACCGCCGCCCGTGTAGTCATCGGCGACGCGTACCCGGTCTCCGAATACCACCGGCTGTGTCCCTGAGTTGGTTGTGCACTGGTAGTCGTCAAGCAGTCTCCGGGCGAGCGAATTGAGGATTCCGGCCCCGCCGTCGTTGGAAGCAGATGCCGGGTCCTCGAGATCGGTAGAGGCGCTGATAGTCGGAGCATCGATGGCGCGAACCGCGAGCTCGCCTCCAGTCTCGACCGTTGTGCCCGGTGCGGCGCCGCTGTTGTCGATGTAGGCCGTCGTCGTCGTGGAGACCATGTTGCTTGCGAGAATCCCTGCGTAGCTCGCCGCAGACGCCCCTTGGAGAGCGACCGCTGCCGCAGTCGCGTCGTTGCCGATCGACGAGGCTATCTGCGCCGCCGAGACGGCCTCGACGGTCAGGCTGCCGGCGGCCCGGACGGAGCTGCTCGCAATATGGGCGTCGATCGCATCGGGATACTCCGTTCCAATGTTGGTACCGAGAAGGGCATCGAGCGCATCGAAGAGGGTATTCTGAGCCTCCCACCCCACGGTGTTGAAGGCGAGGATCACTCCGACGCCCATGGCTCCGGTCGTCGTCGCCTGTTTCGTCGTTGCGTCGAGCAACGCTTGGTCTCGGGCAATCACGCTGATGTCGCCGCCGAACGCCGTGAGCTCGCTCCGGAGGACGTAGGCCGACGTTGAAGAAAGCATCGCGTTCGTGGCGATCGTCGCGTTCACCGCAAGAGAGGTCCCCGAGCCGAAGGCGCTGCCGCCCGATGAGCTTGCAGAGCTGTCGGCCGTGGCGGTGATCGTTCCGTGCTCGATAGCGCTCACCGTGATGTCGCCGTTTGCAGCGCTCACTGCGGCGTCGGTTACATAGGCTCTTGCCCCACCCTTCAGCTGGTTGAGCACAACGAGACCACCGACCGCAACGGAGTCGGACGGGCTCAAGCTGTTGCCCTGCGGTATCAATTGCGTTTCGGGAGCTACCTTCCAGTAACCCAAGTCGCTGTAGTCCTGGACGGCCAGATCCAGGTCAGAGCCGCTCGTGGCGGTGCCCATGTACTCATAGACCGCACCCGGATCGCCGCCTGCGGTGTAGCCGTCGGCGAGACGGACGGTCTCGCCGAATTGAAGAGAACGGATCTTCGTCGTGAGCCCCGAATCAGGAACGGTGTCGTAGGTCGCCGGGAGGAGCTCGTCGACGGCCTCACCGAGCACCGCGGCTCCGCCGTCGCTGGTGGTGATGGACGAAGACACGATCTTGCCGTTCGAGTAGATGGCAGAGTTGTCCTCGGCACGTACAATGACGCTTCCCTCCGCCGTCACCTCGGCGCCCTGAGCGGCGCCGCCGTTATCGATGAAAGCCGCAGCCTCGCTTGCCACGCGGTTGCTGGCGAGTATCGCGCTTGCGCTTGCCCCGCTCGCGCCGAAGAGTGCAGACGAGGTGGAGGTAGCAGCGTTGCTCACCGTGGCGTTCAATTGGGGTTGTGATTTCGCGGTAATCGAGAGATCGCCTCCCGCGCTCACCGAAGAGTCGTTGACTGAGGCCTCCGTTACCGCACTCTGCTCGCTGCCTCCGAACTCGGTACCGAGCAATGTGTTCACGGTTTCCTGGGCGAAGCCGGTGAACGACTGTCCGAACGCCCAACCGAGCGAGCTGAAGGCAATAGAGGGACCGAAGACTACGCCCGAGGTGTCCACGGTTGCGGTTCCCGAGGAGTAGGTCCCGCTGAGCTCGCTATGAGCGTCGGCCACGGTGTCGTCTTCGGCGAAGACGATTACCTCCCCCGCGCCGAGGGTCCCGACCGTGCTCGTTTCGACAACGGCTCTCACGGTGCCCAGTAGAAGATTTGCCGAAAAGGTTCCTCCCAGGTTCACCGCGCTCGACCCGGACGAGCTCGAGCCTGCGAGGGTCACCGTGTGGGTCACCGCCCGCGCCGCGTTGGCCTTCGTCGCGGCAAATCTCGCCTCTCCGCCGGCCGCGCTCACAGCCGATGCGCCGATGACTACGGCAACGCTTCGGTCGAGCTCGTTACGTGCAACTGACGCCCCGATCGAGTCAGGTAGCGAGACTCCACCGAGGTCCAGCCCCTGTGGGTCGGCCTGGGCAGACGCGCTCACGCCGTCGGTCGCCGAAAGCTCCACCGAGCCGGAGCTCGCTGCAAGCGTCGATCCCGTTACCGACACCGTAGCGCAGCCGGGGATGATGTTCACCGCCGAAAGACCGCTCGTCGAGTACTCCGTGGCGGTCTCTGCCGAGATGGCGACCGATCCCGCTGACAGGCTCACCCCGTTCAGCTCGATCGTCGCAGTTTCGGTGAACTCGATCGTGAGCATACCGCCCGCCGAACCGGCGACGCTCCCGCCGGTGAGCGCGCTCAAGCCTATCGAGGAGCCCGACAGGTTCGCACCGTTCACCACGACGCGCGCGCTCGATTGGGAGGGCAGCGTCAGGTCGAGGCCGGAAGGCTCTGACACCTCGACGCTACGCGCCACCTCGGCGGCGGCGGTGATGCTGCCGCTCGCATTGACACTGCCGTTTATGGTGATCGAGGCGCTCCTCGCCTCGAGGAGTGCTGGATCGTTCGTCGTCGTCTCGTCGGTGGCGAGCGCCGTCAGGCTGACCTTTCCCACTGGATCCGTCGCGCTGCCGATCGTGGCTCCCGATTCGATCGTAATGGTCTCTGCGATGGCCGTGAACTCGTCGCCTTCAAAGACGACGCTCCCGCCGACGGTCACCACATCTGTTCCCCCGTGTCCGTCGATCATGAGCCCGGCCCCCGCGGCCCATGCATCGTCAATGGAAAGAACCGTCACCTCGTCATCGCCTGCACCGCCTGCGATGGTCAGTCCGACCGCGGGATCGGCAAGCTGCACTGTCACTCCGCTGCCGGAAACCTGCATCTGGACCGCGCCCCCGGCAATCGCCTGATCCGGAATATCGACAATCGAAATCGTATCCGGGCCAACGCCACTCTCGTAGATGATGGAACCGGAGGAATCCGGAAACTGGACCGTGTCGATATTCGAGAAAGTTATCGGCGAGCCGTCGAGCGACAATTCGCCCGCGCCGGTGCCGATCACCGTCACGCCGACGGAGACGTAGCTGCCACTCACGACGAGCGTGGTGTCCCCCGCCCCGCCGACCACCGTGATGGTCTGCCCAGTTACAGGCAGCGCGAGGCTCGGGCCGTCGATGGTAATCGTGCCGTCGCCGCTGTCACTGAGATCAATGGCGAGGCTCTGGACGTCGAACAGGTTCACCTGCTCGAACGGGACCCCGCCGATCGTGCCTGTGATGGAGCTGGTTCCTACTCCATCGCCGCTGATCGTGAGGTCAACCGCCGACGCAGGATCAAGCGTGTCGCCGGCGCTCTCGGGCAATGCAGAGGCCGGGGTGAAGGTGTATGACTCGACACCGCTAACGTTGACCGGTTCGAGGCCGCTGAATGAGACGAGTATGCTCTCTTCCGCCGTGGAAATCTCGATTAACCCCGAATCGGTACCGATGGCAGTATAGCGCGCTTCGCCGCTCTTCGGCCCGATAACGGTCAGGGTATCGTATCCGGACTCACCGCCGTCGAATACGATGCCCTCCTTCAGCCAGAACGGAATCGACATATCGACCGTCAGGGTGTCACTCACATCGTCGGCACCCGTAACGCGAACGCCGTCCACCTCTTGCAGTGCGCTTCGTGCGACTATCACGCCGGTCGTGTTGTCGACCAACTCCAGCTCGGTCGCATTATTCACATCGAGCCGGAGCGTCAGGTCGCTTCCACCCGCCTCAGAGGTGTATGACATCGCGCTCCGCGGGCTCGGTGGAGGCTGGGGGGCTTTGAGTGTCTCTATCAACGTATCAGTGGTGCTTGATTGCACGGGAAATGAAGCCGCGCCCGGTGTCGCGGCAGGCGCCCCGCTGCCGGTCTGGATCACAGAAGTTGCCTGCGCGGCCACGGCCGTCGACTCGACATTTGCTTCAGTGGAACTCGAATAGGGGTCGGCTGTGCTTTCCGAGGCGGAGGTCACGGCCTTGACGGGAACGACCGGTTCGGCGCCGGAGAACAGACTACTTACCTGGTTTGTTGGGTCGTAGGTAGAATCGAGCTGTCCGCTGTGGGCGATTTGCTGTCCGGCCTCATAGCCTTGGACAGTCACAAGGCTCTCGGCGGGCGGTGCCGCGAGTGCCTGCAGAGGCACAGGGGTGACCGAAAGGAGCAAGCGAGGTTCCAACGCTTCCAGTTGGAAATCCGAACGTCCGCCTGTCATCGTTTCGTGCGCCCTTCGTATCGGCCGCGAGATCCAAACAACTAGTATAGGACCGTTTCCGGCACAAGTCAAACTCATTTCGACGGCGAGAACGGCTACCGCCTCCCGCCCTGCTCGGGAGAAAAACACTTGCCGAACGACAGAGCGCGTGCAAGAATCACGCGTGTTGAAAGTCGAAATCCAGTACAAAGCCGCGTTGGCCCAGATGCTTGTCGAGGGGGGGGCGCGGGAGGCGAATCTCGATCGTGCCCGAAATAGGATACGTGAGGCAGCCGACGCCGGTTGCCGGCTGATCGTGCTTCCCGAAGCGATGGACCTGGGCTGGACCCATCCCTCGGCCCGCGCGAGAGCCGGAGCAATTCCGGGAGGTAGGTCCTTCGAGCTCCTGTCAGCCGAGGCAAGGCGAAACAAGATCTACGTCTGCGCCGGTCTCGTCGAGCGTTCCGACCGGAAGGTCTTCAACTCGGCAGTGCTCATCTCTCCGGACGGTGCGCTTCTTCTGAAACATCGTAAGATCAATGAGCTCGATATCGCGTGGCCCTACTACGAGGCCGGAAGCTCGATCCGCGTTTGCCGAACGAGCATCGGAGTCGTTGGGATCATGATCTGCGCGGATGCGTTTGCCCGGGATAGGTACGTTGGCCGCACCCTCGGCCATCTCGGCGCAGAGATCGTGCTCTCACCCTCCTCGTGGGCGGTCAACGCCGCCTACGACCAGGAGGCCGAACCCTATGGCGATCTCTGGCGAGACGCCTATCGCCCCGTGTCAATAGAGCATAAAATGTGGATCCTCGCGGTGAGCAATGTCGGCCCGCTGAGCGACGGCCCGTGGAAAGGCAAGAAATGCATTGGTTGCTCTCTGGCCTTTGACTCGTCCGGACGAGAGGTCCTCTACGGGCCCTACGGCGAGCTTGCCGACCGGCTGCTCATCGTTGAGACTCGCATAACCGAAAAGGGGCGGGTCTTCAGCGAGGCAAACGAAAGATCGTCCCGCCCGAGCTAATCGCCGTGACTGCTTCGTTTGAGAAGCCCGTAGGTACCGACCTTGACGGCGTCGTTCAAGTTGAACTCGATGACCGACCACAGCCAGATGATGCCTGCCCATGACCATCCTGTCGGCGTCACGAGCAGCCCGTATACTGCGATCAGCGTACCGACGACGGCACTCCAGAAGCTGGCATTCAGAAGCAAGAACGAGGGCATCGGTCTCACCCACCACCACGACTGTTTTCGCGTGTTGAAGATCGTGAAATGGCCTGCCACGACCAGCTTCAAGAACATCAGCGTCTGAATCACAGAGGTGTCCAAGTTCTGGGTCTTGAGCCAGTAGTAGAGTGCAAACGTAGAGATGACCCCCATGATTCCGACGTTCGACGCCACCGCCAGCAGCTCGGTCATGTTCCAGCGCACCGGCTTTCGGTCCACCCGGGCGCTGTCGTAGGCAATGGTCATGATGGGGATGTCGTTCAACAGGGCGAGCAGGATGATCATCAGCGCGGTCACCGGATAGAAATTGAACGCGAGGATCGACAGCGTCATGAAGAGAATGATCCGAATGGTCTCCGCGATACGGTACATCGCGTAGCTCTTCATCCGTTCGAAGATCAGTCGCGCTTCGCGAATTGCGTCGTTGATTACCGAGAGGCCGGGGGCGGTCAGGATGATGTCCGCCGCTCCCTTTGCGGCGTCGGTGGCTCCTGAAACGGCAATTCCACAGTCCGCTTTCTTGAGAGCCGGCGCATCGTTGACTCCGTCTCCGGTCATGCCGACGATGTGGTTTCCCTTCTGGAGAGTATCGACGATGTGGTACTTGTGCTCCGGAACGACCTCGGCGAAGATGTTCGCTTCCTCGATGAGCTCGACGAGGGCGGACTGGTGGGTGTGTACGAACTCTCGTTTTATGAGGCGTACGTCATACATGGACTGTACGATGTCGATCACGTCCTCTGCGAAGCTCTGAGCTTCCCGTCGGGAAACCTCGCCTTTCAGCTTCATGTAGATGGCCGCGGCCATCGTCGACGCGAACTCGATTATCGTCTCGTTCTCACCGGTGATGTCGCTTCCCCGCATGGTCATCTCTTTGAGGCCGAGCATCTTGCCGATCTCTTTCGCGATCGCCATGTGATCGCCGGTTATCATCTTCACGTCGACGCCGTTCTCCTGCATGGAAGCGACGACCTCGCGCGAGTCGTCTCGAGGCGGATCGTACATCGGAATCAACCCGACAAACTCCGCCTCCTCGTCTCCCACCTTTCGTGCCACGCCGAGCGTCCGGTAGCCGCTTCCGGCGAGCTGGTCGACCTTGTCGATGATCGCCTGCTGTTTCTCGTCCGACAGCCCGGGAGTCCGCCTGAGGACCTTCTGGGGCGCCCCCTTCCACACGGCCTCCTCCTTTCCGTTGCGCCGGACAATAGCCTTCGTGCGCTTTCGAACCGGGTCGAAAGGTCGGAAACTGACCGTCTCGAACTCACTGAATGCAGACTTGTCGATCTCCTGGTCGAAATAGTCGAAGATCGGAGTCTCTACCGGGTCGCGGTTTTCCCGCTTAGAGGCGAGGACGGCATAGGTAAAGAGGTCTTCACTCGTGAAATCACCGTAGACGACAGGCTCCTGAACCTTCATCTCGTTCTTGGTGAGCGTTCCGGTCTTATCGGAACAGAAGACATCCACTCCCGCAAGCTCCTCGATGGCCGCCAACCGCGACACGATCGCTTTCTTCTTGGCCAATCTCAGAGCGCCGATTGCCATCGTCACCGACATGACGGCCGGCAATGCCACCGGTATAGCGGCAACCGTCAGAACCAACACGAAACGGGAGATGTCGAGGAAGTTCTCATGGCGGAACAGTGCGGTAACGAGAATGATCAACGCCAACCCGATCGTAACCATGATCAGGAAATTGCCGATGCTCATTACCATTCTCTGGAAGTGGCTGCGCTCCTTCGTCTGTGCCTCGGCGACCAGCGCCACCACCGAATGAAATCGAGTACTGTTGGCCGTGTTGACGACGACCGCCGTCATCTCCCCTTGACGGACGATAGTGTTCGCGTATCCTGCGTCTCCCGTCTTTTTCGTCACAGGAAGGGACTCGCCGGTCAGTGCAGACTCCTCGATGGAGAGATATTCCCCGTCGGCGAGCTGTACATCTGCAGGGATCATCTCTCCAAGACGAATCTCGACAATATCTCCCGGGACCAATTCCTTGGCCGGAAGGCTGGTGAAATCACCGTTCCTCTTCACAGTGACCATCTTCTCGGTCTGCTGTTTGAGCGCCTTCAGCGCGTTCAGCGCACGGTTCTCCTGGAGAAAGTCGAGAGCCGCGTTGACCAGAAGCATGACTGTGATAATCGCGAAGTCGTCCCATTTGTGGACAACGGCGGAGAGGATGGCGGCGGCCTCGATCATCCAAGGTATAGGCCCCCAAAATCGCCTCATCAGCCGGTGAAGGAAGGTCTCTTCGTGCTCGCTGAGCTCGTTGTAGCCGTACTCCGCGAGTCTTCGTTCGACCTCGGCATCCGACAGGCCTTGGTTCTTGTCGGCTTCCAGGTCGGAGAGCGTGCGCTCCACATCCTGTTTGCAGTATTCATCTGTGGGTTTCATCATACTGTAAATCTTAGTTCCGATGATTGGAACCGGCAAGCGACCGACGGTTGCATACGATGTGACCGGAGATCCTATCTCCGGCGCTCTCCCGGCATGGTCCAGCGAGGGTTCTCGGCGGGAATCAAGTCGCTCTTCAGCACCCAACCGGTCGAAAACTGGCGGCGAAGGAACACCTCGTACCAGTCACCGGCGACGTCGACCGGCATGACGGTCGTACCGGGATCGAGAGACCACCGTTTTTCCGCGCCGGTGTTCGGCGAGATCCTCACCGTCGCGCCGGTGGGACCGGCCGCCATCCAGCTGAACTCGAGCGGCTTCAGATCGGAGATTTTCGTTCGGTCACGATTCTCGAAGTAGCTGCCGAGCCCGCGGGCGATGATCCCGGCCCAGAACTTCGGGTCGGCGGTGAGCAACGCCCGGTCGGTGCGGTTCGAGATGAAGCCAAGCTCTATGATGACCGCGGGGGTATAGGGGCTGATTGCGTGATAGAAGCGCCGGTTGTTGAACGCGAAGTAGCCGCGCATATTGACCGTCACGCCGTCGGTATCCTCGACGAGATTCGGCTCACCCTCGAAGGAGGCCGTGAGATCGCGAGCGAGCTCACGGCTCGCCTCACTCGATCTCCATGGAGGGGAGAGCTTCCAGCCGCGCCGCGAGGTGTCGGAGGTGGAGTCGGCGTGAACGGCAACGAACGCGTCGACGCGAAGCCCGGGCGGGACAGTAGCCGGTACCTCGATCGCGTGCCAGCCCTTCGCTTCGAGCATCGGAATCAGCGCGTCGACAACGGCTTTGTTGATGTTTGCCTCGCGCACCGAGCCCCACTCGGCGCCGGAATTGTTGCGAAGACGGTACAGCTCCGGCGGCAGCTCCTTGATATCCCAGTGTCCCGGTTGGACGGCGACTACCCATGGTCCGGTGAGCGGTTGAATAGTCGGCTGTACGCCGGCAACGGCATCGGGGCTCATCCTCGAGGTCGTGGTGGTAGCCGAAACCTCCATCACTCCCGATCGCCACACGACAAGGAGCGCGACAAGGATCAGCCCGAGGAGGGCCGAAACACTGATGAACCAGGTCTTCGTTCTTTCCCGCATTTGAGCCTCCAAATAATCGCTCATTGTCGATTGGTCAGTCAAGATGCACCTTCTGTATGTGGCCGAATGCTACGCCTGCTATCTGGGGCACATCGCAGATCGCGAGAGCTATCTCAAACTCCTGCCGGCTCATCGCGTACGCTCCGCAGATTGTCGTTGTTCGCAAGGATTCGGCATTCCGTTCGAAGAAAAACCTCTGCTTGACATAGAGACCGACACATGCTATGGTGACCACACTGGTGCGCGGATGGCACTCGAGATTCTCGGGTGCTTGACGCCGTAAACTGTTTATGTCGACGATAGCAAGGGAATTGCGCGTGAATGCCCGCCACTGACGTTCAGGTTTTGCCGCCGAGTCCGTGTTTGTGAAGCTTCCTTCAATAATCCTACCTACGAAAGACAACACAGTTGATTTATCGTTGATAAGTTCCAGGCAATGCTAATTCTGAGAGGGGTCAAAGGACCCCGGGGACATTCAATGTCAAAGAAATTGTACGTCGGCAACCTGAACTACAGCACCGACTCTGCTTCACTCGAAAATCTCTTCGCCCAGTATGGCGAAATCGTATCAGTGAACGTCGTTACCGACCGCATGACCGGCCGTGCTCGCGGCTTCGCGTTTGTCGAGATGGAGTCCGACGACGCCGCAGAAGCGGCGAAGTCCGCCCTCAACGGCTCCGAGCTCGACGGCCGTCAGCTCCGTGTGGATATCGCCCAAGAACGTGATCGCTCACGCTCCGGCGGCTACTCTAACCGCTTCTAGGCGTCGTCTTGGCACGCCAGAACTACAAAGCAGAAAAGCGTAGACGCGAGCTCGAAAAAAAGAGAAAGAAAGAGGCGAAGCGCGAGAAGCGACTTCATCGCGATGATACGAATCCGGAGGGGATCGACGGAACTCAAGTCGATGAAACTGAAGTCGACGAGTCCCCAACTGATTCCGCATCGGAAGATACGAAAGAATAGACGAACGGTTGTCGGCCCTGCGTCGGCAACCGTTCTGAAAGTTCTTGCAGCTTTCGCTAGAGCATAGGCATTTGGCCCTTTCGATCTCTCCCCCCCAGTCAATACTTTTCATAGCTCTCGCTCTTTTCGCCATCGTGCTGTTTTCGGTCTTCCGAAAGGGCTCGAGTCCCCGGTCGCGGGTCATTCGGGTAGCCGCCGGCGCGATTGCCATCGGTGGCCTGCTCGTTTTCCTCTACCGGCCCAGCAACATAACGGTCAACGCCCATGGGATTACATCGAACAGCGGGGGCACGATCTCGATCCCCTGGTCCGAGGTCACGAAGACAATCTACATTTCGAACGTGCAGGCGTCGCAGTACCGCACGACATCCAAGATCGGCGGCGTGGCGTTCGGTGACTACAGAATCGGCACCTTTCACACCTCCGGAGGCTCCACGGCACGAGTGATCGCCCAACAGGGCAAGACGGCGCTCCTCGTGGAGGCAAATGGAAAGCTCTATGAGTTCAGTCCCAACCAGCTCTCGGAAATGACCTCTGAGGTCGCCAAACACGTTCCCGTCTCAGGCTGGTCCCCGGGCCGACTTTCCGATCAGGCAAGTCCCGAAAGCAGCTCACCGACACCGTAGGCTGCCGCCGCAGCAATACCTCCGACTGCCAGCATCTCGATTCCACTCAAGAACCAGTTCTTGTCAGTAAAGCGCACCTTCAAAGCCCCGAGTGCAAACAGGGTCGCGGCGGTGAGCGCGATGGCTACGGCGAAGGCTGCAGGGCGAACGGACGGCACAAATCGTGACACGATGTAGACGAGCAGCGGCACACAACCGAAGGCCAGAAACGAGAAGAACGTAGCAAGCGCATGACGCAACGGCGACTCGGTCTCCCCGACAATGCCTAGCTCTTCAACCATCATGATGTCGATCCACGCCTTCTTGTGTTTCTGCAGAATGTCGACGATCGTCCTTGCCTCCTCGGCCGGGATGCCCTTCTCCTCATAGAGCTCCAGCATCTCGCGCCGCTCCCCTTCGGGCAGGTTATCGACCTCCCACTCCTCCCGCACGCGCTCCGCGGCATTGTACTCGTTCTCCGCACGAGTCGAGAGAAAGTCGCCGATCGCCATCGACAAGCCGTCGGCTATTACGTTGGCGAAACCGAGAATGAGCACGATGCCCGAGGAGAGAGAGGCACCGGCGACACCGGCGACGACTGCAAAAGTTGTTATGATTCCGTCGAGCCCGCCGTACACCAGACTCTTGATGTATCGCCCCTGCTCACTCTTGTGGGGTTCACCCTCACCGACCGGCCCCTCATTGTGAGCTCGCCGGCTTGCCTCGATATCACGCTTGAGATATGCCTCCTTGGCCTTGTCCAAGCTTCGCGTGAGCATATTACCTCCCTCCTCTGGACCTCAGAACGGTCCGAACCGAATTCCCACCGCAAAGAAGAGAAACACAAGGGTTACGAGAAAGATGATTCCTTGGATTCCGATAGTCCATTTGAGCCACTTTGGATAGCTCACCACCGTCAATCCCAAGGCGATGATCAGGAGAGCGTTCGTGGGGAAGATCATGTTCGAGAACCCGTCGCCGAAATCAAACGCGAGCACGGTGGTCTGCCGGGTGATTCCGACGAGGTCCGCTAACGGCGACAGGATCGGCATCATGAGAAACGCCTTCGCAGAGGCGGATCCGATGAAGAAGTTCATTACGAGCGTAAAGAGGTAGACGAGAAGCGCTCCCAGAAACCTCGGCGCGGTGGCGATCGCCGAGCTTACGCGGTGGAGAATCGTGTCGGTTATGTGGCCCGAGTCCACGATGTGCTTCACACTCAGCGCCATGAGTATGAGGAGCACCGCAGGCAGCATATTGAGGGCGCCTGTCCCGAGGCTCCCGAACACCCGCTTCGACCCCATTCCGGCCAGGAGGCCGCCTCCGATTCCACCGAAGAGAAAGAGAAGCGCCATGAGGGGAAAGGCAATGTCACTCAACCCCGCACTCCTGCTCGTCAAGAGGGCGAACAGCAAAGCAATTGCGACGCAGGCGGTAAACCAGATGATGCCTCGACGCTCGCCGCGGCTGAGCTCATGGTGTTCGATCATCTCGTTCGCCTGAGCCACCTGGGCGCGAAGAGGGGCGTCCTCGGCGAAGACCGGCGAAACCTTAGGATCTCGCTCCACTCTCTTTGCATGACGGGTCACGAACGCCACGACCAAAACGTAGACAATGATAAAGAAAATCACCCGAAGCCAAGCGCCGCTGAACAACGGTAGCCCGGCAATTGTCTGGGCCACACCGATAGTGAAGGGATTGGTGATTGCCGCCGAGAAACCGAAGGCAAGGGGGAGCAGGCTCATGCCGAGGCCGGTCATCGAATCCCAGCCAAACCGATGGGCAAGCGGCACGATCAGCACAATCAGCGGTACGAGCGACTCGTACACGCCGAGCACGGAGGCGAGAATCATGAACACGAAGCAGATAATGGGCAGAAAAAGATACTTCCGCGCCGCGAACCGCCTTACGACCATACTGAGCAGGGATTCGAGCAGTCCCCCACGTTCGAGAATGGTGAATGCGCCGCCCACGAAGAGCAAAAAGACGATGATGGTAATCGCGGTAAGGTTGCCGGGAGAAAAGAGCAGCTCGACCGGAGCCGTAAACCAGCGCCAGATCGGATAGGGCGCGGGCGTCACCTCGTGGTAGGAGCCGGAGACAATCCGCTGGACACCGTCCTGCACGAGCCGGTCGTACGATCCCGGATGAATGATCTTCGTCAGGACTCCCGAGACGATCATGAGCCCGAGCAGGATGAAAAACGCAAGGATGAAGGCGCGCTTGCCGACGCGAAGCGCCGTTCTCTGCATGTTCTCCATCGTTTGCCTCCTGGGCCGATGGTTATTGGTGTGCGGAGCTCGGAATCGGACGACTGGAGTACTTTGACGCCGAGAGATGGGTCAGTTCTGTGTGTGCTTGTAACTCACGAGATTGGCCGCAGAGGAGCTCTTCCGGCCGAAAGAGTTCGGCTCCCACCTCTCGAGTCGACATCGGAAGTCGGCTTATCCGTAAGAGCCCGACGCGGTCCCGCTCCCATCCGCCTTCTCGGCCATGGGCTCACGTCTTCACCCTGCTCGATTGTCAGAACTCACGGGGTGGACGCCGTCCGCCTGCGGGGCGTTCCTTCGCCTCGTTCACGCGCAGCTGCCGTCCGTCAAGCTCGCGGCCGTCCAGGCTCTCGATCGCGGCCTTGGCGGCCTCTTCGGTCTCCATCTCGACGAACCCGAATCCCTTACTCTGACCGCTGAACCGGTCCATGATGATGTCGGCCGAGACCACGCCCCCGAACTGCGAAAACATGTCGGTCAGCTGGTCCTCTGTCGTAGCGTAATTGATGTTGCCGACGTACAGCTTCTTCCCCATTGGGTCACTCCTTCGTTACCTCTTCGCATTACCCCATTCAAATGCACGAGAAGCGCGACCTCCCTCGTGCGACGGATGGCAGGAAGCGCTGCTACACGTGGATCGAAGTCATGGGGAACAAAGATCACGGTATCGTCAATCTCTAACACGTGGCCGGCGCCCTGTCAAGAGTATGAGAATTCTCAAGTTTCCGAGTCTGCAGCGTTCTCACGATCTCCCAATCTGTCCGCAAGCCGGTTTGCCCACCGTTCCGTGAAGAAACGAAAGTAGTCGATGTCCGGATTGGAGCCTGCCGCCAGCGCATAGAACGCTGCCCATACGAGCGAGGGAAAACCGATTGCCGGGAGATAAATCGGTCCGAGCATCTTCGACTGACTGCAATGCCCGAGCTCATGCAAGATGAGCTGTGGGGCAGCATCTCGATGGACAAATACGTATCTCCCGAGACTGACTCCACCGTAAGTGTGAAAACATCGCATCACCAGCTGCTCCCCCCACTGCTCACGGCTCTCGATCCTTCGGCGCAAAATGAGCAGCAGGACGAGCCCTGCGAGATTCTGAGGCAGCTGCCAGAGATACCGAATGAGCTTCTTCGTTGCTCCCCCCGTTGCCAGGTAGTATATTATGAAGGCGCCGGTCTTTGGAGGGATATGGACGTCGGTTCTGAGTTCTTCGATTTGTGTATGCGGCCCCTCGAAACCGCAACCCTGGAACGGCGGCGTCGCGCTCTCATACCCAGGGCCTCGGGCAGGGTACTCGAGATCGGCGCA